>Ga0194128_10006062_pt1 | contig 16504 bp, 9 predicted proteins | sample TA2KigCa65mmetaG_FD_148650 | JGI IMG/M metagenome (GOLD analysis project Ga0194128, IMG submission 148650) | Freshwater microbial communities from Lake Tanganyika, Tanzania - TA2015037 Kigoma Deep Cast 65m | ecosystem: Environmental > Aquatic > Freshwater > Lake | place: Tanzania: Lake...
TCGAGCGGTTGCGCGCGCCGGTGCCGCTCGAGCCGGCCGCCGGTCCCGACTCACCGCCCTCCTCGGTGGAGCTGCCGGCGGTGGCACGGCTGCGACCCGGTCCCGACCCGCGCGTGCGCCTGCGCTTCGCCGGCGGCGACGTGGTCGTGCAGCTCTTCGCGACGGAAGCGCCGCTCCACGCCGCGATGTTCCGGGAGCGGGTCGAAGAGCGGCTCTGCGACGGACTGCCGATCCATCGCATCGTCAGCGGCTTCGTCGTGCAGGGGCTCGATCCGCGCGGCGACGGCTGGGGCACCGGCGGGCTGTTCCTGCGCGATGAGATCAACCCCGTGCCGTACGAACGCGGCGCGGTCGGGATGCCGAACGCGGGGCCGGACAGCGGCGGCTGCCAGTTCTTCGCCATGTTGATGTCCGCTCCGCACCTGGACGGCCGTTACACCGTCTTCGGGCGGGTGATTCAGGGCATGGAAGTGCTGGATGCCCTCGATCTGGGCGAGCGCTGCAGCGCGGCGGAGGTCCTCGAATGACGCGGATGGCGATCGGCGGGATCGTCGCGGCGGTCGCGCTGGCGGCGGCGGCGGCGCTGGCGGCCGCGCCGGCGACCGGACCGGCGCAGGGCAAGGGCGCCGTCGATGACATGAATCCGCGCGCGCCCACGACGCCGCTCAACATCACGCTCGAGCCGTTCTGGTGTCCGCTCTGCGTCGCCGACAAGCGGATCAAGGCGGAGCCGCGCGAGCTCACCATGATGCGCAAGCCGGTCGCCGCGGTGGTGGAGCAACTCGGCCTGAAGAAGACGCCGTGGCTCGCGATCGAGACGCCGCACTTCAAGATCTTCTCGACCCTGGAAGACAGCTCCGTCAAGTACGCCGACAGCGTCTACGCCCGCGCCGACCTCGACCGGCTGAAGAAGCTCGGGTTCGAATTCTCGCTGGGGCCCGACAGCGCGAAGCTCGACGCCCATGTCCGCGTGCACATGTACCAGGTGCGTCTCGAGCGCCAGTACGCCCACTTCAGCGCGCTGACCGGCAACACCAAGCCGAACCTCGGCATGGGGCTGCCGTACGAGATCTGGCTCTGGAACGACTACACGACCCACCACGAGTTCGTCGACCGCTACGTCGGCGGCAAGAACGACAAGGGCGGCGTGCAGTGGCACTTCACCGAGAAGCCGAACTTCCAGGTCTTCTCCTGCGCGGAGAGCATCGTCACGGCGCAGGTCGCGAAGGGCGATGGCGCGCTGGCGAACCACGTGTTCCACAACGTCGCCCACCTGCTGGCGGACGGATACAACAACTACACGCGCGAGACACCGGCGTGGGTCGAGGAGGGGCTCGGCCACTACTACGAGCGGCGCGAGAACCCGCGCTGGAACAACTTCTGCTGGGCCGAAGGCAAGCCGCCGACCGACTTCACCAAGCCGGATTGGGAGGCGATCATCTTCACCATCGTCCGGCGCGACAAGGACACGCCGTTCGCCACCTGGTGCGAGAAGCTGCAGCCGGGCGAGCTCTCCGGCATCGAGAACGGCCTGTCGTGGTCGATCTTGAAGTGGCTGGTCGAGACCGAGCCGCTGCGCCTCACCAAGATGTTCGAGGCGATGCACGACCTCGACCGCAACCTGAAGCCCGGCGAGCTGATCCAGGACGCCTTCGGCTGCGCTCCCAACGTCCTCTACCAGCGCTGGCGCGAGTACGTGCTGAAGGAGTACGCGGGGAAGTGAGGACGGCTGCCGCCGGGCAGCCGCCGGTCGGCGATCACTGCTTCTTCGCTCCCGGGTCGGGGGGTGCCCCCTGCTCGAAGCTGCGCACCACGCACTTGCCGCCGTTGCGGGTGGCGAGGCCCTCCATGCGCCGCGCCGCGTCCTGATCGAACATCACCAGGTGGAGGGTGAGGCCGCGGGTGCGGTTCATCTCGACCACCGTGTCGATCATCTTCGGCACGTCGACGATCTCGCCGGTGGTCGGCAGGCCGTCGGTCACGAAGAAGAGGGTGTCGACCTTGCCGCGCTTCTTCCAGTCGGCGGTGCCCCCGTCGGCGAAGCCGAAGGCGGCGAGCAGCGCCGCGAAGGTGTTGGTCTTGAGCTCGTCGCCGCCGCCGCCGCCCGCCCGGCCGCCCGAAGACGGCACGTTCGGCTGCAGCTTGCTCACGAACTTGATGGCGGCGGTGCGCATCGATGCGCTGACCAGGTTGTCCTGCCACGCCTTGGCGCTGCCCGAGAAGGTGACGATGTTGAAGTCGACGTCGCTCTCGAGCGATCCAAGCAGCGCGATCAGCTCGTTCTTGGCGATGTCCATCTTGACGCGGCTGCCGAACGCCTCGATCTGCTCCTTGGTGGCCGAGTCGGGGATCGCGATCTTGTCGGCCATGCTCGACGAGACGTCGATGACGAAGATCAGCTTCTTCGACAGCGTCTCGATCGAGTGGTAGGTCTTGGTCTCCGGCCGCTTGTACTTCGCCGCATTCGCCGCGATCCGGTCGCGCTTCTTCGCCAGTTCGTCGTCGCTGGGGACCACGAACGTGGCGCCGGCCCGCTCCCACCAGCGCCGCCAGAACGCCGCGTCGTAGCTGAAGTCCTCGCCGGTGATCGCCACCAGCGCCTTGTGGAGCGCCTCGACCAGCACACCGTCCCGCGTCTCGAACAGCCTGAGCAGCGGCTCGATCGACTCGCGCGCGCGGATCTTCGCCACCGCCTCGACGGCCGCCTTCTGCAGCGCCCAATCCGACGCGCCCTCGATCTGCGCCAGCAGCGCGCCGTTGGCCTTCGCCGCCTTCAGTTGGCCGAGCGCCTCGGCTGCGATCACCCGCAGCGCCGGGATCCGGTCCGCGAGCGCCACCAGCAGCGCGTCGATCGTGGACGGGTCCTTCATGTTGGCCAGCGACAGCACTGCGGCGCGGCGGTTGTCGTCGTCGCCGGTCTGGAGGATCGACACCAGCTTCGGCACCGCCGGCGGCCACGGGCGCGAGATGCGCGAGAAGCCGAGCGCCGCCGCCGACCGCGCCTTGCTGTTCGAGTGGTCGAGTCCGGCGAGCAGCGCCGTCAGCGCCTCGTCCGAGCTCATCTTCCCCAGCGCGCGCCCGGCCGCCTCGACCACGCGCGGGTCGACGTCGCTGCATGCGGTCAGGATGAACTCGACCATCACGCCCGAATCGACCGCGCCCAGGTCCTCCACCGCCGCGGCGCGCACGATCGGGTTCTCGTTGCGCGAGAACTCGCGGAACGTCTGGATCGCCTCGAGCTCCTGCGGCGTCAGCTTGCGCTTGTTCTTGCCGCTGCCGAAGGTCAGCGGAAGCGCTTCCGCCTCCGGCGCCTTCGGCACCATGGCGGCCTTCAGCTCGGCGAACTTCTGCTCGACCGCGGCGTTGGTCGCTTCGACCTCCTTTTCGAGCTTGTCGCACTCCTCGTCCAGCGCCTTCTGCTTCGCCGGGTCGGCGCTGCCGGCCTTCCGCAGCAGCTCGGCGATGCGCTCCTCGGTCTTCCAGCTCTTCTCGCCGAGCTCGAGCTGCGCCACCAGCCCGCCGAGCCACGCGGCGAGCTTCACGGGATAGACCGGGTCGGCCGCCTTCTGCAGCAGCGGCAGCACGCCTTTCTCGTCGAAGTTCTTCCACTCGTTGACGACGCCGAGCACCTTGAAGTCGGCGTCAAGCACGACGAGGCAGGGATCCTTGATCCCCTTGACGTTGGCGAGGTAGGGCAGGTCGATCGCCTTGTCGGGCGAGAGCTGGATGAACTTCACCACCGCCGAGGCGAGCGCGATGCGCGTGTCGCCCATCACGATGGTGCTGATCTTCTGCGACTCCTTGGTCTCGGCGCCGCTGATGAAGAGAAGGAACGGCCACGGCGCCTTCGCCGGGATCGGCGAGCCGTCCGGGTTCTTCTTCTCCTTGTGGTCGGGTGGCGCCTCCCAGTCGATCTTGAGCTTCTTCTGGTTGAGCGGGCTGACCCAGTTCTCGACTTTGCTCGGCGGCGGCATGCCCTGCGCTGCGGCCGCGTCGGTCGCGAGCCCGGCGGCAGCGAGCACGCAGAGCAGCGCGAGCAGGCCGCGGACACGGCGGCAGAGAAAGCGGGTGCCGCTCAGCGGCTGACGGGGGGCCATGCGTGCGACTCCGGGTTCCGCTCGATACGCGCTGCGGGCGCGAACGGTATCGCAGAGAAACGCGCGTGGCCGCGCGGCGGAATTCCGCCGCGCGGCCACGTTCGTCCAGGCGCATGCAGACCAGGTGCGCGTGGGGGCCCTCGGCCGGGCAGACCGTGTGACCTCGTCCGTACGGCCGAGGTCGGGTTCCGTGCCCTACAGCGCGGAATCCGGCAGAGCGTCACATGCGCTGCACCAAGGAACTGACGTAGAGGCGGCTTCACCAGCCCATCGGTCAACCAGCCCGCGGGGGTGGGCGTCGTCCCGCCCCGCGTCCGCCCATCCGGCGCGGCGCTGCACTCGGTCAGGGCTCGTGCGGCCGCTTCAAGGCAGCCGACGTGCCGATAGTGCACCGCGACCACCCGCTGGGGGAAGGGATCGGTTCCATGGCCCCGGGCGCGTGCCGGCGATCCCCGGAGGGGACTCTGCCAGTGCCTCTATGCTCCTCGCCTCCAAGTCCCCGTAGCTCAGATGGATAGAGCACCGGTTTCCTAAACCGGGGGTCGGCGGTTCGACTCTGCCCGGGGACACCAAGGTCACGCTGCGACGCGGCGTGCCGTGTCGCGCCAAGTCCTGCTGCTGCAAGGACTCGCGATGGGGCAGCAGCGTCGCACGCGCGGAAGGTGCGCGTGCCAACCAACGACGCCAGTCGAGAGAAGAGGCGCGGCAGGCACGCCGCGAAGCTCAGAGCCGCGCGAAGAATGGGCAGCATGCTGAGGGACACAGATCAAGAGACGCGGCTCGAATGAAGGCCCGCAACGAGGCGAAGAAAGAAGCGCGTGACCTGCCCCCGATCGTTGTACCACACCTCAAGTTGTACTCCCCGGGACGAGTGAAGGCAGCGGGGCCCGGAGGAGCGGAGCCATCGACGCGCTGAGGAAGGAACGTGGTCTGCCGACGGTGGCATGCGCCGACAGACCAAGCCGGAGCAGGGGCGCATGGACCAAACGGGCCAGGAACAGAGATCCACTCGCCCCGCGGTTTCCTGAAGCGGAGGTAGGCGGTTCGACTCGACTCAGGGACACCACCCGAAAGGCGCCGCGAGCCGCCGCTCCCCACTGGAGACGGGCCCTCGAATCGGGAAGAAACCCGTGAGATTCTGAACCCGCACAGTTTCCTCTGGGCAGTGCGCCTCGGCGCGGCTAATTGAAAGCCTCATCCTGAGGTGCCCGGCCATTCTCCTCGACTTTCCGATGCGCTCGGCACCACCCACGATCTCCTCGCATGCCGGGTTCTTTCGCGGCGGTGTCGCGCTCGCGGTGGCCCTCCTGATCGTCGCGCTCTCGGCGGCGGGCGGGGCGTTCGTTCCGGCGGTGGCAGCTCGCCACGACGGGGTCGCGGAGAAGCTCGCGGCGCTCGATCGCGAGATCGCGAAGGCTCCGACCGACGCGCGACTCTGGTTCGCCCGCGCGGAGTTCTCGCGACTCGAGGGGAACTGGCGCGCGGCGCTGGCCGATCTCGACCGCGCCGCGCGGCTGGATCCGAGCCTCGAGCGGGTCGATCTCGCGCGTGCGCGCGTCCGGTTCGAGGGCGGGGATGTCGCGCGCGCCGTCGAGTTGGTGCAGCGCTACCTCGCGCGGCGGCCGGCGGATCGCGAAGGGCAGGAGCTCCTCGCGCGCGCGTCGGATGCGCTCGGTGACGCTGCAGCGGCCTCGAACGCATGGGATGCGGCGGTCGCCCTCGCTCCGCACGATCCTGACTTGCGGTTCGAGCAGGCCCGGCAGCGCTTCGCGCGGGGCGCAGCGCATCGCGAGATCGCGATCGCGCAGTGCGATGCCGGTGTCGCCGTGACCGGCGCGGTTGCGCTCGAAGAATTGGCGCTGCGCTTCGAGGTCGAGCTCGCTGCCTTCGACGCGGCGCTCCGGCGCGTGGCGCGTCTGGCCGACCGGTCGCCCCGCCCAGAGATCTGGCGCGAGCGCGCCACCGAGCTCCTGGAGCGGGCAGGTCGCTTCGATGCGGCTCGTGCCGCCTGCATCGAGCTGGAGCGGGAGCTCGCGCGGTTGCCGGCGGCCAGACGGCGGCTGCCGGCGACGAACGACCTGCGGGCGAGGATCACGGAACGGAGGGAGCGGCTCTCGGCCATGACGGCGCCGCTCCCGTCGACTCAGAGCGGACGATGACGCGGAGCTTGATTCGGAGGAGTCTGCTGGCCGCAGCGGCACTGGCGGCGTCGAGCGCGATTGCCCTCGCGCAGACCGTCACGCGCGGCCCCTACCTGCAGTCAGGCAGTCACGATCGGATCACGGTCTGCTGGCGGACCGACGTCGCGTGCGACTCGGTCGTGCGCTACGGCGCGGGGCCCGGTCAGCTCACGTCGAGCGTCAGCGATCCGGCGCAGGTCACCGATCACGCCGTCACCCTCACCGGCCTCTCGCAGAATCTGCGGCTCTGGTACTCGGTCGGCACATCGAGCGCCGTGCTCGCCGGTGACGATGCCGAGCACCAGTTCCTGACCGCGCCGCCGGCCGGTCGCGCGCGCGCCAGCCGGATCTGGGTGCTGGGCGATTCGGGGACCAAGGACTCGAATGCGCGAGCGGTTCGCAACGGCTTCTACGCGGCCAATGGCGGGCGCCCGATCGACTTCTTCCTCATGCTCGGAGACAACGCCTACCCGATCGGCTCCGACAGCGACTATCAGGACGCGGTCTTCCAGAGCATGTACGAGGCACGCCTCATCGACAGCGTGCTCTGGCCAGCCTACGGCAACCACGACGCCCTGTCGGCCGATTCGGGCACGCAGAGCGGCGTCTACTACGACATCTTCCAGCTGCCGAAGAGCGCCGAGTGCGGCGGCGTCGCCTCGGGGACCGAAGCGTACTACTCGTTCGACTGGGGCAATGCGCACTTCATCTGCCTCGACTCGATGGAAAGCAATCGGCTGCTCGGTGGCGCGATGCTGACCTGGCTCGACCAGGATCTCCTCGCGAACACCAAGGAATGGGTGATCGCCTACTGGCATCACCCGCCGTACTCGCTGGGGTCGCACGACTCCGACGTCGAGACCGAGCTGACGGAGATGCGGCTGAACGCGGTCGAACTGCTCGAGTCGCACGGCGTCGACCTGGTCTTGTCGGGCCACAGCCACAGCTACGAGCGCTCCTTCCTGATCGACTCGCACCGCGGGAAGTCGTTCACCTTCGATCCGGTCGTGCACGGCAAGGACATGGGAGATGGCCGCATCGGCAGCGGCGGCGCCTACCAGAAGCCCTCTGCCGGGATGACGCCGCACGAGGGGGCGGTCTATGTCGTGAGCGGCGCGTCGGGCAAGACCGAGTCCGGGCCGCTCAACCATCCGGCGATGCATGTCTCGCTCGAGTCGCTCGGCTCGCTGGTGCTCGATCTCTGGGGGTCGCAGCTCGACGGCATCTACCTCGACGAGAACGGCGTCGAGCTCGATCGCTTCTCGTTGGTGAAGGGGGGAGCGACGCCGGTCGATGTCGGCACGCAGCAGTGGTTCGCGGTGAACTCCGACTGGAAGCGGCACGATCAGGGCTACACGCCTGCGTCCGACTGGCATTCGCCGAGCTACAGCGATGCGAGCTGGGCGAACGGACCGGCGATCCTCGGTTACGGCGAGAACTACATCGCGACGACGGTGAGCTACGGGAACGATCCGAACAACCGCTTCATCACCACGTACTTCCGCAAGGAGTTCGATGTCTCGGGCGATCCGGCCGACCTGATGGCCATGCGCCTCCTGGCGAACTACGACGACGGCTTCGTGGCCTACCTGAACGGCGTCGAGGTGTTGCGCAGCGCGTCGATGCCGGCGGGAGCCATCGACTACGACACGCTGGCGAGCAGCCACGAGGGCGGAAAATACGAGACCTTCGACCTCGGAGCGGCGATTCCGCTGCTGACCAGCGGTACGAACCTGTTGGCGATCGAAGTCCACCAGAGCAACAAGACCTCGAGCGATCTGGTCTGGGACGCCGTGCTCGAGTACAGCAGCTTCGAGCCGTTGCTGCCGAAGGGGGCGGAGGGCGTCCTCGATCCGATCGGCGGAATCCCGCTCGACTTGCTGCGGGTGAACGGGTCGACCGGGGGGCTCGGCCGCAGCGTCGACGTCGCCGACGGCTCGGACATCACCCTCGAGATCGATGATCCGCCCGGCAATCCGGGCGCTGGCCTCGTGCTCTTCGGCTACTTCGGCGTGCCGACGGCGCTCGACTCGATCGACCTGGGCACGATCGGGACGCTCGTGGTCCCGCAGGAACTCTGGCTGGCGAACACGCTGTCGATCGGCCTGCCGCCGTTGCTGCCCTCGTATCCGACGCCGTGGAGCTACGTGGAGCCGGGGATGACCGGCGCGCCGCTCGACATCAGCCTGCAAGCCGTGGTGTTCGACGCGGCGGGCAAGCTCCGCTGCACCAACGCGGTCCTGATCCGGCTGCGCTGAGCGTTCCGCCCGCGATCGCGCGTCGGCCAGCCGACGGGATCATCCGCAGGGGAGCTAGCGCCTCAGGCAGGCGAGTCCGCCCTCGAGGTCGCTGCCGGCGCGGCGTCGGCGGCCGCATCGGATCAGCCGCCTGGGATGCACCGGTCACGTTCAGGATGGCACCAGACGACGACGGTGGCCGACGATGAATCGAACGACGAGCTCACGGTGGATCGCGGCCGTCGCGGCGGTGACCCTGTTCGGTCGCGAGGCGTCAGCGCAGGTCGGTGGAGCCAGCGCCGGCCGCAGCTCGCCGCCGGCGACATCGTTGGCGCGACTCGCTCCAGAAGACGCGGGATCGTTCATCGCGATCGAAGGCAGCGTCGAGCTGCGGCTCCCGGCCGACGGGCTGCGAGTCGTCTTCGCGATCGTGACCGAAGCGGCGGCACCCACCGAGTGCTGGCAGCGACAACTCGCCCGGCGCTCGCAGTTCGTCGCGACGCTCGCCGGTGCCGGTCTGGCAGGCGACGCCATCGAAGTCGACTTCATCAACCTCTTGCCGGTCTTCAGTTGGCGGCAGGAGACGCGCGACGGGCAGCCGTTCCTGATCGAGGCGCCCACCGGTCATCGACTCCAGGAGAACATCCACGTCGCCGTTGCCGACGAGGCGGCGGCGCGGCGCGTGATCGAGCTCGCGCTCGCGAACGGGGTTCATGACGTCGTCGCCGTCCAGTACTGGAGTCGCGCCACCTCGGCGAAGCGTCGCGAGGCTCTCGAGGCGGCGCTCGCCGCAGCGAAGTCGAAGGCCGACCTGCTGCTCGCCGCGTTCGCGACGAGGCCGTTGCTCGCCAACATCGTCGAGTGGACCGACGTGATCGCGCCGGAGCAGCTGTATCGCTCGTTCGAGAACGTCCATTCCGGCACCGCCGAGTCGGACTGGCGCCGCGACTTGCCGCGCATCTCCGCGGTCCGTCCCAGGAACACCTTCGATGCCGGGTACGAAGGCGACGTCGATGAGGCGGTGACGACCGCGCGGATGCGGCCGGAGATCTCGATCTTCTCGACCGTCGCCCTCTACTTCGAGTCGCCGGCGCATCCGCGGACTCCGCCGAAAGAGGCGCCGCGCTGATCGCGGGGCGGGGACGGCGACCTGCCGGGCCTGATCGAGCCGTTCCGGCGTGACCGCCGGGCCCGGCGCCACCGGCGCCTGCGCCGGCCGAGTACACTCGCCGCGTTCTGGGTGACCTTCCGACAAGCACTCCCGCAGAAACCGCTCCTCATGCTGCAGCCCGCGATCGCTTCCACTCCGCCATCAGCCGCCTCCGACCCGCAGGAATGGCTGGGCCCCGTCGTCTTCGCGTGGGCCGGCAAGGTGCTGGCCGTGCTGATGGTGATGGCGGTGGCGTGGTTCCTGGCCGGATGGATGCGCCGCGCCATCGGCCGCGTGCTCGACCGCCCCTATGTCGACCGCACGCTCAGCCGGTTCCTCGGGAACTTGTCGCGCTGGGTCGTGCTGATCGTCGCGCTGGTCGGCTGCCTCGGCGTCTTCGGTTTCAACATCACTTCGGTGGCCACGGTGCTCGGCGCCGCCGGGTTGGCCGTGGGACTGGCGCTGCAGGGGTCGCTCTCGAACCTCGCGGCTGGCGTGATGCTCCTGTTGCTGCGCCCGTTCAAGGTCGGCGACGTCGTGAGCGTCGGCGGTCAGCTCGGCCGTGTCGACGACGTCGACTTGTTCCAGACCAAGGTCGATACCGGCGACAACCGCCGGCTGATCCTGCCCAACGCGAGCGTCTTCTCGGGCGTGATCGAGAACCTCACCCACCATCCGTGGCGCCGCTGCGACGTGCCGATCGGCGTCGCCTACGGCTCCGATCTCACGGCGACGCGCGCGGCGCTGCACCGGGCCGGCGAGCGGTTGGGACAGCGCCAGCCCGACAAGGCGATCGAAGTCCTGCTCGACGCTCTCGGCGACAGCTCGGTGAACTGGCTGGTGCGCGTCTGGGTGCCGACGGCCGACTTCGCCGCCGCGAAAGACGCGCTGATCGAGGCCTTGGTGCACGAACTCGACGCCGCCGGCATCGCGATACCGTTCCCGCAGCTCGACGTCTGGTTCAAGAACCCGCTGCCGACGCCGCCATCGCGGTGAGTCGTGGGGCGGACCGGGCCCGTCACGGGCTCTCGCGCACTTCGACGTAGCGACCGAGCGAGAGGTGCTCGAGGCGCGTCCGTCCGCCGCGAGGCCAGCGCACCTCGGCCCACTCGACTTCGGCGGCCGTTCCGACGCCGAAGAGCAGGCGAAGGTCGCACCAGGCGGCGTAGGAGCAGGTGCCGCGAACTTCGCGCACCTGCTGGCGGCCGCCGGCGCGCAGGGTGACACGGGCGCCGATCGCGGCGCCGTTGGGCGGTGCGCCGCGCAGATCGAAGCCGATCCAGCCGCTGCAGGCAGGCGTGCGATTCTCCAGCATCACGGCTGGCTCGCCGTTGTTGGCGATCACGAGATCGAGGTCGCCGTCGTCGTCCGAGTCCCAACTCGCGAGCGCGCGGCCGAGGTGGCGCTCGGCGAGGTAGGCACCGGCCTCGGGCCCCGCCAGCGTGAACCGGCCGTCGCCGCGGTTCAGGAAGATCTGGCTCGGCTGCCGGTACCAGATCCCGGGACTGGTCAATTCGATGGTGTCGGTGACGTGGCCGTTCACCACGAACAAGTCCTCGTCGCCGTCGCGGTCGATGTCGAGGAAGCGTGATCCGAAGCCGACCCAGAGCCGCGACGGCTCGCCGAGCCCCGATTCGAGCGACCAGTCCGTGTAGAAGCCGTCACCGTCGCTGCGGAACAGCGTGTTCGGCTCCATGGTGAACGTCGTGACGAAGATCTCCTGATCGCCATCGCCGTTGGTGTCGGCCGCATCCACTCCCATCGAAGCGCGGGCCACGCCGTTCTTCCCGACCGAGCAGCCGGCGTCCATGCTCACCTCGGTCAGCCGGATCGGTCCGCCCGGAAGCGAGTCGTTGCGCCACAGCAGGTTGGGCGTCGAGTCGTTGGAGACGAAGAGGTCGGTGTCGCCGTCGTCGTCGGCATCGATGATGAGCAGCCCGAGGCACTTGCCGAGCGGCGCGGAGACGCCGATCTCGCCGCTCACGTCGGTGAAACGGCCGTTGCCATCGTTCCGGTAGAGCTCGTCCGGTTCGCCGCTGAAGACGTCCGGACCGCAGTAGGTGCGGTACGCGTCGCCGCGCTGCCGGTCGCCGCACCACTCCGACTGTTTGGCGTCGTAGACGACGTAGTGGCCGACGTAGAGGTCGAGATCACCGTCACGATCGAAGTCGGCGTAGGCGGCGCACTGGCACCAGCCGCGGCTGCGCAGGCCGGATTCCGCGGTCACGTCGGTGAACCGGCCGCGCTCCGCCACGTCGTTGCGCAGCAGGCGCACGCCGCCGAAGTTGCAGAGCAGAAGGTCGGGATCGCCGTCGCCGTCGTGGTCGCCCGCCGCCGCGGAGAACGTGAAGTCGGCATCGCTCGCGCCGACCGCGTCGGTCACGTCGGTGAACCGATCGCCGTCGTTGCGGAAGAGTCGATCGCGGAAGTCGCGGTCCTGCGGCGAGCAGCCGGGGAACGGCGCGCCTTGCGCGAAGAACAGGTCGAGGTCGCCGTCGCCGTCGTAATCGAGCACCGCGACGCCGCCACCGAAGATCTCGGGCATCTGCTTCTCGCCGCCAGCGCCATTCTCGTGTCGAAACGACAGGCCGCTCCGCGCCGTCACGTCGACGAACCACCCGGTCGGTTCCGGCGTCCGCTCGGTGCAGCCCGCCGGCGTCGCGCAGGCGAGCGCGAACGCGAGCGCAGGGCGCAGCACGCGCGCACTCACTGCTTGGCCCGTTCTGGCGCGAGCTGCAGCAGTCGTTCGACCTCGCGCTGAAGCGACGCCTCCAGCTGCTGCCCGTTCGCCACGTTGCAGCGCGCGAGGTGCGCCATCGTCGCCCGCGCCGCTTCCGCGCGACCGAGGCGCGCGTGCGCGAACGCCGTCTCCGCCACCAGCTGGATCGAGGCGAAGCCGGCGCGCAGCGCCGCATCCCCCTCGTCGGCGGCGGCGCCGTGGTCGCGCGCCATCGCGAGCTCGCGCACCCGCATCTCGCGGCAGGTCAGGTTCTCCGGCAGCAACTGCGCCAGATCGCCCCAGAGGCGCGCCCGCCCCGCGTAGTCATCGGAGAACATGATCCCACCGTCGTCGCGCAGCGGGCGCAGGACTTCCAGGATCCGCTTCTCGCGCGCCGCCTCCTCGTGCCGGCCGGCGCGCATCAGCAGCAGGAAGCGCTCATGGCGCGCCGGCAGCAGGAGCGCGTCACGCTGCAGCGCCGCCTCGAGATGGCGTTCCTTCGCGACGAGATCTCCTCGCGCGTCGGCCACGACGGCCAGCCCGTAATGGGTCTGGGCGCGCTCCGGCCGGATGGCGAGCACACGCTCCATCCGTTGCGCCGCCTCGTCGACGTCGCCGCGCCGAGCCGCGAGGAGTCCAAGCGCCTCCTCCGCCGCCGCGCGCGAACTGGGATTGATGTTCTCGGGCGGCAGCGAGAGGAACCGCTCGAGCAGCCCGCGGGCTCGCACCGAGTCGTCGAGCACGAATCGTGCGAGCCCCTCGGTGACGATCGCGGCCGGAAGGTCGGGCTCGAGCAGCCGGACGCGACGCGCATGGCGCAGCGCGGTCATCGGCGCATACTCGGCCCCGTCCGCGAGCCGCAGCTTCGCTGCGAGCAGAAGTGCGTCCACGAATGCAGGGTCGGCGGCAAGCGCGGCGTCGAGTTGCTTGAGCGCGGCCACGATCGCTCCCATCCGCTCGAGCTCCCGCGCGCGCGCGAAGGGCTCGAGAGCGCGGGTGCGATCGCCTGCGAGCGGCCGCTCGAGCGGCTCGTCCTCGAAGCCGGCGACGACCTCGCTGGCGGAGCCCGACGATGGAGCGGCAGCCGGCTCGCGAGCGCAGCCGGCGCCAGCGAGTGACACGAGCATGAGCAGCAATGCGATCAGGGCGACGTGCCAGGCTCCTGACCCGGCAGGTCCTCTGGTCGAACGGCTCGTGGTCAGAGGACTGTCCTTCCTCCTGGCTTGGAGGGAGAGTAATGCGGCTCCGGTCTTGGCGATAGGGATGTGGTCGCGGTGATGAAGACGCAGTGGCGTCCGAGCCGGCCCAGCCGTCGTTTCCGCCATGATCCGGGGTTTCAGTGGCGGTCGTTCGGTTCCACCCTGCGGGGAACGTCCATGGCGCCTCCTGGCCTCTATCCGGTGATCGAGCCGTTCCACAGCGAGCGCGTCGCCGTCTCGGCCCGCCACCAGCTCTACGTCGAGCAGTGCGGCAACCCGCAGGGTGCGCCGGTGCTGTTCGTGCATGGCGGGCCCGGTGCCGGCTGCTCGACGATGGACCGGCGCTTCTTCGACCCGCGCGCGTTTCGGGTCGTGCTCGTCGATCAGCGCGGAGCGGGCCGGAGCACGCCGCTCGGCGAGCTGGCGGAGAACACCATCGACGACCTCGTCGCCGATTTCGAGCGCATCCGCGTGAAGCTCGGCATCGAGAAGTGGCACGTCTTCGGCGGTTCGTGGGGCAGCACGCTCGGCCTCTACTACGCCGAGCGCCATCCCGAACGCGTGCTCTCGCTCTGCCTGCGCGGAATCTGGCTGCTGCGCCAGTTCGAAGTCGACTGGTGGCTGTACGGCATGCGCGCCATGTGCCCCGAACCGTGGCGTGACTTCGCGGAACACGTGCCGGCAGCTCGTCGCCACGATCTGCTGAATGCCTACTGGGATCTCTTCCACAGCCCGGATCCGGCGGTCGCGCGCGCGGCCGCGAAGGTCTGGGCCAACTATGAAGGAGTGGCGTGCACGCTCCTGCCGAACCCCGACTTCGTGTCGCTGCTGACGAACGATGACACGAGCTGGGCGCTGGCGCGGCTCGAGGCGCACTACCTGCGCAACCAGCGCTTCTCGCCCGACGATCGCCTGCTGCAGGACCTGCCGCGCGTGCGCAAGATCCCGGCCTTCCTCGTCCACGGCCGCTACGACCTCGTCTGTCCCCTCGTCGGCGCGGACGACCTGCACCGCGCCTGGCCCGAGGCGAGCTATGTCATCGTCGACGACGCCGGCCACAGCTCGCACGAGCCCGGCATCGCCCGGCAACTCGTCGCGGCCATGGATCGGGTGGCGCGGACGGGCAGTCCGCAGCTGTAGGCCGTCCCGGCGCGGCGCCGTCCTCGGGCGGGGCGGGTGAGATCACTCCTGCCGACCCGGTGGACGGGTCCATTCGGGGCAGGTCAGCGGTCACGGGGCCGGCTGCGTGATCCGGTGGCGGGCGTCGGCCGGCAGCGGGCCGTGGTCGGAGGTGCGCCCGTCGGGCCACCGCACGGAGATCCGGTCGACCTGCGCGGCCGCACCGAGCCCGAACACGAGCGGCAGCGCCTGGAACGCTCCGTAGCTGCTGGTCCCGCGCACCTCCTCGATCTGCGTCTTGCCGCCAGCGACCACCGTCACGTGCGCACCGAGCGCCTGCCGGTTCTTTCCCTGGCCGATCAGCTCGAGCGCGATCCAGCGCGGCGCCGCCGCCTCACCCGCGGACGGCGTCGCGATCGTCCGGTTCTCGAGCAGCGCCGGCGCGCCGTCCCAGTGCGCGATGACGACGTCCTGGTCGCCATCGCCGTCGAGGTCGCCGACCACGAGCGCGCGCGCGACGTGCTGCGCCTCGAAGTAGCGCCCTGCCTCCTCGGGCCGGGCGTTCTTGAAGCGGCCGCTGCCGTCGTTGGTGAGGAAGAGCGGCGGCTGGCGGAAGGTCTGCGACGGGTCGTAGAGGTGGATGTTGTCGCTGATGTGGCCGTTCGCCACCATCGCGTCGAGGTCGGCGTCGAGGTCGGCGTCGAACAACTCGAGCCCGAAGCCGACGTAGAGCAACGACGGCGGGCCGAAGCCGCTGGCGGCGCTGCGATCGTCGAAATGCCCCTCGCCGTCGTTGCGGTAGAGCGTGTTCACTTCCATGGCGAGATTGGCGACGACGAGATCGAAGTCGCCATCGCCGTCGATGTCGCCGAAGTCGCAGCCCATCGCGGCGGTGCTGACGCCGGAGCCGTCGACCGCGACCCACGCCTCCCCGGCAACCTCGGCGAAGCGGAAGCCGCCGTCGTTGCGCCACAGGAAGTTGGGGGTCGAGTCGTTGGCGACGAACAGGTCGACGTCGCCGTCGGTGTCGTAGTCGGAGAGGACGACGCCGAGCCCCGCCCCGCCCTTCCCCGCCTCGCCGAGCCGCTCGCTGACGTCGACGAAGCGGCCGTCGTCATTCCGGTAGAGCCGGTCGGGCGCCGGCCGGAACTCGTCGGGGTGGCAGTAGCGGCGCCACGCCTCACCCCGGGCGAGCTTGCCGCAACCGGGGTGGTCGAGCCGCAGCTCGACGTAGTTGGCGACGTAGAGGTCGAGGTCGCCGTCCAGGTCGAGATCCGCGAACGCCGCCGACGCCGACCATTCAGGTGACTCGGCGCCCCAATCGGCGGTGACGTCGACGAATCGGCCGTGGGTGGCGACGTCGTTGCGCAGCCAGGTATTGCGTCCGGCGTTCACGAAATAGAGGTCGGGGTCGCCGTCGCCGTCGACGTCCGGGCAAGCGATCGAGTAGGTGTAGCCGGCGTCGAAGGCGCCGGTGGCTTCGGTGACGTCGGTGAAGCGCCAGCCGCCGTCGTTGCGATAGAGCCGGTCGCGCAGGTCGACGCCGGTCGCATCGAACCCCGGCAGTGCGGCGCCCTGGCAGAGGAGCAGGTCCTGGTCGCCGTCGCCGTCGTAGTCGAGCAGGCTCGCACCGGCGCCGGTGATCTCGACCAGCAGCTTCTTCCCGCTGCCGCACATGCGATGGACGAAGTCGACGCCCGTGCCGCGCTCGCGCCAGACGAAGCGACCCCGAGCGTCGGCGGACGCCGTCGCGCCGAGCGGGTCCGCGGGAGCGCCCTCGCCCGCGCGCGGGTCGCACGCGGT
>Ga0194128_10006063_pt1 | contig 16504 bp, 16 predicted proteins | sample TA2KigCa65mmetaG_FD_148650 | JGI IMG/M metagenome (GOLD analysis project Ga0194128, IMG submission 148650) | Freshwater microbial communities from Lake Tanganyika, Tanzania - TA2015037 Kigoma Deep Cast 65m | ecosystem: Environmental > Aquatic > Freshwater > Lake | place: Tanzania: Lake...
CCGCAGGCCGCACACTGGGAAACCCCTACTTTACGGGTGAGGGACCGTGGTACCACATGCTCGTCATCCGCGGCTACGACCAGAAGTACTTCATCACAAATGATCCCGGCACCAGACGCGGCGAAGCGTACTCCTACAAGCACGATGTGCTGCTGAACGCAGTCCATGACTGGACAGGTGTGGCAGAGGAGACGGAGAATGGAGAGAAACGCATGCTCATCGTGACACCAAAGTAGCACGGTATCAGTACATCCTGCCGCCCAGAGGCACATCGGAATCGGCGGCAATCAGGACAACGTTTCCCCTGTCATCCGGAACTCCGAGTGTCAGTACTTCGGAGAGGAACGGACCGATCTGCCGCGGCGGAAAATTCACCACTGCCAGAACATTCCTTCCGAGCAGCGATTCCTTCGTGTAGTTTTCGGTAATTTGTGCCGAGGACTTCTTCACTCCGATGACCGACCCGAAATCGATCGCCAGCCTGAAAGCGGGCTTTCGTGCCTCTGGAAAGTCCTCAACCTGCGTTATTTTTCCTACGCGGATATCGATCTCCTTAAACTGTTCTACGGTTGCCATACACTATCCGACTGCAAGCATGAGCATGCAGAGCAATACAATTGCGGAAATGTTGACTCCGATGAACGGGAACGTATTCGATGAACTTTTTCTCATAGGAATGAGGGTGATACAAGTGCAACCAGAGCAGATTACTCACCGGAACACTCTGGGCAAGTGATGATGTATTGCGCTTCTGTCACTATGGTATTTAAGTGCTGATGCAGGAAATTGATCGATACATTCATGACCGATTACCATGGAAATTCTTGCCCCGTTTGCAGTACGGATTTCTTACGTGTTGAACAAATTTTGTGAACGGGTATGCGTCAACGGAACATGACATGACTGTAGCGACCGATGTCGCTTTGCGGTGGAGCGGTTCAAACTCTAGAATCGCTCTCGCACATTGCGCTTACCCCGAGCATTCATGACAAGTTCACGACCATCTGCTGCGTCACTCGAGACTAGCGCAGATACTCCCCTTTCCTGCAGAAGAATTCTTGCATCTTCCACGAAGGCGCAGAGGGTGTGGATCGGTCCTCAGTCAGCGAAATCGCTCAGTGCTGAAGACAGCAAGGCCTACGTGCTCGCTCACACGATCATGTGCCACATAGCAGTCCGAGCACCTGCTGCCCATGCATCCGGCCACCCGGGCGGACCACTCTCGGCATTTACCTTCAGTTACTTTCTCTCCAAGCGCCGCGATCCGGGGAGAGACCAGCCTCTGAGGATCAGCGCAGGTCATCTCTCACTGCTTTCCTACACTCTGCAGTGGCTGTTTGGTCGCGAGGGTAAGGACGCACGTCTCGCGTCTCCTGCCTCTATCATCGAAGCATTCCGTACACCAAAGGGTCTTCCGGGGCACGTGGAGGCAGGTATAGGAGATATCCCTTTCGGCACTGGTCCGCTCGGCAAAGGCGTCAGCCAGGCGTTGGGGGTGGCCTTCGGACTGAAGCATCGAAGACTCCCCGGCACGGTGGATGTTCTCATGGCCGACGGTGACAGCCAGGAGGGACAAATTATGGAAGCATTTCGTCTGGCACCTGTTCTGAAAACATCCAATCTCATCGTTCACGGAGATTTCAACGACATACAACTCTCCGGTGTGCCGTCACAGACCATGGCGACGGATATGGCATCAATCGCAGATGCTGCGGGATGGAATGTTGTCGAGGTTCAGAATGGCAATGATCCCGGACAAGTCGTCGCAGCACTGGATGCAGCGGATGCATTGCAGAATTCAGACCATCCGACCTTCGTCTGCTACTACACGACCATGGGCCACGGTGTGAAGTTGATGGAAGACGGAAGCACGAGTGGTAAGAAGAACTGGCATGGGACCCCCATGAAGAAGGAGGAAGCAGAGCAGGCCATCGCTCTTCTCCCCGATCTCGATGCAGCCATCAAGTCATACGAGTCCTTCCGCAGTGAAGAGAAGAAGCGTTTCACAAAGAGCCAGAGAGTCGTCACGGATATCACCCTGCCCTGGGAAGCAGCATCGCTGAAGAAGAACGGATACACGAGAACCGTGACCACAGAAAAGAATGCTGCTCGCAAAGATTTCGGCTCGGTGCACTTGGCTTCGCTCATGAGAGCCGACGAACGTATTGTCGTTCTCCATGCCGACTTGGCAGGTTCCGGAGGATTTGATGATGTCGAGAAGCTGTTCCCCTCCCGTGTTATCAACGTCGGTGTGGCGGAGGCGAACATGGCCATGATGGCCTCTGGCATGCGTCAGGCAGGGTTGCTTCCCGTCACCTACACCTTTGCGGCATTCGGTACGAACGAGGCACGCGCAAGCGCGCGACTGATTGATATCAACTGCGGACATACACGATGCTCTGTTCTCCATGATTGCACACACGCGGGCCTCTCTGTGGGAGAGGACGGTGAGACCCATCAAGAGCGTCACTACCTGAATATCCCCTTCGATCATACGCAAGTTTGGATGCCTGCAGATGCCAATCAGGCAGCTGCGATGGCTGAAAAAGGGATGGAGCTCATCGCAGAAGGTCACACGAGTGTCTTCATCTTCATGCCCCGCAGTGGGAGCAACGCTGTCCTGGCGGCAAAGGGTAAGCCTTTCTACGATTCCTCCTATGCATTCGATGGACGCATGGATATGCTCAGGGGCTCCGGCGGCTTCACAGATCAAGCAACACTGATCGCTTCAGGTGCAACACTGGAGCCCGCGCTCGCCGCCGCAGATGCCCTACTCCATGCCAAGGAGAGAGTGCACGTCCGCCTCCTGAACGCTTCGTGCATTCGTCCGATCGATGCGTCGGCCATCCTCCACGCAGCACTGGAGACCGCGCACCTGATCGTCGTCGAGGACCACAGCAGTGAAGGCGGAATCGCCTCGCAGGTTGCCGACGTCATTGCAGACTTCTCCATCCCCTGCTCTCTCCGCAGACTGGGTGTGAACCATTATTTCCCTTCGGCACCGTCGCACGACCTCATGTTCCTGGCAGGCATAGATAGGGATAGCATCCTCGACGCAGTTGAGGATGAACTTCGCGTTGAAATTTGCGGAGGTGAGGATGCGCTTGTCACATTCATTCATGAGTTCGTGCACAATGTCCGTCACAGCAGATTCCGGAAGTCCTGTACGGAATTCATTGAGCGCCTCACGGGCGAGAAAGGATATCTGGAGGCCCTGAGAACCGCATGGGCGAATCGTGAGTTCCCGGTTGAGCGTCTCCCTGACAGCGCAACACTATTGTCACGCCTGCAAGATCTGCTCTAGTACACCATGCTCCTTGCGGAGTTTTGTTCGGCAACATAGGCTAGATGTGCGGCTGGCCTGCCGGCCGTAGCGGGAGTCCGGAGTTTTACATCAATGATGCCCACCTTCGCGCAGCCGTCGCCAAGCACTGGCCGGCAGAGACGTCTTCGGTGGGCAGCCTCCTGCAGAGGCTGGAAGGGTGGCCGAGTGGTCTATGGCGGCGGTCTTGAAAACCGCTATCCGCTTCATGCGGATCGGGGGTTCGAATCCCTCCCCTTCCGCCATGAATACGAAGATTTCGTTGATGAGTACCGCCTGAACGGATAGCATAGAGCTACCCTTCACTCTGTCCCGCGCTCACATGATGCTCATGAGAAAGGCATCGCTCATCTTCACTCTGACATTGTGCGCTGCGCCTTCTGTTTGCGCGCAATCATTTACGGATGTTCCGAAGGATCATTTTGCGTATGAAGCCATTGAGTACTTGAAAGCGTTGTCGACGATTAGCGGCTATGCCGATGGCACATTCCGCCCCAATCAAATAGTAAATAGGGCTGAAGCTCTGAAAATCATCATAGCACCGCTGGTAAAGCCGGCGGACATCGTGAGCGCAGGCAAGGCAAAGAGTGTTTTTGCAGATGTAGCTGATGATTCATGGTTTAAGCCGTTTGTAGAAATTGCACGTGCATCAAAAATTATCGACGGACCGCCGCAGAAAAATGACTTCAACGGTACGCGCCCTGTATTGAAAGCCGAGTTTGTGAAGATGACGCAGAACGCATTTGGCGCTGATGCCAAATCTTCATTCAGTGAAATTCGCCTTCCATTGAGTGCAGATGTTGCGAATGTGGATGCGTGGTTTTACCCGTATATGCGTTATGGGATCTCCTCATCGATGCTCATGGCTGACGCCAGAGAGTTATTGCATCCCGAGAAAGAAGTCACAAGGGCAGAAGCTGCGCTTCTCCTGTATCGCTACATGATGTACACGCAGAACAGACGAACACAGGCACTTATTTCCGCCGCTGAGAATGAGATGCTCCTTGTCCTGCAGCATCTGGACTCCGGGAACGAGGTGGCAGCTCAGCATGCTTCTGCACGAGCACTGCTCACTACCCGTGGCGCCCACATTCAGAAGGCAGACGATACTGCAGTACAGGGTGTCGTTAAACTCGCGGAGGCCTTCCGGGCACTGGTCCGTGCACAGACCGCGCAGAAACAGTCTCAGTTTGACGAAGCGATTCGCCTTGCCGGAGATGCCTGGAATTTGGCGGCTCGCGCAAAAGAGAGATCGCGCGACTTCGCGGACATCAGCGCACAGATTCAAGGCATCGCCAAGGAGACGGCGAATGCTGCCAGGGATCAGAAGACACCGTAAACCATGGAACCATATCCAGCATTCACGGCAGGGACGGTTCGTGGATACGGAAACGGCAAGATGATCGGCATTCCGACGATCAATCTCTCCATGGGAAACGTACCGAAAGATTTACCGGAGGGTGTCTATGCATGCCGAGCATCCATTGGTCAAAACGAACCTGCACCTGCCACCATGCACCTGGGGCCACGGCCGGTTTTCGGACAGGAATCTTCCTGCGAGATTCATTTTCTCGATGCGAAGGACATACCGTTCCCGGAAACAGTCACTGTGTACCCTATCCAATGGCTCAGGGATATTCGCAATTTTAGCTCGAAAGAGGATCTCGTAAGGCAAATTCTGGCAGACAACGATGAGGCTCGTGGTATTCTGGCCATCTCATGATCGGAGCACTGAGATCTCTCCTTCCGGACCGGCATCCTCTGCGCCTCTTATGGCACAAGTGCAAATCCGTTCTTGCAGCAGCACTGTATGGGTTTCCCGCGCGAAAGCTGACGGTCATCGGCATCACAGGAACAGACGGAAAAACGACAACCGTCGGCATGATTGCGCATATTCTCTGTGCAAACACTATACGCGTAGGAGCAGCATCCACAGCATTTCTGCAGATCGACGGTGAGCGCATGGAGAACGCATCACACCTCACATCTCTGAGCCCCTTTACACTGCAGAAATTTCTCCGCAGCCTGGTACACAAAGGATGTACGCATGCAGTCGTGGAAATGTCTTCTCATGGGCTGGTACAAAGCAGGACAGCGTGGACGTTCCCCTACGTTGCAGGCATCACCAATACGGCACTGGAGCACCTGGATTACCACGGAAGCATGGAACAGTACCGACGGGATAAAGCTATCCTCTTTCGAATGCTGGGCGGCAAAGGTGTAAAAGTTTTGAATACGCTCGATGAAACGTACCGTACGTACAGAGACATTGCTTCGGAAAAAACAATCACCTACGGAGGACCGGATGCAGATCTACGCATCACCGATAGTACAGCGGATGCCGTCTCCTCCACGGCAACGGTGATCACCAAGGGGGGTGCACAGGAAAGACTGAAGCTTTCGATTCCTGGAACATACAACCTGGAGAATGCACTGTGCGCAATCGGGTGCAGCATGGCAGTGGGGATACCGATCAAAGCGTGCGTCACGGCCCTCGCAGGATTTTCCGGAATTCCCGGCCGCATGGAACGCATCGATGAGGGGCAGGATTTTTCCGTCTACGTCGACTTTGCAGTCTCTCCGCAGGCATACGAGAAGACTCTCAAGGCACTACGCACCATGGTCGGCGAGACCGGACGGGTGATGGTTCTCTGCAGCAGCTGCGGCAACCGCATGCGCGAAAAGCGTCCACAAGTCGGCCGTATTTGCTCCGAGTTTGCGGATATCGTCGTCGCAACGGAGGATGAAACGTACGGCGAGGATCCGCACGCTGTTCTCGAGGAAGTCTGGGAAGGCATCGATCAGTCGAAGTGTGAAGCGCACAAGATCTTCGATCGCAGGACCGCCATAGAATTTCTCCTGAAGAACGCGGGGCCTAGTGATGCTATTGTGCTCTGCGGCATGGGACCGTTTTCGACGTTTACGAAGCTGGAGGGCCGCATCCCATGGGACGAGAGATCCGTCGCACGGGAAATACTGAAGAGTATGTGAATACAAAGCCGGCGCCCCGGGAACCCGGGACGCCGACTGTCTTTCGTCATCTGTGTGGATGCGCGCTACTTCACATCCTTTCCTTCCATGCCCAGAAGGGCTGGTCCATGTAGCGCCACTCGAGGTAGCGCCAGTAGAGGAACCAGCCGAAGAGCACCACGGCAATCATTGCCGCGAGGAATGGCCCCGTGCCAAAGGTATCCGCCAGCCACCTGGCAGTCGGATCCTGACACGGAGTGTTACGCCACGCCGCATTCCACCATTGCTTAAACATTTGCCTCTCCTCTGAAAGACAGGACTGCCTCCACGCGAGCGGTCATCGTGACCCACTAATGCACATGGAGACATGCACTGCCTCTGCTACGATGGAAGAAAGGATCTTATTACATAATGTAATATTATTTATACTTTGTCAATACTTTCCCAATAGCCTTTTGGCCAAAGAGAACACTGTCATTGTCGGTATCGACGAGGCCGGGCGTGGTCCCCTCGCAGGACCTGTCGTTGCCGGAGCATGTGTGCTGAATCCCCTTCTCAAGGATCATCCTCTGATTCGAGACAGCAAGGTGCTCACACCGGAGGAGCGACAGGAGGCATTCGCATGGATTCAGAAGAATTGCATCACCGGGTATGGCATCGCAGAGAATATCGAAATCGATACCATCGGTATTCTTGCGTCAACGGAGAAAGCCATGCAGCAGGCGGTGTCGATGATTGCGGACTTCGTGCGCCCGACGTACCTGCTCATCGACGGAAGGGATAAGTTCTGGTTCGACTATCCGCACAGCTCAATTATCGAGGGGGATAGTAAGGAGCCATGCATTTCAGCAGCTTCCATCGTTGCGAAGGTCATCCGTGACAGACTCATGATGGAGCATGCCAAGACATATCCACGCTACGGCTTCGAGCAGCATAAGGGGTACGGCTCACCCCTGCACATCGAGGCACTACAGATGTTCGGCCCCTGTCCACTGCACCGACAGACGTTCCTCACGAGAATTCTCTCCGCAGAAGCCAGCGGTACAGTACAAGGCCAAAGACAATAATGGGAATCGTGAGCGCTTGCCCCTGCGTCAGTGTGAGCTCACCAATCGTCCAGGACTCAACGGTCTCCACACGAAAGAATTCCACGAGGAACCTCAGGAGTCCGTAGAAAATCAAAAAATATGCAAAGGTCAGTCCGTCAGGCCGCTTCATTGGCTGACGGAGGTGCATGAAACAGATGACTGCAATCAGCGCATCCTTGATCATCGCGTAGATTTGCGTCGGGTGGCGCAATCCTTCGACACCGGGGATCTCGATTGCCCACGGGAGAGTTGTGGCAACTCCATACAGCTCAAGGTTAATGAAGTTTCCGAATCTCCCAAGCATAAGGCCCACCGCAACAGGAACGGTAATCACGTCGAGAAAGGGAAGGATGGGGATTGAGCGCTTCTGAAGGACAATCCAGAGCGCCAAACCCACGCCAATGAATCCCCCGTGTGAGGACATGCCCCCGTGCCACACTGCGAGTACTTCCATTGGGTGAGCGAGAAAATAGAGAGGAGCATAGAAGAAAACGTAGCCGAGTCTGCCGCCAATCAATACCCCCAGAATTCCAGCTGTAACGAGTGCAGAGACATCCTCATCACGCATACGGAGACTCCGGTAATGCAGGAGTCCGGGTAGAGAGACATAGGCAAAAAGAAATGCCAACATGTACATGATTCCGTACCAGTGAACGGAGAATCCCAGAATCTCCACAGCCACTTCTCTGGACGGGAAAAAAATCATGGCATGCCTACCGGCGTGCAAACAGAATGAAGCAGTGGCTGATCGGAAATACGCTTGAGGCAGGGATCCCGAAGAACGATTTCCGCCTTATCGCCGTAGTAGGAGAGGAATGACTGGGAGAGGTAGAAATACACATTGCCGTGCAGGGCAGAGAGCAATGACTCACGATCGGCATTCGTTCCATAGAGGAAGAGCTCCCACTGCTCGTAGGTCCAACCGGGAAGATCGAATAGTCCGGGGGCACCGACCGCATGATCGGGCAACCACCCGAGAAGCCACGGCCCGGAAACGTTCTCCAGCGCAATAATCGCAGCCCCATCCGGAAGCACTGAATCGAGCGACACAATTTCCTCCACCTGCCGCCGTGTGAACGCCGGCTCACGCAGAAGGGTTGATTGCAGGGAGATCACCGCCTGTGAACTCAGAACGAGCACGAGTAGGGTTCGTAGAGCTGGCGCATGCCAGCGCTGCCAGAGTTCAGAAAATGCGATGCCGGCAAACGGAAGGAGAAACACATCGAGCTGAAGGAAGAAGCGGCGATAGAAGACCAGCCGGAACACAATGAAGATAGCGCACCAGAAAACGGAGTAGTGCCACAGCGTCCACCTCTCCTTCATCGAGCGGACAAATCCGTATGCGCCGAACAGTATGCTGACCGCCATGGTCCTGACGTAAAACAGCGTATCGGGAAAAGATCCACCGGGGGCATCGTCGCCTCGGAGAAGGAAGATCGACTTCAACGGAGACCAGACTGCCCGTTCCCACTGCGGCAGGTAGACGATGAAAGCGGCAACTCCGAAGACAGTGCAGAACACTGTCATTCGTCTCCAGAAAGCGTCGCGCGGACCGGCCAGCAGCGTGACGAACCACCACGATCCCGTTGCCAGCGCAACGATCAACCCGGTCTGGTGATGCGTAATGACGGAGAGGAACGCCAACGGATAAAACAGGGCAGATCTCCTGTCGAAAGCATCGTACGCAAACACTGCAAAGAGCAGTGCAATGAGTGTCTTCCAGTACATGGCGACAAAGCCGTCGTACAGCGGCTGGGAGAGAAGCGTGAAGAGCAAAACACCGATGGCGGCTAATGCACCGTGGCGACGGAAAACGATAGAGGCGAGACACGCCGCAAAAACGACAGGCATAGTATTCCAGAGCCAGCCGATGAGAATATCCGGAGAAACTCCAACTTTTACGAGGAGCGACGAAAACAAAAAGAGTCCGATGGGATGCTCCTTTGCCCACGGGAGGAGATCCGGGAGGTCAAACGGAAAAGCCTCGGCGTAGCGAAGGAAGAGATAACGGTACATACCCGCGTCATAACCGAGTGGAACATCGAAGCGCAGTGCCGGCAGAAGGAACTTTGCACACAGGAACACCAACAATACTGCCGCCCAGGCAATAGACGGGCGACGAAGACGCATTGAAGACGCATTGCTTACCATGGATCCAGAATACCTTCGAAACTCCTTCAGGTCACTCCTGTTTCAATCGCGCTGTGACCACAAACCTGTTCGTTGTCGTTCCGACGGGATAGCAGGTAATGAGCTTGAGGAGGCGGCCATCATTGACATCCTGTGCGAGAATGGACGTCGTTTGTGCCGAAACAATTTCGGTCGATTGAACGACGTACGTGAATGCGTCATCCCCCCGTTTCACGACAATTTCCGAAGCGTCGGAAATCTCAGGTAATGTCGCAAACAACTTCCCGTACGGACTATTCGCGGAACGATTGTCCGGAGGGCTGCTGTGTCCCGCGATGATCAGCGCACCTCTCGCACCGGGAGACGCAGAGTGCGGGTAGGCAACACTGCCGTATCCAAGACCGATTTGCATTTGCTCTTCGAGAAGATCCCATGCCCGAGCGGACCAATACTTGTCGGAGGGCAGAAACACTGGTGCACGGATACCGAGCGATGGAATGGAAATGCTCCAAGCGCGACGGATTTCCCACTCAGCAAGTTCGTCAGCTGGCGCTGCAGAGGAAGGAGGCTGAATAGGATCAACTTCAGGCACTGGAAAAACCTCTGTGACGACACTGGCAGATACATCGGTAGCAGCAGCATGGGTTGCCATCGTGTGCTCAGAATTGACGTGTGGCTGCTCAGAAACCTCAGGAGTGACGTCACGGGGTTCAGTACCCTCTTGAATCTGCTGAAGAGCGACATTCAGAAGGAGTCGAGCCTGGACCTGATACCTCACAAGCTCCGTCCAGACGAAGCAGGACACAACAATGGCTATCAAAGCCAATGAATAGGCTATTTTTCTGTGTTTGTTCATTTGTATTATTATAACACTTTATCATTATTCTGGCAAATATCCCCTTTGGCAAAGACCTATAGGAATTGTGCATTTGGCGGCCTGCGTCCATCATGCGCACATGAACATTCTCGGTATCGAAACATCGTGTGACGAAACGGCCGCCGCTGTCGTGACGGACGGCGTACAGGTTCGAAGTTCCGTGATCGCTACATCCAGAGCCGCTTTCCTCCACATGGGAGGGGTTATTCCGGAAGATGCTGCGCGGCGACAGCTTTCCTGCATCGTTCCCGTCATCCGTTCGGCACTCGACCAGGCATCCATGAGGATCGAAGACATCGAGGCACTCGCTGTGACATTCGGGCCCGGCCTCTTCGGTTCCCTCATCGTTGGCACATCAGCTGCCAGAACACTGGCATCGATCTTCGAAAAGCCCCTGATTCACGTCCATCACACGCTGGGACATCTGACATCGACATGGCTACAGGCAGACCCCGTTCCCGTATTTCCGTGCATCACGCTTAGCGCATCCGGAGGTCACACGGATCTCTGGCTGAGAACATCGCACACCAGAGGCACACTGCTCGGGAGGACGAGAGATGATGCCGCTGGAGAAGCCTTCGACAAGGGGGCATCTCTGTTAGGACTCCCCTACCCCGGCGGACCGTCCGTGGCAAAGGCAGCTGAGAATGGGAACCCACGGGCATATGATTTTCCCATTCCTCTCAAGGGAGAGCCGTGCTTCGATTTCAGCTTTTCAGGATTGAAGACAGCATTGCGGTACGCGCTTCGGGACATGGGTGAACTATCACCGGCTGCGCTGACTGATATGGCTGCATCGTACCAATATGCCATCTGTGCGCAGCTGACAGACCGCATCGTACGGGCAGTTGATCAGTACTCCGAATGCAAGGAGGTCCACGTCGTCGGAGGTGTGTCGGCAAATACCTTCCTGAGAAGCATGCTCAAGAGTGCTCTGAGTATTCCCATGCGTGCTCCTGCCACACTAAGCTACTGCACGGATAACGCAGCAATGATCGCTGCCGCCGGATACTTTCTCTGGAAGGAGGACCACGAACGAGCGCTGACATCACAACCGACGCAGGCCGCCATACCTCTGGAGTTCGCGGTTTCCTAAGCCTACGCCCCTGCGAATGCCGGCAGGAGTGCAGCTAGGATGATGCCTAAAGCCCCGAGGAGTGCGATGAGACGAACCGCAAGATTCTTTTTCATTATTGCTGGGGGTCAGTGGTTATTTTCTGGGTGACTGAGCTTACAACGCCATTCTCATCTCGCAAGGTCAGCTTCACGGTAAATGTCTGGCCTGGCTGCTCAAAGACGTGGTCGACTCCGTTGCCGGTTTCTTTGGACTCCGCACCGTCACCGAACTCCCACAGAACAGATTGAGGAGTGCCACTGGAACAGGAACGATCGAAGTGAATCCCAAGTGGAGCAGGACCGGAGCTTCTACTTGCAACAAAACACGCATCGAGTACAGGAGCCCGAACAACGATAGTTCTCGATGTACTCTTCGATGTGCCGGCAACTGAAAACACCGTTAGGGTCACCGTGTAGGTACCCGCCTTCGTGAAGACGTGATCGACACGCGCACTCTCCAGAATCTGGCTCTGGTCCTCACCGTCACCGAATGTCCACTGGAAGCCGGTAATTTCCTCATTGGGGATGTACGTCTCTGTGGCATCGAACTTCACAGTGAGAGGAGCGACGCCCTGGGTAGGCTTCATGTCAAAGTTCACAGTACCGGATTGCGGTTTGATATCGAGAGTAATCGGTTTTCGTAACACAGCACCTTCAGCATCCTGGCCAATGAGAATGAGTGTATACGTTCCCTCCAACCTGAATGTCGCCTTGAGCTTCGTATCGGTGGAAACAATTTCTGAAGCGCCCGGTGCCTCCCAGAAGAAGTTGACGAGCGGCATAGATGTCTTCGGTGTGAGCTCGACAGCCACCGGTGCCACGGCAGTGATCCTATCGGCAAGGACTTGATGCGAACCGTCGAACGTCAGATCCAAGAGACGCAGTGTATTCACAATCTTCACTGTCTTCGTTACCTTCGCGATCTTCCCTTCTTTATTTCTCACCTCCGCGATGACCTGATAGACACCCCGGTTCTTGAATGTATGACCCACCCTCATGCCGGCGTCCTTCGTCGCATCACCGAAATCCCAAACAACATCCTGAACGGGTTCATCCGTTTCAATGCGGAAGACGACCTGGAAGGGCGGTGAGCTTTCCAGAAACTCCGGCGTAGTTTCGATCCTGACCGGAAACGGGAGAGGATCCGGCTCTCGTATCGATATGGTACGTATGTAATTTGCCTGCGTTTGATTGGAGAAAATAATCGTCGCAGAGACATCCTGCGCACCGGTACGCAGGAAAGTATGCGTCGCCTGAAGATCGGTGCCTGACTTCTCCGGAGTGCCATCCCCGTTGAAATCCCATTGTACATCCCGGACGGTCACATCCTTCTGCAGAGCCGGTATCAGGTGAGCAACACTGAAGAGTACCGGTTCATCCACGATAGGCAGAACGGGAGTGTACGAGAAAACGGCATTGGGCACCACGACACGCATACGAACCGTTCTCTTGCCACCACTACTGAGTGTAATGGTAACGATGACGAGATTAGTCCCCTGGCGCTCATAGATCGCTGTTGCAGTCGGAACAACTGTCTGCTGATCACTGGTGCCATCACCATTGAAATCCCAATCAAATGTAACCGGCTTCAAATCCCTGCGCTCCAAAATCATCACGGATTCCTCTGCGCTAAACGTCACGGAAACAGGAGCGACGAGCTCTGTGCCTTTCGGCGGGGAAATCATATGAATGACAAGCGGAGGCTCCTGGACAATCATGTACGGTACGATGCCGCTGAGAATCAGTGCCGGAAGTGTGAAGAGTCCGAGCCGGATAAAGCTCATGTAACGAACCCTGTCGGAAAGCTCCGCATTCTTCCCGGCGCGCATGACTCCAAAAATCGCAACGATGACCATGACGGCACCGACGGTCATAGCAACCAGACGACCGGTCGGAATGAGTGAGTCCCATGTTCCCGTGGCATCGGGAAGGACGCTCAGAAGGAAGAGCGACCAGAGAACGTACGCTGTATACGGCAATGCGGTGAAGAGCACGACGATGAACTTCAATCTGCCCACAATCTTCTTCCTGCCATCAGGCGAAGCGGGATCGTCCCGGCGTTGCGGGGTCCCGGAAGGCGTAATGCCGTCGACGAAGGGGGAATCAGGAACCATGCGTCAATCAACGGGGAACGGAAAGCGTATTCTGATCAAAAATCATCAAGTCGGACTGTGCATCGGTCAGACCGGGTGCCAGCAGCAGAGAAGGATCGAAATCGGCTGCGGCTTCAGGGGGGAGGATATCCGGAGCGGCATTGTGATTTCGGAGCTCAACGGTAAATCGTGCCGTGTATGTCCGGTCACTGCCCGCGGTCAGAGGCAAATGCTGGATGTTCCAGGAAGTCTTCAGGAGATTGAATGTCTCGGCATCGATCCACATTTCACCCGCGGTCTGCAACGTGTTGAGGTCCTCGACTGACTGAGCATAATCAGCGCTCTTCCCGCGTGTCTTCGCCATTTCCTGGAGAAATGCAGAGAATTTTGCACGGTCGATCGTCACATCGTAGTGATATGCCGGACGACCGGAAATCCTGTCGGGACCTCTGACATTGACCACGCGAACCACTTCAGACTGCGCTCGCAGAAGACTCGGGTCCGGCGTCACATCGGTGAGTACCGGCTCCTGCGCATCGGAGGGAAGCCTCCACCATCGACCGGCAAACTTGGAGAGAATAGCAGGAGAAATAATGTTGTTTTCGGGCTGCAGCTGAAGAGAACCGAGATTCACATACACTTCCTGGTCGCCCATGACGACGATCTCCACCGATCCGTCGATTGCAGACGTACCATCGGACTGACCGGCAAAACGACTGGTAAAATCGGTGCGGAACCGAACCTGCTTGCCGGCATCAGCCAACGACCCGTCGATACGGACATCACCCTCGACACTCTTCTGATCACCATCCGACTCGAAGGTTCCGCTGAGAACGTACTGCGCAGAACGGAGATTCCTCGAAGCCTGCGCGGAACGACGCAATACTTCCTCCGGAGCAACGTCCGGAACCGTCACCGCCTGCTTGCCGCATGCGGTAAGTACAAGAAACGCCAGAATGACAGAACTGCGTATGCGCACGGTGGAAGGGTGCCAATAGTGTGCCACGTACCCGGTAAAAAGAGAAGTGACTGTATCGGACTGGTTACCGACCCGTTTTCGGCTCTACCTGAATATCAGAAGGCTCCTCGACGACGAACCGTACCGTGCGAGAATAACCGCTCCGAACGTCGGCACGAAGGCCAAACGATAGCTTCTGGCCGCGTTCAATGAGGAGGGGCGGGCTGAATTCAACGCGAACGGTGTCATCATCCATGGAGGAAGCAACGGTACTGATTGAGCGTGCTCTGAAATCCACATAAACGTTCTGGAGATCCTCGTCACGGGCAGATCCCTGATTGGTAAAGGTAATTGCGCTAACAACCTGATCGTCACCGGAGTCCGCTTCCAGTGTGAATCGAAGCACGAGGCGTCTGGACCCGTACCGTATCGACTGGTTGAGGTCGAGATACCCGACGGCAATTTGCCCAACAGGGGCACCAGAAGTTTTTCGAATGTACGCGCCGCGACGGTGGTCAATGCGAACGTTCGCATTGAGTGCTGCCACACCGTCATCCGCGAGCTCGAAACGGTGTTCTGCAGCAGCAGATGCAGTTGCACTGAAGTCTGCATACAGCATCAGTTCTTCCGTTTCACATGCAGGAACAATGACAGTACGCAGTGCGAAGTCCACACTGCCGTTCTTATTTGCAATCTCGCGTGCCTGAGAGATCCGACTTCCCCTGTGGTAAAAATACACAGCAGAAATATCTGCGTTCGATCCCAGACCCTTTCTCAACACGCGTACTGTATCCACGGACACGTCAGCCGCACAGGAAGCCGTCATGCGCAATCGAAGCATGGGGACCCGCTGTGCACCCGGTGGAACGGTTGTTCCGTCGGGTGATTCCTCCGTCACGGTGAGTTCTCCGGTGGGCAGCATCTCCTGCTGATAGCGGACTTTCGTTACCGGCCTCGCAGCGTTTTCGCGCGGTGCCTGCAGTTGCCAGAAAAAAAATGCGATGAGGAGCGGCGAGGACATATCGTTTACTGCGGTATTAGACTCTGCAAAATCCGTTTCAGGATATTCGTCATTCGCTGGTAGAACGACTGTGTTCTCTGGTCGTAGTCCCCGGAACCCTTTGTCTTCCATGCGTCAGTCCCCTCTCCGGCTCTCGCTGCATCGTACATCTCACCGACATCTTCCGTCACCGATTCCGCAATGGAATCCCCTGCCACTCGCGTACTCTCATTCATATCCTTGGTCGCAGCCTCTGCGAATTCATCACCCAACTTCATTGCCGTCTCCGAAACAGATTGGCCCTGCGGAGCTACGTAGGGCGCAGCGACGAGCCATATCATCCAGCCGATCATCAGGAGAAATATCAGGTACGCCACATTCTTCGCTACCTTGATCAGCGACAGGCCGATCACCCCAAGCGCGAGAAGTGTTGCGAACGTGAAGAGCGTATTCATGCGTACGACTATACTCCCATTTCCAAGCGAGACGAAGGCGGATGGTCGTCTCTGGGCAGCGCAACTCGCACGCCAATGGCCCTGCTGTATCTCGAACCGTAATGCAGATTCCAGCTCAGAGTCGTGATAGCTTTTTCCTTAATAAGATGGTATAATACTAATATGAAGGATACGATCCCAACTTACAAAGAATTTCCGCAGGAGAACTGGGATGGAAAGAGACTTGAGTTCGAAGCGGATTTGGAAAGAGGAGCAGGGAAAAAGAATTGCGAAGCATTATTTGGTGATGACGGCAGAGTAATTACGCTTACTGTGAGAGATCAAGTAGGAGCGGTTCTCAAAATGTATGAGAATGGCGAGTGGAATAAGCAATACTTCACTCATCCCGATGATCACAATGATTGGGGAGGAGTGGCAGGTACCCCATATCTTAGACACACTCTAGACAACTTCCCCCGAAAGATATGGGCAAACCACATCGCATTGCTCCCGACG
>Ga0194128_10006066_pt1 | contig 16501 bp, 15 predicted proteins | sample TA2KigCa65mmetaG_FD_148650 | JGI IMG/M metagenome (GOLD analysis project Ga0194128, IMG submission 148650) | Freshwater microbial communities from Lake Tanganyika, Tanzania - TA2015037 Kigoma Deep Cast 65m | ecosystem: Environmental > Aquatic > Freshwater > Lake | place: Tanzania: Lake...
CCAAGCGCCGATCGCGACGAAGGCGATCCCGAGGACGGCTCCGGAGAGCTGCTTGTAACCGATCGCCGTTCCTTCACCGATCCCCATCGAATCGGCGCTGAGAGACAGGACGACGAGAACCACTCCACCCAAAGCGATGAGCCAGCCCATGGGGCCCCCGCCTATCAGGTTCGCTCCGGGACTTCGAGCGGGTCGCGGGGCGGGTCAGGTCCCTCGCAGCTCCCGCATCAGGAGCTTCACCGCGCCCGTCTCGAAGACGACCTCGCACACCGTCGGGCTCGAAAGGCGGGTGACGACGCCATCTCCGAAGCTCGCGTGGGTCAGACGCGCGCCCACGGCGTAGTTCTCTCGGGTCGAGTACGGTACCGCGGCTCCGCGCGCTCGCTTCATCGCGTCTTGCCAGATGGCTTCCGGAGTACGCGATTCGGCTCGCGGAGTGGGAGCCGTCTTCACGACGCGCCGCGGCGCCCGGTAGGCGTGTACCGCAGCGCAGACGCGACACTCGACGCGCGTCGGGGTGGCGTCGATCTTGGCGATCACGATGTGGCTCGTGACCGACTTGCACTTGCCGCAGGACGCGTCGACGTGCGCTCCGACCTCCACCCGCGACGCTTTCGACTCGGTCTCCTCGACGGGCTTACGCTTGGACATCAGCGGTTCCCGCCCCCGAGAATCCCGATCAATCGCTCGGCTTCCATGATCCCCTCCGTCCTGCCCGTTGGAGACCCGCTCTGGCTTTCCGGGTCGTGATGAAAGAGGCCGATCCGTCGGCCCAAATGGGTGGGAGAGCGATCCTCGTCAACCAACCGCAGGAAACGTAGCAAGCGGTTCCGGGATGGGCTACCGGAGGGCCCATGAGCGAGCCCACCGAGCCGACGATGGAGACCCCGACGCGCTCGAGCCGCGACCCCGCGGCTTTGCGCGAGCAGCTGCGGCGCTGGCTCGCGACGCAGCTTCCGGGCGGCTCGAAGCCCGAGGTCTCCGAGGTCTCGAGCCCGTCCGCGACGGGGATGTCGAGCGAGACGCTCCTCTTCGACGCGTCCTGGAGCGAGAAGGGCGGCCGGCGCTCGGGCTCGTTCGTCGCGCGCGTCGAGCCCGACCCGAAGGACGTGCCGGTGTTCCCCGTCTACGACCTCGAGTCGCAGTTCCGCCTGATCCGCCTCGTCGGCGAGCGAAGCCCCGTGCCCGTCCCGAACGCGCGCTGGCTCGAGCTCGATCCGAAGCACCTCGGTGCGCGCTTCTTCGTGATGGACCGCATCCAGGGGCGCGTTCCACCGGACGTCATGCCCTACAACATGGGGAGCTGGCTGATGGACGCGGATCCGGCGGATCAGCGTCATCTGCAGGATTCGTCCGTCGCGACGCTCGCGAAGCTCCACGCGATCGACGCGAGCGCCAAGGACCTCTCGTTCCTCGAGCTCGACGTCCCGGGCGCGACGCCGCTCCGCCGTCACGTCGAGAACCAGCGGCGCTACTACGACTGGGTCCGCGGCGACCGCCGGCACCCGCTCCTCGACCGCACCTTCGAGTGGCTCGAGAAGAACTGGCCCGAGGACGAGGGCGACACCGTCATCTCGTGGGGCGACTCGCGCATCGGCAACATGATGTACGACGGCTTCACGCCGGTCGCCGTGCTCGACTGGGAGATGGCGGCACTCGCGCCACGCGAGGTCGATCTCGCGTGGATGATCTTCCTGCACGTCTTCTTCGAGGACATCGCGAAGCAAGCGGGCATGCCGGGCATGCCGCACTTCCTGCGCAGCGAGGACGTCGCCGCGGCGTACGAGCGCTACAGCGGCGTCGCCGTGCGGAACCTGTCCTGGTACGAGACCTATGCGGCTCTGCGGCACGGCATCGTGATGGCGCGCGTCTACGCGCGCCGCGTCCACTTCGGCGAGGCGGAGTGGCCCGCCGACGTCGACGAGGTCGTCATGCACCGCGGTCTCCTCGATCGCATGCTCGACGGCTCCTACTTTAGGTAAGGGGGTCCGGTTCGTTCGGGCGCATCTGCACCCAGGCTCGCGCGAGGAGCCTGGGTGCAGATGCGTCACAACGAACCGGACCCCAAGAACGTGTCCAAGAACGTGTCGACGAGCGCGGCCGTCTCCGGTGCGTGCGACAGGAGGAAGTGGTGGCGGCCGGGGATCGTCGCGAGCTCTCCCTTCGGCAGAGCTGCGGTGAAGTCCTGAGCCTCCTCCGCCGTCATGACGTGCGTCTCGGCGCCGCGCACGAAGAGCGTCGGGCAAGCGATGCGCTCGATCACGTCGCGCATGTCGCCGTTCCGGTCGCCGAGGATCGCGAGCGTCGCTCGGTCGCTGCGGAGCGCCCACTCGCCCGGACGACGCTCCGCCACGGCATGGCTCGCGAGGAGAGCCGCGATCTCGGCGGGAATGTCCGGCTCCTCGGGGAGGACGCGGAAGCTCGCCTCCGCCGCATCGCGCGAGGCGTGCGCACGCGAGCGCCTCTCCGAGAGGAACCCGTCGTTCCAGCTCGAGTCGGGCAGATGCAGACCGTTGACGCGAGGATCGAGCAGGACCAGTGCACGCACGAGATCGGGCCGCTCCGCCGCGAGCCGCGTGGCGACGCGCCCGCTCATGCTGTGGCCGACGAGGAGGACCGGTTCCGTGAAGCGCCGCTCGAGCAACTCGACCACGTCCGAGACGAAATCCCGCACCTGGTAGCTCGGCGGCTCGACCCAGTCGCTTCGCCCGTGACCGCGGAGATCGAGCGCGTACACACGCCGTCTCGCGGCGAGGACGGGAGTCATCGCCGTCCACCAGTGCGCGTGCGCACCCGCGCCATGCAGGCAGACGACGCTCGCGGCGGCCCGCGGCCCTCCCCAGACGACCGCGCGCATCGCGCGGCCGTCCGCGAAGAGAAAGGTCTCCTCCCCCGGCAAGGCGCCGCCGGTCACCGCGCGGATCCGTTCCTCGACGTCCACCCGGGGAGTAGAACGGTCCGCCGCCGACGGTTCCAGCTCCCCCAGAGCGGCGGAACGACCTCGGGATCGCAGGTCTCGTCGACGATCAAGCGGCACATGCGGCGCACCGGCTCGATCGCGTCCTGCGGCATCGCGGTTGCGACGTGGCACGCGTAGACGACCGTGTGGGCCGCGACGGCGCCCACGCTCGAGGGCCGAGGTGGCAGCTACCTCGCCGATTGCGCGATCAGCATGGAGCACGCGCCCTGGGCCCTCGACCGCGACGCAGCGCGGCGCCTGTGGAACCTCAGCGAGGAGTGGGTCGGACAGCCGTTCCCGCTGTAGTTCGCGCACCGTCCCAGCCGGACGGACCGCCGACCGACCGGACGCGCCGGGGCCCGTTTCCCGAAAATTCGGGCCGGTGTAGCAACGAGACAGTACGGAGGTGCACGTGGCGCGATTCCCCTGGCTCAAGATGCGCAGAAAGACGGATCCTGAGCTCCCGCTCGAGCCGCCGATCATGCTCGGCAACAAGTCGAACGGCGAGTTCTTCTGGGAGGAGACGTCGCGCGAGCGAAAGATGCGCGACATGATCCTGCGCATCGCCGCCGAGGAAGCGCCGCGGCGCGGGATGGAGCGGCGCGAGTTCCTCGCGAGCGCTCTCGGCATGGCGACCTCGCTCTACGTGATCAACCTCGCCTCGGGCTGCGGAAGCAGCGACCCCGTCGTCGCCCGCGGCGGCTTCGACGTCCCCGAGCCGCCCGCGATGGACTGCGACGAGGCGACGCAGATGCTCTCCGGAAACGAGTTCATCCTCGACCTGCAGACGCACCACATCGAGGACGAGGAGACCTGGCGCGAGCGTCATCCCGGCCAGCAGTGGAACGCCGAGGGCTTCGCGCAGTTCCTGACGTTCTGGCAGTGCCCGTTCGAGTACCGCCCCGACTGCATCGGCCCGAACACCTACCTCGAGCACATCTTCCTGAACAGCGACACGACCGTCGCCGTGCTCTCCGGCTTCCCGTCGCCGATGTGCGACGACGGCACCCTCTGCACGAACCTGAACAGCAACGAGGGCATGGTCTACTGGCGCCAGCTCATCAACGAGGCCGCCGGCAGCCAGCGCATGGTGCAGCACTGCCAGGTCGCGCCGAACGACCGCTGGGACCTGCAGTCGGCGATGATGGAGCGGATCCACACCGAAGCCGGAAACCACGGCTGGAAGTGCTATCCGCCCTGGGGTCCGAACGGGCAGGGCTGGTGGCTCGACGATCCCGCCGTCGCCGATCCATTCATCGAGAAGTGCAAGCAGCTCGGCGAGCCGCTGATCTGCGCGCACAAGGGTTTCCCGCTTCCCGGATTCAACCGCGTGCACACGGATCCGAAGGACGTCGGCCCCGCCGCTCTGAAGCACCCCGACGTGAACTTCGTCGTCTACCACTCGGCGTTCGAGACCGGCTTCCGCGTCGGTCCGTACGATCCGAACGGCGGCGGCGTCGATCGCCTCGTCAAGACGGTCCAGGACAACGGCCTCAAGGGGAAGAACGTCTACGCGGAGCTCGGCAGCGCTTGGATGCTCGCGCGCTTCGACAGCCTGCAGGCGCAGCACCTGATCGGCAAGCTGATGAAGTACCTCGGCGAGGACAACGTCGTCTGGGGATCGGAGTGCGTCTGGTTCGGCTCGCCGCAGGAGCAGATCGAGGCGTTCCGCAGGCTCGAGATCTCCGAGGAGCTGCAGGAGCAGTACGGCTACCCCGCCCTCACGGCGGAGCGGAAGGCGAAGATTTTTGGATTGAACGGTGCGCGGATCTACGGCATCGACCCGAACGAGGTGCGTTGCACGCTCGACACGAACAAGCTCCAGCTCGCGAAGGCCGAGCTCGATGGCACGTTCGGAGACCGCCGCTGGGCGTTCCAGAAGCCGGGCGGCCCGCGCTCGCGGCGCGAGTTCTTCGCGCTGCAGAAGTGGCGGCAGTTCCTCGGCGTTCCAGCGTAGGAGAGACGTGATTTCGGCTCGGGCTCCCACGCGATCCGCCCTGCTCCTGGCGGGGCTCGCGTGGGTGCTCGCGCAGCCGCCGCTTCTCTCGAACGGCACCGTCGGGACGAGCTTGCCGGTCGGGAAGTGGACTGTCGCCGGGCGCTTCGCGACGCGTGCCGCGTGCGAGCGGCAGCGCGCGAACGACAGCGGCGTGATGCTCGGTGCGCTCGCGAAGGGCGCCGACGACCCGGGCTCTCGTGCGGCAATGCAGATCGCGACCGCGATGCGCTGCATCGAGCTTCCGCCGACGCCGACGCCCCGCTGAGAGCCGACGCACGCGCGTTGCGCGCCGGCGCCGGAGCTGCCTAGGCTCGGCCGATGAAGCCCGATCTCCTGCCCCTTCTTCCCCAGCCGCGCGGCGTGCCGTGGCCGACGACTTCCTGGCCGACGGCGGATCTCGATCCGCGCGTCGATCGCGCGGCGCTGACGCGGCTCCTCGATCGCGCTTTCGCCGACGAGGAGCCGGAAGACCTCGAGCGGACGAACGCCGTCGTCGTCGTTCAGCGCGGCGCGATCGTTGCCGAGCGCTATCGCAAGGACGTCGATCCCGACCGCGCGTTCATCTCGTGGTCGATGGCGAAGAGCATCACGAGCGCGCTCATCGGGATCCTCGCGCGCGAGGGCAAGCTCGACGTCTCGAAGCCGATCCCGGTGAAGGAGTGGCCCGCGGGCGATCGGCGCCACGGGATCACGATCGACCAGATGCTGCGCATGGTCGACGGCCTCCGCTTCCGCGAGGCGGAGGACCTCGGCGACGGCTCCGTGCGCTACTACGCGGACGACGAGTCCGACGTCATCCCGATGCTGTTCGGCGAGGGCAAGGAGGACGTCGCCGGGTTCGCCGCGACGTTGCCGTGGGTCGCCGAGCCGGAAGCGCGCTGGAACTACAACAGCGGCGCTTCGAACCTCCTCGCACGCCTCGTGCGCGAGACGCTCGGCACCGACGAAGCGGGCATGCGCGCCTTCATGAAGCGCGAGCTCTTCGACCGCATCGGCATGACGACGGCCGACCCGCGCTTCGACGCCGCGGGCAACTTCATCGGCTCGAGCACGTGCTACTGCAGCGCGCGCGACTTCGCGCGCTTCGGCTACCTCTACCTGCGCGACGGCGTCTGGGACGGCGAGCGTCTCCTGCCGGAAGGCTGGGTCGACTATGCGCGGACCGCTTCGCCGCAGTCGAACGGCATCTACGGCGCGCACTTCTGGGTGATCCCGGGAAGCCTCGGGCTCTTCTACTGCAGCGGCGCCTTCGGGCAGCGGATCCTGATCAGCCCGAAGCTCGACCTCGTCGTCGTCCGCCTCGGCGTGACGGCGCCGCACAAGGTCGGCGCGGTCGTCCGCTACTGCAAGGAGCTCGTCGACGCGTTCCGCCCGACGGCCTGAGCGGTCGGCCCGAGCAGACGGCCCGCGCGGGCCGGCGCACTTCCTACGCGGTGTCGACCATCGACATCACGTCGCTCGCGCCGCGCGCGGCGTCCGTCGCCGGCACCTCGGTGACCCGCTCGTCGACGTCGTCGAACTCGAGCCGCAGGGCGCGGCACATCGTCGCGTGCATCTCGTACATGCAGGTGACGTACGTCAGCTCGAGGATCTCCGTGTCGTCCAGATGCCGGCGGAGCTCCGCGAACAGCGCGTCGGGAACGCGGCCGCCCTCGAGCACGAGGCTGTCGGTGTAGGCGAGGACCGCCCTCTCGACGGCCGAGAAGCACGTTGCGACCGCCCACGCGGGGATCGCCTGGATCTGCTCCTCGGTCAGCCCGACGTCGCGCGACGCCTTGCAGTGCTGCGAGAAGACGAACCGGCTTCCGCGAGCGTACCCGGCGCGGATCTGGCCGAGCTCGCGCAGCTTCGGATCGAGCTTGCGATTCGGGCTCCGATAGAACGCGAAACCCTGCACCGCGTGGTCGAAGCAATCCGGCACACCGGCGAACACCGTCCACCAGTTTCCCGGCGAGCCGGTCGCCGTGCCCGGCGTCTCGACCGGGCAGCGCTCGCCGAACAGCATGTCGTAGATCGGCCGGCCGCGCTCGTGCACTTCGCTACGCGGGACCTCTCGCAATCGGGGCATCGGACGTTTCTCCTTCGAGCCGACGAGCTCTACGAACGCGGCAGCCCGAGCACCTTCTGCGCGATGATGTTGCGCTGGATCTCGTTCGTGCCGGCGAAGATGAGCGGCCCGCGCGAGGCGAGCTCGCGCTGTCCCCAGCGCCCCGCGTCGGGGGCCCAGGGCGAGCGTCGCGCGAGCTGGCCGAAGACGCCGGTGAGATCGTTCGCGAGCGCCATGAGGCGCGCGCCCATCTCGGAGTAATAGAGCTTCTGGATGCTCGACTCCGGACCGGGCTGCCGTCCCTGCGCGAGCGCCGTGAGCTGACGGAGCGAGCTCAGCCGGAGGATCTCGACCTCGATCGCCGCCTGCGCGATCCTCTGCCGCGCGACGGGGTTATCGCTCACGCGTCCGCTCGCGCCGCGGGTCCGCCTCGCGAGCGCGACGACCGAGTCGAAGTCGCGCTTGTACATGGAGTAGCGCGACAGCGTGCTCGCGCCGCGCTCGTGGCCGAGGACGGTGTTCGCGACCTCCCATCCGCCGGCCGGCTCGCCGACCATGTTCTCGCCCGGCACCTCGACCTCGGTGAAGAAGACCTCCGAGAAGCCGTGAGCACCCGTCATCTGCACGAGCGGCCGCACCTCGATGCCCTTCGAGCGCATGTCGATCAGCAGAAAGCCGATCCCCTGGTGCTTGGGCGCGTTCGGCTCGGTGCGGACGAGGCAGAAGATCCAGTCGGCGCGATGCCCCGCCGACGTCCAGATCTTCTGGCCGGTGACGATCCAGGCGTCGCCGCGCCGCTCGGCGCGCGTGCGCAGCGAAGCGAGGTCGGAACCCGAGCCGGGCTCCGAGTAGCCCTGACACCAGAGCTCGTCCGCGCGCAGCATCGGCCGGAGGAAGCGCCGGCGCTGCGCTTCGGTGCCGTGGTGCAGGATCGCCGGTCCGCAGAGGCCGATCCCGAGCCCGTTCACGGTGGGCGGCGCGCCCGTGCGCACGAGCTCCTCCTGCAGGATCGCGTTCTCGACGTGCGAGCGGCCCTGGCCGCCGTACTCCTTCGGCCAGGTGACGCCCACGTAGCCGGCGTCGAAGAGCGCTCGATGCCAGTCCCGGATGAGATCGTAGCTGTCCGAGTCCTCGGCGAAGTCGAGGTGCTCGTCCCGGTTCCACGACGGCGGGATGTTCGCGAGGATCCACGCCCGCGCCTCCTCGCGGTAGCTCTCCTCGGCCTCGCTGAAGCGAAAGTCCATCCGATCCGTCCCGATCCGTCCCGATCCGTCCCGGTCCGTCCCGGTCCGACTCCGAAGACTCTCCGCCGTTTCGACGGCGTCCGTCAATGCCGGTACACGCAGGAGCGTGCCTCGATGCACCGGGGCACGGCGACGTTCGGGAACCTCCTGCTCGGCATGGCCGCCGCGCGCTGGGGCACGCCGTGGGCGATCGGGTGGGGCGCCGGCGTGACGCTCTTCGCGGGACTCCCCTTCGTCCTCGTGACTACTCGCTCACCACCTCCAGCGTCCCTCCGAGGAGGATGAACATCTCGTCGTCCGTCGTGACACCTGCCGTGATCGGGCACGCGTCGCACATCCCATCGCCCGCGCCGGGCTCGGTGTCGCACGTCGCATCGTCGTCGGCGCCGTTGCACGGCGCGCCGATCTTGCCCTCGGCGCACGCGACGGGCTTGCACGAGCTCCGCGTCGGCTTCCGCGAGAGCCGCGTCACGGTCTCGGGATCGGGCGAGCCGTCCGCGGCGACGCCGTTGTTGTAGGTCGCGCAGAACTCGATCGTGCGGTCCGAGACGCTCGGCGAATCGAAGACGAGCGGTGGATAGAAGAGCTCGAACGTCGGATCCTCGTAGAACGGGCTCTCATAGACGCGCGCGCCGTCGGGCAGGTTCGCCCAGAAGAGCTCGCCGCGCTTGTGCGTGTGCGAGATCAGGTAGAGGAGCTGCGCACCCTGCTCGAGGACGTAGTTCCTGCAGTACGTCTTCTTCTCGAAGGGCGGCGTTCCCGCGGCGGCATAGATGTTGGAGCTGTCCTGGAAGCCGATCGCCTGGAAGCGGCGATCCTCCGCGAAGTAGAAGTTCATCCACGCGTGGTGCATGGCGTCCTGCGTCGTCAAGTTGAACGCATGTGAGTTCCAGTAGAGGATCCCGTGCGTCGGGATCTTGCGGAAGAAGCCGGGCAGCTCCGGATCGGGGTTGCTGAGCCGCTCTCCCGGCGTTCCCGCCGTGTTGTTCCCCGGCGGACCGAAGCCGATGCACGCCACGCCGTCTTGGATCTCGCTCCGGCACATGCCGTCGCCGCAGCCGAGCTCGTCGACCGGATCGCAGCTCTCTCCGTCGCGGTCGCCGCCGACGCACGTCCACGCGCCATACGAGGGATCGTCGACGAGCTCGTCCGGCAGGCCCGAGTGTATCAGCACGAGGTGATGCGTGTTCGGATCCGCGAGCTGCTCGCTCGTGCGCGCGTAGAACCATTCGCCGGTCTCGTCGAGGAAGCGCGCCGGGATCCGGTCGCGGTAGTCGTAGTACACGGCGAAGCAGTTCTCGTGCTCGGTTCCGGCTGGGATCGCGTACGGCGGCATCGCGAACTGCACGCCCTCCTCCGCGGGCGGGATCTCGAGCGGCTGGACCTCGATCGGCGAAGCGGGCGGCAAGCAGACGCCGAGCAGGTCGGCGACCGACTCGGAGCCGCCGCCGGCTGGGTTGCCGACCGAGCCGGTCGCGGGCGCGCCCGCGTCGATCCAGAGGCGCAGGCCCTCGAGCTGCTCGGGGGAGAGCGCTGGGAGTCCGACGGGCATCGGGCTTCCGGTGATGTCCCAGTCGCCGACGCCGGTCGCCGCGGCGAGCTTGTGGAAGAGGTAGCTGTCGGTCGCGCGCTTCGGGACGAGACGCGGGTACGGGCTGCCCGTCGAATCCACGTTCAAGAGGCTCGCGAGCGAGGCGCCGGCGCGCAGGTCGAGACCGCCGGAGACCGCGCTGCCATGACACGCGTCGGAGGTGCAGCCGTGTCGCTCGAAGACGACCTCCTGGATCGCGTCGAATGTGTTCTCGTAGGAGGCGCACTGGGGCTCCTCCGGCGGCTCCGGCGCGGTCGGGGGATCGTTCCCTTCGGCGGGAGTCGTTCCACCCGACGACCCTCCGCCGCAGCCCATCCCGGCTGCGACCAGACCCGCGAGGCAGATCGCGATACCGAACCGAAGATGCTCCATGGCGCTCCTCCTGCTCGGCCGCCGCCGGCCAAGTGGTTACGGCCCGTAAGCTAGGCCAGACGCGCCGCCGGAGTCAATCGCGCGGCGATGGGTTGGCCTCCCCCGGCACGACGCGATAGGCACAGTGGAATGAACGAGCTGAACCATCGCTGCATGCGCCGCGTCGGGCGCGGAGGGCTGGCCGCGGGAGCATGCGCAATCGCTGCTTCGACGCTTCTCGCCTGCAGCGACGACGCACCGAAACCTCTGACGACTCCGGAGACTCGAGACGTCATCGCTCGAACCGTCGACGATCTGCTCAATCGCGACGCCAAGAACTTCCAGCGCGAGCGCCAGCGGATCGCCGCGCGTCAGACGGCGGAGTTCGTCGAGGAGAACATGCCCACGGTGAAGGCGTTCCGTAGCGCCTTTCAGCTCCTGTCGCACAGCGTGGATCAAGTGCCCGCGGAGATCGCGGACGGGCTCTGGGCGGAGTTCGGCGTCTACTCGGGCAAGACGATCAATCACATCGCTTCGGAGACCGAGCACGAGGTGCACGGCTTCGATTCCTTCGAGGGTCTTCCCGAGGACTGGCGAACGAAATTCCCCAAGGGAACGTTCAAGATGGACGGGATGCCCGTGGTCCGCGAGAACGTGAAGCTCCACAAGGGTTGGTTCGACAAGTCCGTTCCCGAATGGGCCGGGAAGTACCCGGGGCACATGGCGTTCATCCACTTCGACGCCGACCTCTATTCATCCACGAAAACTGTGCTCGACGTGCTCGCGGACCGGATCGTGCCGGGAACCGTCCTGCAGTTCGACGAGTTCTTCAACTATCCGGGCTGGAAGGGAGGCGAGTACCGGGCCTTCATGGAGTTCGTCGAAGCTCGCGGCGTGTCGTTCGAGTACATCGGCTACGTCGAGGCCGGCTACGCTGAGCAGGTTGCGGTTCGGATCACGAAGGTGGAGCCGCCTCTGCCCGCCGCCCGGTGAGCTTCCGCGGGACTCCTCTCGAAGGAGAGGGGCGGGGTCTCTCTCCGGCGTGGTCGCTGGCGAGCTACGCGACGCTGTTCGCGGCTCTTGCCGTGCCGTACTCCCGCGAGCTCGCGGTCGCGCTGCCGGAGCAGCCGAGCGCGACCGACTCGCAGGTGATCACCTGGGTTCTGGCCTGGGTATCGCATTCGCTCGCCGTCGACCCGCTCGGCGTCTACGAGGCCAACGTCGGGCATCCGATGCCGCGGGCGCTGATCGGCACGCATCACCTGTTCTCCTCGCAGCTCCTGTTCGGGCCGATCTACGCCGTCACGGGCAATCCCGTGCTCTCGGCGAACCTCGCGGCCTGGATCACGTATCCGCTCTCCGCTCTGGCGATGGAACGCCTCCTGCGGGCGCTCGGCGCGCGGGCGGGCACCGCGTGGGTCGTCGGCTTGCTGTTCGCGCTCGGAGTGATGCGCGTGCCCTTCAACGTCCACGTCCTCCAGTACCCGAATCTCTTCTTTCCGTGGGTCGCGCTCGCGCTGGTGCGCCTCCGCCGCGAGCCGTCCGGACGACATGCCGTACAGCTCTTTCTCGCCTTCGGCCTCGGGATCTTCGCGTGCTTCTACGAGGCGGTTCTCGTCGCCATCGTCGCGGCGGTGTGGGGACTCTACGAGCTGGTGCGCGAGCGGCAGGAGCGTGTCCGCTATCTCGCTCGCGCGCTCGTGCCTGCGATCGCCGCCGCGGTGCTTCTCCTGATCGTCGTGCTGCCGTACGTGATGCGACCGACGACGCCGAAGCAGTTTCCGCTGACCCGCTTCGGCTTGCCCCTCACGGCGGATCCAGGCGGTCTCGCGCTCCTCGTGGGCGGAGTGCTGAGCCTCCTGCCGAAGCCGATCGGCACGATCGGGCGCTCGATTCCGGAGATCCTGGCCCTCTTCTGCGCGGCGGCGAGCGCGATTGCGGTCTGGTGGCGCGGATCGGCCCTCGCGCGCCGCGTCGTCCCGGTCGCGCTCGTCCTGTGGCTGCTCGGCGGAGTCCTGTCCTGGGGGTATCCGGAGCCGCTCGCCTCGCTGGTGGAGAGGACGCCGCTCTCCTTCTTCCGCTATCCCTATCGATTCGCCGCCATCGGTGACTTCGGACTCCTGCTCCTCGTCGCGGTTGCGCTCGATGCGCTCTGCGACGCGCTGCCGAGACGAGTCGTCCCCGTCGCGATCGGCGTGCTCGCGGGAGTCGTCGTGTGGACGCGCGGGGTGCCGTTCGGCGAAGGGGGCATGCAGGAGGTCGCATCGGTCACGACGAGCGCCGGCATCTACGACGAGGTCGCTCGCGTCCTCGAGCAGCAGGGCGGTGGAGCTCTACTGGAGCTCCCGATCGAGTGGTCCGACACGCGGCCTCGACGCACCCTCGAGCCGAGTGCGATGCTCGCGAGCACACGGCACTGGTGGCGGACACCCGCTCTGCACATGAGCTATCACCCGCCGCATCGCTTCTTCTTCCGCGAGACCGTGTTGTCTCTCCCGGAGCCGTGGGCCCTCGACGATCTCGTCGATCTGACCCACGTGCGCTGGCTCCTGCTGCGTCCCGCGACGGAGTGGAACCACGCCGAACAGCGCGTGCGGCTCGAGGCAGCGCTGCGTGCGCATCCCGCCGTCGGAGATCGCATTCCGATCGAGGACTGGTTGCTCGTGCGCCTCGATCGCGAGCCGGGGCATCCTGGATGGTACGAGACCGTTGCCAGCGGAGGGGATCCGAAGCGAAGCGTGCTCGGCACTCCGCTCGAGCCTCTTGCGGAGGAGGACGCGATCGCGGTCGTGAGCCTCGACGGCGAAGTGCCGGAACGCGCGATCGCCGGCGAGCGGCTCGTGCTTCCGCTGCGCGTGCGGAACGAAGGCCGCGCGCCCTGGCCCGCCGTCCCGGCGCCCGATCATCCGCTCGGCCTCGCGGGAACTCTCGCGACGCCTCTGCCTCTCGAGCGGCTCGTGTTGCTCGCGGCTCGGTGGCATCCGGCCGACGTTCCCGGAGAACCCGCGTCGGGCTTGCGCATGCGCCTCCGGCGGGACGTCGATCCCGGCGAAACGATCGAGCAGCCGGCCGAGATTCCCGTTCCGGAAGTCCCCGGAGAGTACGACCTCGAGATTCGCATCGAGCAGAAGGACGGGGCCCGCTTCACCGACCCGCGGAACGTCTCCGTCCGCCGCCGGATCCGGGTAGACGCGCCAGCTGCCTCCCAAGGCGGAGACGCGTGAGCGGGACACATGCCCGCGCTTCGCGTAGGCTCGTCCTCGCGGAGGGTGCATGAAGACGATCGACGATCTCCCGTTCCTGAACTTCTTGACGCCGGAGTTCGAGGCCGACCCCGCGAAGGTCATCAACGCCCTTCGCCCGATCTCGAAGATCGTGCGGACGCCGATCGGCGTGCTCGTGATCGAGCGGCAGGCGGTCGAGAGCCTGCTCGCCGATCCGCGGCTCGAGAGCTCGCTCCTGAACTTCGTGCAGATGCAGGGCGTCCTCGAGGGCCCGATCTTCGAGGCGCTTTCGCGCTCGCTCCTCGCGGTCGACGGGGAAGACCACTCGCGCCTGCGAAAGCTGGTCAGCCGCGCGTTCACGCCGCGCTCGGTCGAGCGCTTGCGGCCTTCGATGCGCTCTCTCAGCGAGAAGCTCGTCGCGGACTTCGCCGCGAAGGGACGCTGCGAGTTCATGACGGCCTTTGCGGATCAGTACCCGATCCAGATGATCTGCGAGCTCCTCGGCGTCCCGTCCGAGGACCACGACAAGTTCGCGCGCTGGTCGAACGCGATCACGTGGGTGCTCTCGTTCGAGATCGCGGCCCGCATGGACGAGATCGTGGCGGGCTTCGAGGGCCTCGCCGCGTACATCGACGCGCTGATCGAGGAGCGGCGCGCCGAGCCGCGCGACGACCTCGTGAGCGCCCTGATCCTCGCCGAGGACGGCGGCGATCGCCTCGACGGGGACGAGCTCCGTAGCCTGATCGCGAGCCTTCTCTTCGCCGGCTACGACACGACGCGGAACCAGCTCGGGATCTCGATGTTCCTCTTCTGCGAGAATCCGGAGCAGTGGGAGCGGCTCCGCGCGGAGCCCGCTCTCGCGCCGCGCGCGGTCGAGGAATGCCTCCGCTTCCTCGGCACCGTCGCGATCGCGCCGCGGAGTGCCGCGCAGGACCTCGAGATCGACGGCGTCCACGTGCCGCGTGGGATGCTCGTCTCCCTCTCCACCGCTTCGGCGAATCATGATCCGGCGGCCTATGAGCATCCCGAGCGCTTCGACGTCGCCGTCTCGCGCGAGACGCCACTCACCTTCGGCGGCGGTCCGCACTACTGCCTCGGCGCGAACCTCGCGCGTGCGGAGATGCAGGAGGCACTTCCGGTCCTTGCGCGTCGCATGCCGGATCTGCGACTGGACGGCGAGGTGTCGTGGCGCCCGCGCACGGGGATCTTCGGACCCAACGTGCTGCCGCTCCGCTTCACGCCCGGCACGGCCTGAGCGCGAACGAGAACGACACGCAGAGCGCGCGCTTCTCAACGCCGCGCGAATCGGATAACCCCGCGGCATGAATCGAGACAGCGTCCTCGTGACCGGCAAGACCGCGATCGTGACGGGCGGCGGCGCGGGGATCGGCCGCGGCATCGCCCTGGTGCTCGCGCGCTTCGGAGCGAACGTGGCGATCTTCGAGAAGGATCCCGCGCGCGTCCGGAGCGCCGGACAGGCGATCGAAGCGGAGGGCGCGAACGTCCTCGCTCTCGAGGTCGACGTGCGCGAGGGCGAAGCGGTCGCGCGCGCGGTCGAGGCGACGATGGAGCGCTTCGGCCGCATCGACGTCCTCGTCAACAACGTGGGTGGCGTCTTCGCCGCGCCCTTCCTCGAGACGAGCGAGAAGGGGTGGGACGCGCTTCACCGCGCCAATCTGAAGCACATCTACCACTGCACGAAGAACGCGGTCGAGCACATGATCCGCGGCGGCCGCGGCGGAAGCGTCATCAACGTCGTCTCGATCGAGGGCGTGCGTGCGGCGCCGCTGTACGCGACGTACGCCGCCGCAAAGGCCGGGGCGATCAACTTCACGAAGACGCTCGCGCTCGAGCTCGCTCCGCACGGCATCCGCGTGAACGCGATCGCGCCGGACATCTGCCTCACGGAGGGACTGCGCTCGCTGATGAGCGAGCGGCGGCTCGAGCGCGCGAAGCTGACGGTCCCGCTGGGGCGCGTCGGCGATCCGGAGGACGTCGCTGGCGTCGCGGTCTTCCTCGCGTCCGACCTCTCCGGGTACTTGACGGGAGAGACGCTGCACGTCGACGGCGGCACGCACGCTTCGGCGGGCTGGTACCACCATCCGCGCGACGGTCACTACGTCTACGGTCCGCTCGACGACGAGGAAGAAGGCTGAAGACGATCCCTTCGCGAGCGCAGCGATCGTGAGCACGGCGTGGGTCGACCGCCTCGATTCGCGGCTCGATCGGCTTCTTCCGCCCGGGACCGTCGTCGAGCAGATCGCCGGCGGCATCGAGTGGGCCGAGGGCCCGGTCTGGGATCGGCGCGCGGGTGCGTTCCTCTTCTCCGACGTTCCACGGAACGCGATCTGGCGCTGGCGAGCGGGGAAGGACGTCGAGTGTCCTCTTCATCGCCGCGAACCACGCGATCCTTCGCGTGCCGACGCGCACGCGAGCCGCGGTCTTTGACCTCCGGCCACCTTCGCGGATACGGTCTGCGCGATGGAGACGAGCGGCGCCAGACCACGCTTCCTCACCGTGATGGCGGTCCTCTTCACGGTGCTCGCGATCTCGAACGCGACGAAGTCGCTCCAGAGCCTCGTCGGTGCCGAGCTCGGCATCGTCCTCTTCGGCGTCCGCTTCCACGGGTTCTGGTGGAACATCCTGCTCGGGCCGATTCTCGCGCTCGTTCCGGCGGCGCTCGCCGCAGGCCTATTCGGGATGCGCACGTGGGTGTGGCCGCTTTCCGCCGCGTATGCGTTCTACGTGCCGACGAACCTCGTGCTGTTCTGGTTCCTCCACCCGGAGATCGAGCGGCCGCCCGTCTTCGGGATCCTCGTCTATCTCGTGATCGCGCTCGGCGGCTCGATCGGCACGGCGCTGTTCCTCGCGCGGCACCGCGAGCTCCTGCGCTGAAGTCTCGTCTACTGCGTCTTCGCCTTCAGCGTCGTCTCGTCGTTGCGATCGAACGGCGGCTGGAAGTCCGCGCCCCAGCAATTCGAATTGGTGGAGTTGTGGACGCGGACGGAGAGGGATCCGCCTTCGCTCACCGGCAGCATCGGCGTCGGCAGCGTCGCGTCCTTCCCGCGCCACTGCACGCGCGTCTT
>Ga0194128_10006070_pt1 | contig 16495 bp, 10 predicted proteins | sample TA2KigCa65mmetaG_FD_148650 | JGI IMG/M metagenome (GOLD analysis project Ga0194128, IMG submission 148650) | Freshwater microbial communities from Lake Tanganyika, Tanzania - TA2015037 Kigoma Deep Cast 65m | ecosystem: Environmental > Aquatic > Freshwater > Lake | place: Tanzania: Lake...
AGACGCTCGGCGAGATCGACCGCGAGGCTCGAAGGAGCGCTGACGGCGCAAACGATCGGAATGCCCGCGAGCGCCGCCTTCTGCACGATCTCGAAGCTCGTCCGGCCCGAGACGAGGAGGATCGAGGTACGAAGCGGCACGCGTCCGAGAAGGAGCTCGTGCCCGATCACCTTGTCGACGGCGTTGTGCCGTCCGACGTCCTCGCGCAGGACGACGGGAGCACCACCGACGTCGAAGAGACCGGCGGCGTGCAGCCCCCCCGTCGCGGCGAACACGTCCTGCGCCGCTCGCATGCGCTCGGGAAGCGTCGCGAGCACGTCGACCGGCACGAGCGGGCCCGGAGGCACGCGCTCGGTCCGCTGCTCGAGCCTGTCGATCGACTCCTTTCCGCAGAGGCCGCACGAGCTCGAGAGGTAGAGCTCGCGCCGCGCGCGCTCGACCTGCACGACGCGCTCCTGCGCCGCGGCCTCCGTGAGCCGCACCTCCACGACGTTGCCGTACTCCGCGAGCTCGCACGGACGGATCTCCTCGAGGTCGTCCGCGCGCACGACGACGCCTTCCGTCAAGCAGAATCCCGCGGCGAGCTCCTCGTCGTGCCCCGGCGTCCGCATCGTGACCGCGACCTTCGCGTCGCCGATGCGGATCTCGAGTGGCTCCTCGACGGCGAGACGGTCCTCGCCCGCCTCGGCCTGCGAGCCGGCGTGCCGCACCACCCGCCGCAGCGCGATTCGTGACGTCTCGGCCATGCGCCCCCGGCGCTCCTACGCTCGAGGGCTCGGCTGCGACGAAGCCCGGATCGTCACGGGGATGAGCTTCGAGGTCGGGGTCCGGCTCCTCGCAGCGAAGCTCGCGACCGAGACGAGCGGATTCAGCTCGGGGAAGTAGCCCGCGGCACAGCCGCGCGGGATGTCGTACGCGACCGCGCGGAAGCCGTCGACCGAGCGGAGCTTCCCGTCGGCGAAGTGGCTCGTCACCTCGAGAAGCTGCCCATCGCGAAGCCCGCGCGCGGCGAGGTCGTCCGCGTGCAGGAAGATCACCTCGCGACCGCCGCGGATGCCGCGGTACCGGTCGTCGAGATCGTAGATCGTCGTGTTGAACTGGTCGTGCGAGCGGATCGTCATCAGACGAAGCTGGCCCGACGGGAGTGCCGTGTCCGGGATCGGGCTAGTGACGAAGCGGGCGCGTCCCGTCTCCGTACTCCAGCGCCGCTCGCGCGCGGAGTTGCCGAGGTAGAAGCCGCCCGGCTCGCCGATCCGGCTCTCGAAGTCGTGGAAGAGCTCCGGCAGCACGGCGGCGATCCGCTCGCGGATCCGCGTGTAGTCCGAGGCGAGGCCGTCCCAGTCGATTCCCGCGACGCGCTTCGTCGCGCGCGCGATGCCGGCGACGATCGCCGGCTCCGAGCGGAGCTCGGGCGAAGCCGGCGGGTTCCGGCCCGAAGACGCGTGCACGACGCTCATCGAGTCCTCGACCGTCACGCGCTGCGGACCGCTCGCCTGGACGTCGATCTCCGTCCGGCCGAGACACGGCAGGATCAGCGCTTCGCGGCCGACGACGGTGTGGCTCCGGTTGAGCTTCGTGCTGACGTGCACCGTCAAGCCACAGCGCTCGAGCGCGCGCGCGGTGTGCTCGGTGTCCGGAGTCGCGGCGAGGAAGTTGCCGCCCATGGCCATGAACGACCGGACGCGACCCTCCGCCATCGCGCCGATCGAGGCGACGGTGTCGAAACCGCGATGCGTCGGCGGAGCGAAGCCGAACTCGCGGCCGAGCCGCTCGAGGAACTCGGCCGACGGCTTCTCCGTGATGCCGACGGTGCGATCGCCCTGCACGTTGCTGTGGCCTCGCACGGGACAGAGACCGGCGCCCGCACGGCCGACGTTGCCGCGAAGAAGGAGAAGGTTCGCGATCTGCTGGATCGTCGCGACGGCGTGAGGCTGCTGCGTCAAGCCCATCGCCCAGCACGCGATCACGCGCTCCGACTCCAGATAGACCTGCGCCGCCTCGCCGAGCTCTTCGCGCGTGAGGCCGGAGGCGCGCTCGATCGTCTCCCAGTCGGTCCGGCGGAGGTCGTCCGCGAAATCGTCGAACCCGCTCGTGTGCTCGGCGAGGAACTCGTGATCGAGAGTCGTTCCGGGCGCGAGGTCCTCGGCTTCGAGGACGCGCTTCGCGATGCCCTTCAGCGCCGCGAGGTCCCCGCCCACCTGCACCTGCAGGTAGTGCGTGCTGATTGCCGTTCCGCGACCCCGGAGCATCTGCCAGGCGTCCTTCGGATGCGCGAACTCGACGAGGGCGCGCTCGCGGAGCGGGTTCATGCTGACGATGCGCGCTCCGCGGCGGCGCGCGGCCAGGAGCTCCGTCAGCATGCGCGGATGGTTCGTCCCGGGGTTCTGGCCGATCACGAAGATCGCGTCCGCCTGCGCGAAGTCCTCGAGCGTCACCGTGCCCTTGCCGATCCCGATCGACTCGCCGAGCCCGACGCCGCTCGACTCGTGGCACATGTTCGAGCAGTCGGGGAAGTTGTTGGTCCCGAGACGTCGCCCGAGGAGCTGGTAGAGGAACGCCGCTTCGTTGCTCGTCCGGCCGGAGGTGTAGAAGACCGCCTGGTCCGGGTCTTCGAGCGCGTCGAGCGCCGCACCGATCACGGCGAAGGCCTCGTCCCACGAGACCGGCCGGTAGGTGTCGCTGCCGCGGTCGTAACGCATCGGGTGCGTGAGCCGGCCCTGGGCCTCGAGCCAGTGGTCCGTCCGGTGGCGCAGCGCCGAGACCGTGTGGGTCGCGAAGAGATCCGGCCCGGCGCGCTTGCCGGTCGCCTCGAACGCGACTGCCTTCGCACCGTTCTCGCAGAACTCGAGCCAGCCCGGGTCGCGCGGCTCGGGCCAGGCGCAGCCCGGGCAGTCGAACCCGTCGGGCTGGTTCACGCGCACGAGCGAGCGGATCCCGCGCAGCGGCGCCTGCTCGCGCGCGAGACTCCGCGCGCTCGCCGTCAGAGCGGCGAGGCCTCCCGCAGGCTCCTTCGCGGTCTCGTCCGTGTCTGCCATCGTGCCTCGAACGTCTCCAGTTAGGCATGGATGCTCGGTTGGCGGCAACGGGAGCGAGTCTTCTCGTCTCCGTTACTTGTCGCGCTCTGGCGCGCAGCGTAAACCTTTCCCGAGTGCGCGGGCCTGAGGCGGCGGTTGGCGGTAGCCGCGCTCCGCGCGGCGTGGCCGCGTGGGTGCGAGGAGCGGCGCTCCTCGCTGGACAGCGAGCAGCCGCGTGAACCGGTTCGTCGCGGCGCTGCGCAGCAAGTGGACGCCGCTCGTGACGGCGCTCGTCGTGGCGATCGCCGGCTGGCTCGTCTACCAGCGCGTCGCCGCGAGCCTCGACCGGCTCCTGCGCGACCAGCTCGAGACCGTCCTCGAGGCGGACGTCGAAGCCTTGATGCTCTGGGTCGACCAGCAGCGCATGGCCGCGGAGCGAGCCGCCGGGGACGAGCGCGTGCGGGAGCACGCCTCCGCCCTGGCCGACCTCGCGGCGGATCATGCGTCGCCGAGCGAGCTCCTCGAATCGAAGGCGCAGGCCGGTCTCCGCCAGGCGCTGACGCCGGCCCTCGGCCACGGCCGCTTCACCGACTACGTCCTCCTTTCGCCGAACGGACGCACGATCGCGGCGTATCTCACCGAGCAGGTCGGCGCCGAGGACCTGTCGCGTTGGCCGTTCGTCCGGAAGGCGCTCTCCGGCGACTCGGCCGTCTCGGCGCCGTTCCCGGCCTTCATCGCGCTTCCGAACGAGCACGGCATCCCGATCAAGGGCGCGCGGACGATGTTCGCGGCCGCACCGATTCGCGGCAGCCGCGACGAGGTGATCGGGGTCATCGCCTTCCGGATCCGTCCCGAAGTGGACTTCGATCGCATCCTGCAGGTCGGCCGCATGGGCGAGACCGGCGAGACGTACGCGTTCGACGCGACCGGCCGCCTGGTGTCGCGCAGCCGCTTCGAGGACCAGCTCCGGAAGATCGGTCTCCTGCCGCCGGACCCGAGCGTGAAGAGCCCGATCCACATCCAGATCCGCGATCCCGGCGCCGACCTCACGCAGGGAAACCGCACTCCCCCCGAGAACCAGGAGCTGCCCCTGACGAAGATGGCCGCCGAGGCGGTCGCGGGAAAGAGCGGCAACGACACGGTCGGGTACCGCGACTACCGCGGCGTGCCCGTCGTCGGCGCGTGGATGTGGGTGCCGGAGCTCGACATCGGCGTCACGACGGAGGTCGACGTCGCCGAGGCCTACCAGCCGCTCATCGTCGTGCAGCGCTCGTTCCGGCTGCTGATCGGCCTCCTGATCGCGGTCGCCGCGGCGAACATCGTCGTTTCGCGGCGCGCCGCGCGCCTCGAGCAGCGCATCACCGAGGCCGAGCACCTCGGCCAGTACGCGCTCGAGCGGAAGATCGGCGAGGGCGGCATGGGCGCCGTCTATCTCGCGCGCCACGCTCTCCTGCAGCGACCGACGGCGATCAAGGTCCTGAACCGCGACTCCGCGGGGCACGAGGCGCTCGAGCGCTTCGAGCGCGAGGTGCGCGCGACGAGCGGCCTCAGCCACCCGAACACGATCGCGATCTACGACTTCGGACGGACGCCGCAGGGCGTCTTCTACTACGCGATGGAGTTCCTCGAGGGCGTGACGCTCGGCCGCTGCGTCGAGGTCGCGGGGCCGCTTCCCGAGGCGCGGCTCGTCCACGTCCTCCTGCAAGCGTGCGGCTCGCTCGCGGAAGCGCATGCGGAGGGCCTTCTCCATCGCGACATCAAGCCCGCGAACCTGATGCTATGCTCCCGCGGCGGGATCTTCGACTTCGTGAAGGTCCTCGACTTCGGTCTCGTGCGGCCCGTCGAGCAGCCGGACCAGCTCGGGCTGACGAACGTGAACTCGCTCACCGGGACGCCCCTCTTCCTGTCGCCGGAGCTGATCCAGGCGCCGGACCATGTCGATGCGCGAAGCGACGTGTATCAGCTCGGCGTGGTCGCGTATTACCTCTTGACCGGCGTGCACGTCTTCGAGGGCGCCAACATCTTCGAGGTCTGCGCCCATCATCTCTATGCCGAGCCGGAGCCGCCCGAGCGCCGGGCCGGGCGCAGCTTCTCGCCGGACCTCTCCGAGCTGATCCTGCGCTGCCTCGAGAAGGACCGAGAGAAGAGGCCCGCCGACGCGCGCGAGCTCCTGCACGCGCTACGCGAATGCACCGTCGTCGGGACCTGGTCGCAAGCCGACGCCCGCTCCTGGTGGGAGCGGTGGTCGCCGGAGCTCGGCGCCGGCCCGCACGGACCCGCGAGCCTCCCCGGTTCGAGCCTGGGCACGAATCCTCCCACGGTGCGCGTCGACGTCGGCGCGCGGGTGGCGCGAGCCGTCTGAGCCGCGTGGCCCGACGTTCTCTCGAGGGGCCGTCCGGAGGCGCGATCGGCATCGCGACCTTCTCGGCGGCGGCGATGATCGCGCAGCAGGTCGCGGGAAAGGTCACGCGCGACGCGCTCTTCCTCCACTATTTCCCCGCGACGGCTCTTCCGCGCGCGGTCATCCTCGCGTCCGTTCTCTCGATCGCGGGCTCGCTGATCTTCTCGCGACTCCTGACGCGCGCGACGCCTGCGTGGGTCGTACCGCGGCTCTTCGGCCTCAGCGCCGTGCTGTTCGCGCTCGAGTGGGCGGCGGCAGGCGAGTTCCCGCAGCCGGTCGCCGTCGCGCTCTACCTCCACATGGGCGTCTTCGGGCTCCTCGTCATCAGCGGCTTCTGGTCCGTCGTGAACGAGACCTTCGATCCGCACGCCGCGAAGCGCGCCGTCGGCCGGATCGGCGCCGGCGCCGCGTTCGGCGGCGTGGTCGGCGGCGTCCTCGCGGATCGGACGGCGGCGCTGTTCGACGTCCACGCAACCCTACTTCTCCTCGCCGCGCTGCACGCCCTCTGCGCGCTCGGTGTCGCCCGCTTCGGCCGCGCGCGCGAGACGGGCGCAACGAGCGAAGCCGAGCGGGTCGTCGGACTCGCGGTGATCCGCTCGACGCCCTACCTGCAGCAGATCGCCTGGCTGGTTGCCGTCGCATCCGCCGTCGCCGGTCTCCTCGACTACGCGCTGAAGGCGCAGGCGGACGCTCGCTATCACGGCGGCGAGGATCTCGTCGGGTTCTTCGCGGCGTTCTACACGATCGTCGGCGTGGTCGGCTTCCTCGTGCAGCGCTTCCTCGCCGTCCCCGCGCTCCGCCGGCTCGGTCTCGGCGGGACCCTGGCGGTGCTGCCGATCTCGATCTTCGTCACGGCGACGGCCGGCGCGGTCGTCACCCGCCTCTGGGCGATCGTCGCGGTGCGCGCGAGCGAGGCGCTTCTCGCGAACTCGCTCTTCCGCTCGGGCCTGGAGCTCCTCTACACGCCGGTCGCGCCCGAGAAGAAGCGGCCGAGCAAGGCGATCATCGACGTCGCCGCGCAGCGCGGCGGAGATCTGCTCGGCGCCGGACTCGTACTCCTGATCCTCGCGGTGGCGCCGCAGGAGGGCGTGCGCGCGAGCGTCGCCCTCGCGGCCGCGCTCTGCCTCGTCACCCTGTACGTCGTGAACCGTCTCCACCGAGGCTACGTGAGCCAGCTCGCCGAGAGCCTGCGCCGTGGCGTGATCACGCTCGACAGCCAGGACATCGTCGACGCCACGACCGCGCGGACGCTCGCGCAGACCCGTGTCGGAATGGACCGCCCGACTCTCTTGCGCGAGGTCGAACGCTATCGCGCGCAATGGCTCGCGGAAGCCGAGACGGAGCGCGTCGCAGCCGATGCCGGAGACCACGGCGACAGCGACGGAGCGGGGGCGGATGCCGCCGGCAGCGCGGCCTCGGCGCGCGCGGGCCTCGCCGGGCTCGCCCGTGACCTGCTGTCGCGCGATCCCGAGAAGGTCCGGAGCGCGCTCGCGAGCGAGGCGCTCGACGCACGGCTCGCGGCGCTCGTGCTCCGCTGGATCGCGCATCCGGAGCTCCGCGAGGCGGCCGCCGCGGCGTTGCGCGGGTTCGGACCGAGGATCATCGGGACCCTCGAGGACGCGCTGCTGGACGCCGCGGTCGCCCTGCCGGTACGAGCACGCATCCCTTCCCTGCTCGAAAGCTGGCCGGAGCGACGCTCCGCCGAGGCGCTGCTCCGCGGGCTCGAGGAGCCCGAGTTCGGCGTGCGCTTCTGGTGCGCGCAATCGCTTGCCCGCCTCGTGCGCACGGCGCCCGAGCTCCGTCCCGAGGAGGACTTTCTCTTCGCTCTCGCCCTGCGAGAAGCCGAGGTGGACGAAGCGGCGTGGGCGAGCCAGGAAGTCCCCGACGTCCACTCCGGCTCGGTTCTCCTCGATCCGCCGCAAAGAACGCGTGTGCAGCGGACGGCCGAGCACGTCTTTACACTGCTCTCGATGGTGCTCGACCGCGACACGCTCCGCTTCTCCCTGTTCGGCCTCTCGTCGGCCGACCCGAACCTCCGTGGGACGGCGATCGAGTACCTGGAGAACGTCCTCCCCGACGCGCTGAATCGCGCTCTCTGGCGATACGTCGGGCGGGACGGCGCCGTCACCCGCTCCGCGCGCTCCGCGGAGGAGCTCGCCGACGAGCTGCAGCGGACGATCTCCCCGCTGGTCGGGCGGAGATCGCGTCCGTGAAGCCCGCGCTCTCGCCGACCGAGCGCTTCCTGCGGCTCTTCACCGAGGTGCGCTCCGGAGAAGGGCAGACCGCGATCCTGCTCTTCGTCAACGTCTTCCTGATCCTCTGCGCGTACTATCTCGTGAAGCCGCTGCGCGACGGCTGGATCGCGATCTCGTCGATCGAAGGCCTCTCCAAGATGGAGGTGAAGGCCTACTCGAGCTTCGGGCAGAGCCTGCTCTTCCTGAGCGCGATCGCGGTGTACGCGCGCCTCTCGGCGCGCTGGCCGCGCGCCGTGCTGATCCGGCGGAGCACGCTCTTCTGCATGTCGAACCTCGTGATCTTCTGGATGCTCCAGCCGGGGTTCCTGCTCGAAAACCTCCCCGGCTCGGGCATCGCGTTCTACCTCTGGGTCGGCATGTTCGGCCTCTTCGTCGTCGCGCAGTTCTGGGCGTTCGCGGCGGACCTCTACACCGACGAGCGCGGCCGCCGGCTCCTGCCGCTGATCGCGATCGGCGCGACCGGCGGCGCGACCTTCGGCTCGTTCATCGTCGAGTCGGTCGTGCAGAGCGGCCCGTTCGACAGCGGGACGCTCCTCCTTCTCGCGACCGTCCCACTCGCCACCTCGATCTGGCTCACCCAGCGCGCCGACCAGCGCGGTCCGCTCGGCACCGGCTCGGACCCGACCGCGAGCATTCCGCCGAGCCCGGAGGCCGCCGGGCGCGGCGCGTTCCGGCTGATCTCGCAGCATCGCTATCTCGTCGTCGTCGCCCTGATCACCCTCCTGAACGCCTGGGTGAACACCAACGGGGAGAACTTGCTCTTCCGCGTGCTGCAGGAGTCGCTCGAGACGGACGTGACCCAGCTCCAGATCTCGGATCCGACCGACGTGCTTCTCTACGTCCGCGAGGGGACCACCGCCTTTTACGGCAATCTTTTCTTCTGGGTGAACCTCTGTGCGCTCCTGATGCAGGCGTTCCTCGCGTCCCGGCTTCTCGCGTACGGCGGCTTCGGCACGATCCTTCTGCTGCTTCCTACTGTGGCCCTGTTGGGCTATACGACCATGGCTTTTCTCCCGATATTGGGGGTGGTGAGGGTGATGAAGATCGCGGAGAACGCCACCGACTACTCGATCAACAACACCGCGTCGCACGTGCTCTGGCTCCCGACGACCGCAGAGATGAAGTTCAAGGCGAAACCGGCGATCTCGACCTTCTGCGTCCGGTTCGGCGACGGTCTCGCGGCGGTGACGGCGCTCGTGGGCGTGCAGTTGATCGAGATGTCGACGCGCTCCTTCTTTCTTCTCAATGCCGCGCTCGTCCTGATCTGGCTCGGGCTCGCGGTGGTGGTGGTGCGTGATCATGGACGAATGGTCGAGACGAGCGTTGCCGAGCGTGCGGTCGCGTAGCCGCAAGATCTTTTCTGCAGGCGTCCTCGCGGCGCTCTCCTGGAGCAGCACTTCGCTCGCCGCTCCCGCTACGGCTCCCGCGGTGCAGCTCGGCTCGGGCGAAGGCAAGCTGATCCGTGTGACTCAGGGCACGGCGGATTTTCCCGCCGGATGCATCGTCCGCCTCGCGCCCGGTGCGACGAAGATCACTCCCGAGACGGCCGTCGTCGTCGAGTCTGCTCCCGCGGGGCTCGCCGCACCCGTCGTGACGGCTGCGCTCTCTCCCGGTCTGGACTCGGCGCTTGCTCCTTCCGTGGCGACGGGGCTCGCTCCGAAGTCCGGACTCGCCGCCGCAGCGCCGCTCGACGCGATCGACGCCGACGAGATCCTCGTCGGCGAGCGCGATCCGGCACCGCTCTGGTACCAGGTCGATCCCCTGATGACGCGCGAGCTCGCGACCCGGCTGAACATCCTCGGCTTCGCACAGCCGATCGCGGAGAAGCGTCTCGCGGTCGCCGTCGTCGACATCACGGACCTCGACTCGCCGCGCGTCGCCGCCGTGAACGGCGACGACATGATCTACGCCGCGAGCCTGCCGAAGATCGCGATCCTTCTCGGTGCCTTCGAGCGGATCCATCGCGGCGAGCTGACCCTCGACGGAGAGAACCGCGCGCTGATGCACTCGATGATGCAGCGCTCCTCCAACATCGCCGCGACCCTGATGATGGAGCGTGTCGGCAAGCCCTTCATCGCCCAAGTGCTGACGTCACCGCGGTATCGCCTGTACGACGCCGAGCACAACGGCGGGCTCTGGGCGGGCAAGGATTACGGCGCCGCAGGCCTGTGGCAGCGCGATCCGCTGCACAACCTCTCGCACGCTGCGACCGTCATGCAAGTCGCTCGCTTCTTCTACATGCTCGAGACCGGAACTCTCGTCGGACCCGTCGAGAGCGAGCAGATGAAGGACCTGATGTCCGACTCGGCCATCGACCACAAGTTCGTGAAGGCGCTCGGCCGGATCGATCCGGACGCGATGATCTACCGGAAGTCCGGCACCTGGCAGAACTGGCACGCCGACGGCGCGATCGTCGAGCGCGCCGGGCACCGCTACATCGCGGTCGGGCTCTGCGAGGATCCCCAGGGCGGACGCTGGCTCGAGCGGATCTTCCACGTCCTCGACGCCCTCGTCGTCGAGGGCGATCTGGTCCGCCTCGCGAGCCACCTCGATTTCGAAGAGAAGTAGGCGGAGCGCGCCCCTAGCCGGGGAACTCTGCCACCGCGGGCATGTGCTCGCCGGCGCCGAACGCGGCGAGCGACTGCAGGAAGAAGCCGAAGACGTTCCCCCCGCCGCTCGTGTCGTAGGCGAAGAATGCCTTGCCGCTCGAGGTGAGCGTCCGCGGCGCGGCGAGATCCCGGAGCGACCTGTCGAGGATCATCGCCGTCGCGAGCGCGCCTCCGCGGCCGACCTCGCCGCCCTCGTTGTCGAAGAACACCCAGTCGAGATTCCGCGCGGTCGCCGGCGCGACCGGATCGAACCGCGCGCCGTAGCCGTCTTCGAAGGTCACGAGGATCACGCGGTTGCCGTCGACCTCGGGCGGGTCGAGGGTCGTCGGATCGTAGTACGTCGCGATCGTCAGCGCGGGCGGGGTGAAGCGCTGATACCGCACCGTCGTCCCGTCGACGGGAGCACCCGGAGCCGCGCGCTCGCCGGAAGCGAGCACGGCGAGCCGTCCGACGGGATTTCCTCCGAAGGCCGCGCCCGCGGTCGTGTTCGCCTGCGTGAAGGTTCCGGCGAGCGGTGCGGGCGGCACGATCGGCTGCGCGCTCTCCGGTCCGGCGACCGGCGTCACGACGATCATTCCCCGCGTGCCGGCGACTCCGGCCACGTCGAGTGGATTGACGACGTGATTCGCGAAGGGCCCGAGCGCGAAGCGCGCTTCCGGACGCCCGCCGCCGAACGGGTAGAACGAGACCTCGAGCTCGACCGCTTCCGCGGAGGGATTGCTCAGGTTGACGAACGCGACGCGTGGTCCCGAGGTGTCGTAGACGAAGAAGAGCTGGTCACCGACGACGAGCGGCGTTTCGAGCGTCGTCTGCGCACTCGCACGACCGGCGAATGCGACCGCGAGCACGACCGCGAGCACGAGGAGCAGACCGGCGAGAAGCCCTCTCACGCCCCGATCCTACTCCGCCTCAGAAGAACCAGCCATCGTCGTCTTCCTCTTCCTCCTCGTCGGCTTCGACCTTCGGCGTCGGAGCCGGCTTCGCCACCTCCGGATGGAGCTCGTCCATGATCCTGTGGATCTGTGCGCCGAGGCGCTCGTGCTCCTCCGCGGAGTTCCGCCGCAGCACGTTCGACATCACGACCGCCATGTAGCGCAGCGGCGGATCGCGATGCGGCTCCTCGATGATCGCGACGGAGTTCATGAAGTTCCACAGGTTCCCGTGGTACTTCTCGCAGACGTAGCCCGGCTCCGGCCGACATTTGAAGAGCGAGCCCGACTTGAAGTAGATCGCCGAGTCGCGCAGGACCGGTGAAGCCGCGTACCGGATGCGCCGGTCCGTGAGGTACATGAGCTTCTTCATCTCGAGGCTCGACCACGGATCGACGAGCTGACCCTTTTCCATCTTGACGAGGAATTCGAGCAGCTCGCGCGCGGAAGCGTAGCTGCCGGCACCGGGGATCTGCTTCTTGCCTTCCTTCGTGAAGAGGCTTCCCTGGCTGAGCTTCGAGCGGTCGAGACCGTTCCGTCCGACCGGCTCCTTGATCGACGCGACGAGCTCGCGCGCGAGGCGGTCCTTGCTCGCGCTGGTCAGGTAGGCCTGCCCTTCCGCGTAGGTCAGGCTCGGGTAGCCCTTGCCGAAGTGCTCCATGAGGACTGCCTCGCGCATCAGCATGGCCGCGGAGGCGTTCGAGCTCACGGACATCATGTGGTCGAGGTACGTGTACAAGCTTCCCTGGTCGCCCAGGGCGATCGGACCGCGCGTGACCTTCTTGTCGCCCGGCTTCCAGATCGGGATCTCGTGATCGTCCTCGATGATGATGTCGTCGGCGACGATCATCTTCTCCTTCAGGAGCTGGCGCCGCTTCTCGAGGTCGGGCGCGATGTCCGCCGCCTCCTGGAAGATGCCGAGGGCGACGAGGATCTTGCCGACGCTACCCGGGCTCATCGTCCGATCCGCATTCACCTCGGCGTAGCGCGGGTGATCGGGATCGCTGAGATCGAGAACTGCGATTCCGTAAGCGCCCGCGGCGCCGCCGAGGAGACCACGGATGCGCGACGTCAGGACGGGATCCGGCGCCGGGATCCGGAAGTACGGCTTGTTCCGCAAGGAGAGGATGATCTCGTCGCTCTTCAGCTCGGCGCCCGGAGGCACCACGTTGCCGCGGACCTTGTTCTTCTGCGCGATGCGAAAAGCCTCGACGCGCGCGATCCCGCTCTCCTCGTACCCGTCGAGCGGATATGCCCAGGCCTCGAGCGTCGACGTCGCGAGAACCATCGCGAGCGAAGTCGCGAGCGCGGCGAGTGGCTGCCTTCGGCTCATGGTCTTCATCCCCCCACCGGCACCGCGTCGAGCGCGACGCGCGCTTCTCCCCCCGGCGCACGGTTCGCCGCGTCGAGGCTCTTCAGATAGCCGCTCTCCGACGCACCCTTCGACTCGACGAAGGGGCGGATCTGCAGCAGCGCCAGGCGACCGTCGCGGAAGGCGAACTCGATGTCGGCGGGCATGACCTTGCCCTCCTCCTGCAACGCCGGAAACGTCTCCGCCTTCTTCGCGAGCTCGACGAGCTGGCGGATCTCGCCCTGCTGCAGGACTCGACCGCCGCGGACCGGAATCTCGATGATCCCGCCGCTCGGAGCGAGCACGCGCCGCTTCGTCGCGGTCGCGCTCGAGAGGAGCCGCGCTTCGCTCGTACTCGAGCTCACGAGAAGCGACTCCGCGGCCTGGCCGTCGACGGCGCCGCCGACGCCCTCGTTCACCGCGATCGAGAGGAAGCCCGCGCGCCTTCCGTCGACGTCCGCCGTCACCATGACGCCGGACTTCTCCGACGGGAACGCGAGCTGCACGAGGACGCCGGGGAACACGTACTCCGGCTGCGGCATGTGCGCTTGACGCCACGCATACGCGCGCTCCGTGAAAGGCGACGCCCAGACGCGGCGGATCGCGTCGACGATCGCGGCTTCTCCGACGACGTTCGGAACCGTCAGATTGAGGCCCGCGCCCGTGAACCCGGGCAGGTCCTCGACGTTGGTGTCGCTACGCACGAAGACGCCGTACGTGCCGTCGGCGCCGAAGTGGTCGAGGAGAGCCTGGTGCAGCTCCGCGCGGAACTCCGGACCCGGCTCGACGTTCTCGATCCAGCTCCGCATGCGCGCCAGGAAGGCGTTCGTCGCGCGCTTGTGCGCCTCCGGGTCGCCCTTCAGCGTCGCGAGGTAGCGGTACTCCTCCTTCATCCAGTCGAAGACGGAGGGACCACCCGGCTCGATCGGACGATCGAGGAGCTTCCGGAAGGCACCAAACGGGATCACGAACCCGTCGGGCACGGTCTCACCGAACGTGCCGCGGAGCTCGCCCAGGTTCGCGCTCTTCGGACCGGCGATGCGGCCCGAGTCGGAAGCCTGCAGCGAGGAGAGGGGCACGATCGTCGTCGTCTCGAGATCGAGCTTGCCGAGGTCGGGCCGGATCACGAACTCCGACTTGGCCTCCGCGCCGAAGATCGCGTCCCAGGGCGGCCCGTCGAGCGCGAGCTGCACGATGCCGCCCGGGCTCACCGCGAGCACGACGGGATCGCCCGCGCGCGCACGGACCTGCGCGATCAGGTCGCGGTTGACGACCACGTTCGGGATGCCGAGGTTTCGCGCGAGGAGCTGGATGTGCGAGAGCGAGCTGCCCTCGCCTTCCGTCAGGATCCCCGCGACCGGCGGCAAATCCGCCGTCGTCTCCGGCAGGAGATAGATGCCGTTCGGATCGTAGTCGCCGGAAGCTTCCCGATAGCCCGGCACGCGCAGCGTGCCGCGCGCGAGGCCCGGGTTCAGGGCACGAAGACCGACGCCGACCTTCTTGCCGAAGAGCTCGTGGCTCGCGCTCGCATCGGCCGTCGCGTCGTGCGAGAGCGAGTCGATCACGCGTCCGTAGAAGAGCATCGGGCTGCCGCGCAGGCGGTCCTGCGGATAGAGGTTCGCGAGCGGCTCGATTCGTGCGAACTGCCGCTGCGTGTCGCCGAAGTGGTAGGCGAGAGTGCGCCCCGCCCACTCGGGTGCCCGCCCGAGATACGAGACCTCCTCCTTGTAGCGTCCGACGCTCGGTGCACCGCCCTCCGCGAGGCGGGTCGTGCTCTCACGCAGGCTCGCCACCTGGCTCGCAGAGAGAAGCCCGGAGCCATAGAGCGCGCTGTTGAGATACCAGAGCCACTCGAGGCGCTGGCGCCGCGTCGAGTACGCGACCCGGCTCGTCAGCTCGGTGCTCGCGGCGTAGACCTCGTCCTCGAGCGCGAGGCTCGCCTCGAACATCGCACGCTGCGCCTGCAGGCCCTTCCAGGCGGAATGACGCTCCCGGATCAGCGCCATCAGGTCGCTCGCGTTGCCCAGGCGCTCCTCCGGATCGGTGTCCGTCGCGAGCAGCTCGGCACGCTGCAGGAGCTGCTCGCGGAGACGGCCCTGCGGAAGCAGCATCGCGGCGCCCTTCACCTCGGCGGCGGCGCCGCTCGAGTACAGCGTATCGATGTCCTCCGCGAGCCGCATGTAGTTCCCGTAGAGCGAGCGGGAGCCTCGACTCGCCGCGAACTCGCGCACCCGGTCGGCATCGCTCGCATCCGGCGTATTGTGGATCTTGACGCGGAGAGTCTCGAAGGTGCGATCCGCCTGCGCGATGTTCATCGCTCGTGCGCGCACGTCGGAAGCCGTCACGTTGCCGGAGACGGCGAGCCTCGGGAGGAGCCGTACCGTCTCGCGCAAGAGATAGAAGCGGTCGTCCTGCGCCCAGAGCGGATCGGCGAACATCGCCGCGAGGATCCGCTCCGAGCCGACCTCCTCGTCCTCCGCCTGGAGCGAGCCGGGGTAGGTCCGCGTCACGCGCATCACCCAGCCATTGTCGACTCCGATGAGGAAGCGCTCCATGAGGATCTGCTTCAGGCGCGGCAGGTCGGCGGTCGGGCCGACGAACGGGCGGCCGTCGAGCTCCGCGATGATGTTGACGATCTCGAAGCCGCCGTCGCGCATCTGATCGACGCGCTCGGTGCGGAGGCCGTGCTGCAGGCCGCCGCCGTTCCTCTCGCAGTCGGAGCGCGGCATGCGCACCGTACCGTCGTTGCAGAACCAGCGGATCGCGACGAACGGGCCGCGCGGCGCCGTCTTCATGTCCGCGACCCAGGCGCGCAGCGTCGAGTCCGGCGGAAGAGCGAACGCCGTCGACACCAGAAGGGGCGCAGCGGCGAAGATCGCGAGCACGACCCGGAGGGCCGAACGGCACGTTCGTAGATTCGGAACGGTCACAGCAGCTCCTCGGCGGCGTCGCACCAGACGCGGTAGGTGGGTCGTCCGAAGAGGACGAAGCGGATCTCCTTCAGTGGACCGGCGTGCTCGCGGCACGTCTCGAGCGAGAGCGGCGCCGCCTCCTCGAGCGGGTATCCGTAGACGCCGCACGAGATCGCGGGAAAGGCGATCGAAGCGAGCCCATTCTCCACGGCGAGCTCGAGCGACGAGCGGTACGCCGACCGCAGGAGCGGCGCCGATTTCTCGGCGGAGCGGTAGACCGGCCCGACGGTGTGGATCACGTGGCGCGCGCGCAGCCGGAACCCCGGCGTGATGCGCGCCTCGCCCGTCGGACAGCGGACGTCGGGCCGCACCTCGGCGACCCGGCGACACGCCTCCGCGAGCTCCCGACCCGCGGCGCGGTGGATCGCGCCGTCGACGCCGCCGCCGCCGAGCATCCGCTCGTTCGCGGCGTTGACGATCGCATCGGTCGCGGACTGGGTGAGGTCTCCTTCTTGCACCACGAGCGCGCAGGTCTCCGTCAGTGCAAATCGCTCCACCGTAGCGGTCCTCCGCCCTTCCCCGGCGCCCCCGGGGCGCGCTCCTGTCTTTGCCGTGCGCGCGGGCGGATGTCGAGCCCGCGCGGTCCGGAGCGGCGGGATTCAGGGCGACCCGGATCGTGCCGATAAGCAAGCCTGGGGGCTCGCGTGTTCCGGACGGTCCGCAAGACGCCGATGGTGCTGCTCCTCGTCGCGGTCGCGCTCGGCGCCTGGCGGGAGAGACAGCGGATCGCCGAGTGGAGGTACACCGTTCGCGCGATCGTCTACCCGATCGTCGGAGACGACAGCGAAGCCAGCCGGCGCTACGTCGAAGGGCTGACGGACGACGACTTCGCGTTCATCGAGACCTACATGAACGAAGGGTCTTCGGGCGTTTGAGTGGGTAGAAACGGGAGCCTGAACGCTCGGAAACCCGCGCTGGGCGCGGCTCGCGGCTAGGTTGAGCGGGAGCGGAAACTTGGCATGAT
>Ga0194128_10006080_pt1 | contig 16479 bp, 15 predicted proteins | sample TA2KigCa65mmetaG_FD_148650 | JGI IMG/M metagenome (GOLD analysis project Ga0194128, IMG submission 148650) | Freshwater microbial communities from Lake Tanganyika, Tanzania - TA2015037 Kigoma Deep Cast 65m | ecosystem: Environmental > Aquatic > Freshwater > Lake | place: Tanzania: Lake...
CGCGCACATCGCCAATCAGCGCGTAGCTCGACTCGATGACTATGCACTCGATCCCGGCCTCGCGCAACGCCTTCGCAACGGCGCGGCCCGTCCGCCCATAGCCCGCCACGACGACGTGGTTCGCCATACGCGGGGCCGGCGCTTCCGGCGGCGGCACCTGCGTTTCGTCGTCGCCCCGGCGAGCGCGCCACCACCGGCCAAGCGGCAGCGCCGACGACGACACCAGCGGCGACAGCGCCATCGTCACCACGGTGGCCGTCAAAATCAGATCGTAAACCGGCTTCGAGATAAAGTTACCGCTCAGGCCCGTGCGCGCCAGCACAAACGAGAACTCGCCAATCTGGGAAAGCCCCAGCCCGATGATCCACGGGGCGTGAAACCTGTAGCCGAAGCCGCGTGCGATCACCCCGGCCACAAGCGCCTTGCCGGCGATGATCACGGCCGTCATCGCCAGGATCAGAGGTACGTTGCGAATCGCATAGGAGGGGTCGAACAGCATACCGACGGTGACGAAGAAGAGTAGCCCGAAGATGTCCCGCAGCGGTACAACATCGCTGAGCGCCTGATGGCTGAAATCCGACTCGCTCAGAATCAGCCCGGCCACGAACGCGCCGAGCGCGAATGCAAAACCGGCCGCGTGCATCGCCGCTCCGATTCCAATTCCTACCGCGACCACCGCGACCAAAAACAGCTCGTGCGTGCCCCAGGCGAGAATGCGGCGGAACAGCGGCGGCAGCAACCGCGTGCCGGCGAAGTACACCCCAGCCAGCAGAACGGCGGCCAGCGCGAGCGCGCTCACCACGCGCCAAGCCAGGTCTTCCGCTCTGCCTAGCTGCGGAAGAATGATCAGCATCGGAATGACAGCCAGATCCTGCACAAGCAGCAGTCCGATCATCACGCGGCTGGCAAGAGTCGACGACACTCCGCCGGCGGCAAGTATTTTCAGCACCACCATCGTGCTTGAGACGGAGATCATCGCGCCGATCCAAAGCGCTTCGATCCAACCCGACCCCAGTGCGAACACCGAGGCGCCCGCCGCCACCGCCATCGTTCCCAGAATTTGGATCGGCCCGCCGATCAATGCCACGCGCCGCACGGCGCGCAGGTCACGGAAGGAGATCTCCAGGCCGATAGAGAACAGCAACAGGGCAACGCCGATCTCGGCCAATGTTTCAACGTCTTTGATTTGGACAACGGTCGGACCGGCCGTGTACGGCCCGACGAAAACCCCGGCGGCTACATAACCAACCAGCAAAGGCATGCGCAAGAAACGCGCCAGCATCCCGCCGATAAGGCCGGCAACAACAATCAAAACAAAATCGGCGGCGATGCCCATGATTGATTTTCGCGTGAAACCGGCGCGAGGCGTATACTCGAATCATGATGGTCGTTGAAGAAGCTGTCATGCCCGCCACACTGACCATTCCGGATCTCACCGAAGCCCGATGGCAAGAGATCTGCGAAGAGTATTCGGATTATCGAATCGAATACACCAGTGAGGGGGAGCTCTTAATCATGGCACCGACGGATATGGGTACCGGCGCGCGAAACTCGCGGCTAAACTTGTTAGTTCTGCAGTGGTCCGATGCGAGCACGAACGGCGTCGTCACCGATTCGAGTACGAGTTTTCTGCTGCCGAGCGGCGCGCGGCGTTCGCCGGATGTGGCTTGGATGACACGCGCACGGTTCGGTAAGAAACCCACCTGTCCGGAGTTTGTCGTTGAGCTGATGTCGCCCTCCGATCGCCGCCGGAAGATCCACGAGAAAATGCTCGAATGGCTAGCCAACGGCGCCGAGCTCGGCTGGATGATCGACCCGCAGTGCCAGTCCGTGACCATTTACCGGCCAGGCCAAGAGCCGGAAACGATCGAAGACGCCAAGACAATAACCGGCGAGGGGCCGGTCGCCGGACTCGAAGTCGATCTCCAGCGCGTCTGGGAAATCTAAGCTTCCGCGACGACTTCGATTTCGATCAGCCCGCCTTTGTCGAGCCGCGTGATCTCGACGGTCGTCTTCGCGGGGCGCTGCGGAAAATACTGCGCATAGACTTCATTCATCGCGCCCAGCAGCGAGAAGTCGGTAATAAAGATATTGACCTTGCCGACGCGCTCGAGGCTTGTCCCGGCCGCGCTCAAGATAGCCGAAATATTCTCCAACGCCTGCCGCGTTTGCGGCTGAATGCCGCCCTCCACCAGCTCGCGCGTCGCCGGGTCGACGCCGAGCTGTCCCGACACATACACCAGTCCATTCATCAGCACCGCCTGCGAGTAAGTCGCGTTGTTCGGCGACAATCCCGGTACTTCGATTGTGCGTGGCATCCCTACCTATGGTGCCAGAGTGAAGTTCACGTCGATGACGGTCTGAATCTCCACCGGATTGCCGTTGAGCAGCGTCGGCGAGTACTTCCATTGCGCCACCGCATCCATAGCGGCGCGCGCCAGTTCGGGCGACGGCGACGACAGCAGCTTCAAACCCGCGATCTGGCCTTCGATCCCGACGATCGCCTGCATGCGCACCAAGCCCTGAATCCCGGCGACTTTGGCCGCTTTCGGACAGACCGGCCGCACTTGATTCACCATCTTCGCCGCTTGCACGTTGCCGCTGACGCGAAGGCGCGTCGGCTCGGACGGCTCGGCCGAGACGGCGCGCTGTCCTGCCTTGCCGCCATCGACGGTGATGGATTCCCGGATCGATCCGATTTCGATGTAGTGATCGAGGCGGTGCAACTTCGTGCCGATTTCGATCACACCCAACGAGAAACGCTTGTAGCCGGGCTTCAATACTTCAACGTTGTATTTACCGGCGGGGAGGCCTGACACGGAATACGAACCGTCGGTGCCCGTGTCGAACGAATACGGCGAGCCGCCGGTGTTCAGCGTGAGGATGACCTTCGCGCCGGGAATTACGCCAACGATATCGCGGACGCTCCCCTTCATCTGTGCGCCGGCGGGATCCTGCCACGCGGCAAGCGGTGACACGGCGGCCAAGCCTAACGCGAGCGTCGTCAGCACGGTCATCAGTCCCGCGCCCTGCCGGCGGCGGCCCGCGTCGAGCACGGCGACGAGCCGCCCTTCAAGTTCATTCGGTTTGGCCATTGCGAGCACCGCTCGCGGAGTCGCGTGGCCGGACGCTTCGCGCGCCACGGCGACAAGGCTATCGGCATAGACATCGGCCGAGCCGTACGTGTTCAACACTTGATCGTCACAAGACATTTCGCTTTCTCTCCTCTGTTGAGCCGCCGCCCACCAGGCCAGCGGGTGAAACCAGTAGACGCAGCAGACGGCCGATCCGGCCAACCGCCACAAAAGATCCCACCGGCGCACGTGTGCAAGCTCGTGGGTTAAAACGACATCCAATCGTTCGACGGGCCACTCGGCCGCCGATTCCGGCAACAAGATCGCGGGCCCGAACGCGACCGCGGGCAACTTCAACTCCGTCGCCGTGCGCACGGCAACGCCGTCGACGGTTGCGAATTCGCGCGACGACGCCAACAGCTTGCCCGCGCGCAGATAACCGGCCACGGTCCACAGCGCCATCGCCGCCATGCCGCCAAGCCGCCAAGCCAGATGGCGCGCGGCCAGTTGGTGGGCGCGGGAAGCGGGTCGGGCGTAACGGTAATCAGGATCCGCTGCACTTCGACGCCGCCGCGCGCGACCAGTGTTGTCGCCGGCGGTGTCCATTGTAGGAGAACGGGCAGCAACAGCGAAAGCACCATCGCGGCCGTCCAGATAACGTGGCGTTGCGAGGCCGACAATCGTTTCCGCAACGAATGCGAACCGAGGCCGGCGGCGAGAAGCAGGATTGTCATTCCGACAATGCAGCGAATAGCGAGCGGAGTCATGCTTTCCTCCTGGCGCGATCGATCAGCGCCTGCAACCTATCGAGTTCTTCGCGGGATAGCCGCGTGGCGTTATCGTCGATCAACGCCGCCATCGCGCCCGCTGCCGAACCTTCGAAAAACGTATCGAGCACGTGGTGCAACGCCGATCGGCGTGCCGACTCGGCGGCGATGGCGGGCAGATACACATAGCGCTGGCCATCTTCGCGGTGGCGAACATGGCCCTTGTCTTCCATGATCCGAAGCAGGGCGCGAACGGCGGAGTAGGAAGGGGCGTCAGGCAGCGCGATTTGGATTTCCGCGGCTGTGGCTTCCTTCAAACGAAAAAGGACGTCGAGAATTTGGCGCTCGCGGCGCGAGACCGAGAGCACGGCGCTTGTCGCTGGCATGCTAGAAATTTAGCACCTCATGCTAAATTTTTAGCACATCTGGCGAAAGAGTCAAGTAAAATTTTTCTGGCAGGTATTATGGAGAAGAGTAGGAATCGGTGAACACACCCGCCAAGTACCCGCCCACCACGCCCGCGCTCGCCGATGCGCGCGGGAAGCGGATCGGTATTCTCATCGTCGCCTACAATGCCGCGACCACGCTGGCGAATGTGTTTCGCCGTATTCCGGCAGCCGTTTGGAAAAACGTCGAAGAGGTCGTTGTCTTCGACGATGCGAGCGGCGACGAGACGTTCGAACTCGCGGTAGGCTACAAACAACTAAACCCGAATGCGAAGCTGCACGTCTTCAAGAACGAGAAGAACCAAGGCTACGGCGGCAATCAAATCAAGGGCTACCGCTACTTCATTGAGCGCGGGTTCGACATTGTCGTGCTGCTGCACGGCGACGGCCAATACGCTCCCGAGATCCTGGCGCACATGTATCATCCGCTGGTCATGGGCCAGGCCGAAGCCGTTTTCGGCTCGCGCATGATGAAGGATTTCGGCGGGCCGCTTCAAGGTGGAATGCCGCTGTACAAGTACACCGGCAACAAGATTCTCACGTTTTTTGAAAACCGTGCGTTGAACCTACATTTGACCGAGTTCCACTCGGGCTACCGCGCCTACGATCTACACGCGCTGCGGGCGATCGACTTTTCGAAGATGACCCAAGATTTTCACTTCGACACCGAGATCATCATCAAGCTGCAGCACCAGCGCTTCCGCATCGCCGAAATCCCGATCCCCACCTACTACGGCGATGAAATCTGCCATGTGAACGGCATGAAGTACGCGCGGGACGTGGTGAACGCCGTCTACCGTTACAGATCGACGGTGAATGGCTCGCAAGAGTTTCCCGAGTTCGCCGAATATTTTCACCACTACGACATCAAGGAGTCGCCGTATTCGAGCCACTACTATGCGCAGCGCATGGCGGGCACGAGGAACAAAGTACTTGATGTCGGTTGCGGCGAGGGTTACTTCGCGGCGCTGCTGCGCCAGGCGGGCAATGAAGTGACAGGCGTCGACATCTTGGAAACGCCCGCGCGGCGCGAGGACTTGCGCGGCTATCATCAAGCCGACTTAAACCTGGGGCTGGGCGACGCGCGATCAGAGTTGAACGGCGAGAAATTCGATAAGGTTTTGTTGCTCGATGTGCTGGAGCATCTGACGAATCCGGAACGCCTGCTGCGCGACATCTACCCGCTGATTCGCCCAAGGAGCGGCAGCGCGGTAATCTCGGTGCCGAATGTCGCCAACATCGTGATTCGAATCGGCCTCCTGTTCGGCCAGTTTAATTATCAGGACCGCGGCATTCTCGACCGTACACACGTGAAGTTTTTCACGCGCAAGACGGCGCGCGAGTTGTTGGAAGCCAACGGGTATCGCATCGTGCGCGAGGAGTTTTCGATCATTCCGCTCGATCGCGCGCTGCGGTTAACGCCCAACGGCGTACTGCATTTGCTGGGTAGCAAAATTCTTAAGATCGTCACCGCGCTGATGCCAGGTTTGTTCGGCTATCAACTGATGTTCGAGGTGAAGCCGGCGGCGGTTACCGTCGACGCGGAGAATCTGGCGTCGTTCCAGATGGCGGGAGCGAGCGAGTCGTAGTTCCGTACCCCCTGGCGCGAATGATAGACTCAGACTGCCGGATTTCGGCTCCTTCAGCGTCATGAAACTTCCGTTCGCGATCTTCTGCACGGCCTCCGCTATCGCCCAGCTGCCGCCGGCGACCTTCCGCCAATACTGCTTCTCCTGTCACGGAGAGAACAAGCCCGCGGCTAATTTGAGCATTCGGCAGTTGACGTCGCACAACACCGTCGGCGAGCAGTACCAGCACTGGCAGAAAGTCGCGACGGCGCTCGAAGAGAAACACATGCCGCCCGCCAAGATGCCGCAGCCGTCCGAAGCCGAGCGTACCGCCGCGGTGAAGTGGATTCGCGCGCGCCTCGGCGACTACGCGCGGCAACATGCGGGCGATCCGGGCAAAGTTACGGTGCGCCGGCTGACCAGCGCCGAATACGCCTACGCCGTGCAGGATCTGACGGGAGTCGATATCCGCTTCGACGGCGATTTCGTCGCCGATTCAGTGGGCGGCGAGGGCTTCACGAATTTCGGCGACGTGCAGTTTCTCGACAACGCGAATCTCGAGCGCTACTTGGATGCTTCGAAACATATCGCGAAACATGCGGTGATCGGCACGGGGCCGTTGCAGTTTTTCGGCGACCCCGGCAAGAGCGGACTGGAACTATCGGCCATCAACCGCATTCAGAAAATCTACGAGGCGAACGGTTTTCGCACCGCGTCGGCCGAAGGCGGGCTGCCGTATGGGCTCGATGCGTATTCGAAAGCCGTCTTTGCGTCGTGGCAGTTTCAGCACCGCGCGGCGTTGGGCGAACCGAATGCGAAGCTCGAAGATTTCGCCAGGCGCGAAAAAGTCAGCGCGCGTTTCGCGCAACACATTTGGACCGTGTTGAACGACAGCGCGGCGGGATATCCGACAACGGAAGTGATCGCGTTGTTTAAGAAGTTGCCGCCGCCGTCCGGGGATCGGGCGAAGGCGGTGGCCGCCGCTAAAGCGGGCGCGATGGGCGTTCAGAATTTCATGATTGACTGGCCGCGATTTTTGCTCGGCGCCGGTCCCCGTGCGCAAGGCGGACAAGGCGATGAGCGCGCGCTGATCTTGACCGAGGAATCGGTAGAGGCGACTGAATCGTACAAATTCCGTTTTCTGGCGCGCGGCGGCCGTGGCGTAAAAAAAACCAACGTGGTGTTGTCGGCGGTGTCCGCGAATCCGGTGTCGAAAGATCAGGCGATGGTGCATTGGAAGAACGCCGTCGTGCGGTTCCGGAAGGCCGACCGTAGCGCGGGTACGCAGGAGCCATTGCTGGCCGCGATGAGCAAGGAATCGCGCGCGAAGTTGACGCTGCCGCCCGCCGGCGCGACATACGATTTCGCGACTCCCGCGGGATCTTCGGTAGCGGTGGAAATCGCTATGCCCGATGGCGTGTTCGGCATGGAAGTATCGGCGGACGCGGAACTCGCGCCCGGCGGCGTGGGGGATGCCGTCGTCCGCGCGACGATTTCCGAGACGGCCGATTTGGCAAAAGGCCGTCCGTCGTCGGCCTTGCTCGCGCGCCCGAAAACAGAAGCGTTCAAAGCGTGGAAAGCGGGCGTGCTGCGGTTCGCGGTTGCGATGCCGCAAGCCTCGCAAGGCGAACCGACACCGGCCGATCGAGACCCGATTCCGCCGCCGTTCGAGAACGCATACAATCAGCCCGAGCGCGACTGGTACCACACACGGATTAAGTATTACCGCGACGACAAGTTTGTGGTCGATAAGATGCTCGACGACGCAACGCGTAAGAAGTTGGACGAGGCGTGGATGGATTTGTACTCGTCGTTCGAGTACCACGATGCGTTGTTCGGATTCGTGGCGCGCAAGTACAAACTGGATGCGTACAAAGATAAGGGCGTCGACGATTTGACGTACGCGCAGATCGACAGTCTGGCGAACGAGCCGCGCAAGTACGTCGAAAAGTGGCGCGCCGAGTATGACGCCATTCAAAAGGCGCAGCAGGCGGCCAAGGCCGGGCATGTCGCGGACTGTTTGAAGCTGGCGGCGAAAGCCTGGCGGCGGCCGCTCACCGAGACCGAGAAACAGAACCTGCGCGCCTTCTACAACACGATGAAGGACGATCACTCCAAAGCGATTCGCGCGTTGCTGGCCCGAATCCTGGTCTCGCCGCAGTTCCTCTATCGAGTCGAGGCGCAGACGGCGGCGCAGAAACCGCTGAACAACTGGGAACTGGCGAGCCGGCTGAGTTTCTTCCTCTGGTCGTCGGTGCCCGACGCGGAGTTGGCGCGCGCGGCGGCGGCGGGCGAACTCGCCGATCCGCGAGGCTTGGAGAAGCAGGCCAAGCGCATGCTGGCCGATCCGAAAGCGCGGCGGTTTGCCACGGAATTCTTCGGCCAGTGGCTCGGCTTCTATCGCTTCGATCAGTATAGGGGCGCGGATGCAACGAAGTTCCCCGAATTCACCGACGAAGTCAAGGCGGGTATGTACGACGAGGCCGTTTCGTTCTTCGAGTACGTCGTGCGGAACGACCGCCCGGTGCGGGAAATCTATTCGGCCGACTACACGTTTCTGAATACGCCGCTCGCCAAGCACTATGGCGTGAAGAAGGAGTTCAACGGCACCGAGCGCGTGACGGGCGCGAATGCGTTCCAACGCGGCGGCATGTTTCGGCTCGGCGCGGTGTTGACCGCGACTTCGGCGCCGCTGCGGACCAGTCCGGTCAAGCGCGGAGATTGGGTACTGCGGCGCATTCTCGGCACGCCGACTCCGCCACCGCCCGCCGATGCCGGCTCGATTCCAGCGGATGAGAAGCAGTTCGGCGGCTTGAGTTTGAAGGCTCGGCTGGAATCGCACAAACGCAACGCCACTTGTGCGAACTGCCACATGCGCATCGACCCGCTCGGCTTTCCGTTCGAGCGCTACGACGCGGTTGGACGCTGGCGCGATAAGTACTCTGACGGCAAGCCGGTCGAGGACAACGCGACGGCTCTGGATCGGACTGAAATCGCCGGCATCGACGGCCTGCTGAAGTATGTACAGAAACAGGAGCCGCAGGTGTTGCGCACGCTTTCGCAGAAGCTTGTTGGTTTTGCGCTTGGGCGCACGGCGCTGCTTTCCGATCAGCCGTTGATCGACAATATGACCAAGGGCGGCGGCGAAACCAGTTTTTCGCGAATGGTGGCGGATATCGTTTCCAGCCGCCAGTTCCGCAATCGAAGGGCGCAGGAGGCGACGCAAACCGCGTCGGCGAAATCGCAAGGAGGGAACGCACAATGAGAACGTCCAGACGCCATTTCTTGAGGGGCGCCGGCGTGGCGCTGGCATTGCCGCAGATGGAGTCGACGCCGCTCCCCGCCGGGGCGTCGTCGAACAAACCGCCGGTGCGGTTCGCCATGGTCTTTTTCTCGAATGGCGTTGAGCCGATTCACTGGTGGGCCAAGGGCTCTGGCGCGTCGATGGAGCTTGGACCGGCGCTCGCGGCGCTGAACCCGCATCGCGAAGATCTCGTGTTCCTGCGCGGGCTGTATAACCAGGAGGCGGTCAAGTCGTCGAGCCCGCATTTGGGCCGCATGGCGAACATGCTGTCGGGCGCGACGATCAGCCTCGACCCGGCGGTGATCCGCGCGGGCACGTCGTTCGATCAGGTGCTGGCGCAAAAGATCGGCCAGAACACTAGAGTGCCGAGTATGGCGCTGGGTATCGAGCCGAATGAACTGCGTCTGGAAGACGGCGTGTCGATGATTTACAGTTCGGCGGTGTCGTGGGCGACGCCCACGAAGCCGGCGACCAAGGAGATCTATCCCGCGCGCGCTTTCGATCAATTGGTCGACGACGGCAGCGGGCGGCGGATGGATAAGAGCATTCTCGACGCCGTTCTGGCCGATTCGCAGGCGTTGCAGCCAAGCATCAGCCGCGCCGATCGCGTGAAGCTCGATGAGTATTTGGAATCGGTCCGCGATGTGGAAAAACGTATCGAGCGCGCGGGTAAGGAAGAGCGGCTGGAAGGCTGGAGGCCATCGCTGACGAAGCCGAACATGGAGCGCCCGGCCGAAAAGCTGCCGCAACTTGTGCCCGATCACATGAAGCTGATGCTCGACATTATGGTGCTCGCGTTCCAGATGGACAAGACGCGGATCATGACGTTGATGCTGAACAACGATCTTTCGCAAATGAACTTCGGATTCCTGAAGGGCGTGAAGGGCGCGCTGCATCTCGACCTGACGCACAACGGCAAAGCCGCCGAAGCCGAAGCGATGTATCTGCGCACGAATCAATTCCACTTCGAACAGTACGCGTATCTGATCAAGCGGCTGAAGGAGATCGACGAGGGCGGGACGTCCATCCTGGACAACTCGATCTTGCTCGGCGGATCGAACCTGCATGACGGCGATGCGCACTCGGCCGATCAGATGCCGCTGGTGCTGGCCGGCAAGGGCGGCGGGACGATCAAGACGGGCCGGATCCTCGATTACCTCAGCAAGGGCGACGACAACCGTCGCGCGTGCAGCCTGTATCTTTCGATCATGGACCGCATGGGCCTGCAGCTCGAGAGATTTGGTGATACGGACAAGCGGCTCGCCGAGCTATAGTAGATAGCGAGGGCTATCGAAATGGTGTTTGGACCTCGCAGGTTCTCTTTACTGCCTGAAGTCGGCGATGAGGTGCTGGTTTCCTTCCGGACGCCGGGAACCGATCTGCGGCAAATCGCCACCGCGGCGCGGCAGAAACATCCTCAACCGGCGGATTTCGTCATCCTGTGGCCGGGCAACTCACCAGGCTGGCGATATCTGGCGAGCAGGACGGGGAAGACTGCGTTTCTGATTGAAATGCGAAGGGCGGAGTACGACTCGGTTGCGTCGCAAACGCAGTTGTTGGCGGGACTGGTGAAGCAAGGCGCGGGCCGGCGAGTGATCGATTGCGAGGGCTACACGTACCTCAGCGAGCAGGTTTTGCAATGAAGTTCTTGACGGCAAGGCGGCGCCGGTTGCGCGTTGCCCAGTAACTACTGAAAGGTAACAACTACCAATATGGCGAATGCTCTTGTTTATAACGAAGTTTACAACGCCGTGCTACAAAGGCCGTTCACGCCGCAGAACTTCGGATCGAGTCTGGTTCAGATCGAGGCTGACATTCAACGCCGGTTTCTTGGCGGAGTAGACGCCGTCGTTTACTGCAAGTCCGCTGTGCCAGGGTGGTCGCAAGTACCGAACAACAAAGGCATCATCGCGATCCTCATCGGCATTCAGTCGCCGCGGGACTCTGCCTCGGGGCAGGTCTACGGAAGCCAGAGGATTATGCAGTTCGGCATTCAGTCGCCGCGGGACTCTGCCTCGGGGCAGGTCTACGGAAGCCAGAGGATTATGCAGTTCGGCATTCAGTCGCCGCGGGACTCTGCCTCGGGGCAGGCGACGGGGAAGCGGGTGCACAAGCCGTTGTTTCTGAAGCGGACTGGAGCGTACAGCATCGCCGAGTCCGGCGTGTTGCTCGACTGGATACAGGGATAACCTTTCCCGGCGCCCGTTCCCGGTAGGCAATAGTAGGTGAATGCCCCCATGTGACAACGGGCGCCGCCGAACGGTGCGGGCGAAGCGGGTCAACGAAGTCAACTCGCTCGATAGGCTGTTCCAGCAAGGTGTCGCCGCGAACCCTGGCACGGGAATGCCGGCTGGGGCGCTCGAATTCGGAGAGGTCCCGTCTACGGAACTGGCGCGCAGCGGGATCGCATCAGAACGTTTACTGGCCGCGGCCAAGGCGGTCGGCGAGGGCCGGCGGGAGGCCGGCTTCGACGATCTTACGCTGGGCGTTGGCGAGATCGTACTCGATGCGGCGGAGCACCATTTCGCCGGTAGAGGTGTCATACAGAGCGCAACCTGCGCGCCAGTCGCGGTCGCGCGGCTGGCCGACCGAGCCGGGATTGATCAAATAGTAGTCGCCGGGCTGGATCGTGAAGACCTTGGCGGTTTCGTTTGGACCGATCGTCGGCAGCACCGAGCCTTGATCTTCGTGGAAGTGAATGGCGCCTTGCAGATGGGTATGGCCGAAGAAGACGATCGGCGCTTCCATGACTTGGCGAGACCGGATAATTTCCGGGATTTCAAGAAGGTACTCGTCCTCGTCGTACGGCGAGCCGTGGACAAGCTGGAATTTCTGCTCCACCCAGACCGGGCCCATGGGAAGGCCGCGCAGCCACTCGAGGTTTTCGGGAGTGAGCGTGCGCATCGTCCAAACGACGGCGGCTTGGGCGAGGGGGTTGTAGTCGTCGGTGCTGTCGAGACCGCAGCACGCCTTGTCGTGATTCCCGCGGATGACCGTGGCGCATTCCCGGCGCGCCCAATCGCAGACTGCGTTGGGGTCGGCGCCGTAGTCGACGAAATCGCCACAGCATACGATCTGATCGTAGAGGCCCACATTGGCGGCAAGCACGGCGTCGAGCGCCTCCAGGTTGGCGTGAATGTCGGTAACGATTAGGTGGCGCACAGGCGGATTAGCGCGACCTCCGGCGGCGCGCCGATGCGCGCCGGAACACCGACAGTGCCGATGCCGCGCGTGACGTAAAGGTGCGAGCTTTCTCTCTGATAATGGCCGTAGACATACGGGGTCAGGAACCGAGCGAGATTCAAGTGCTGGTTTAGATACTCTACCGTGACTTGACCCCCGTGTGTGTGACCCGCCAGGGTTAAATCCCAATTTTGAGCGGAGGCAGCTTCGAACACGTCCGGGTTGTGGGAGAGCAGAACGTTAAATGCGCCGGTCTGCTGAAGCCGGTCGGCGCCGATCAGATAAGGCGCGTGCATGCGCTGATAATCGACGCCGGCAAGCCGGAGCCGGGCATCGCCAAAGCGCAGTGCTTCGGCCTCATAGCGCAGAAACCGGAGGCCGAACTTTGCCGCCTGCTCGGAGGTATACCGTTCGGAATTGGCGTAAATCTCGTGGTTGCCGTGACAGCCGAAAACGCCGGCCTCGGCGCGAAGCCGCTTAAGTTCGTTCAGGCACGCATCGAGCGGATCGCCGTCGCGCGTGATTAGATCCCCCGTGACCAGAGTGATGTGAGGCCTGTAATTATTGGCCATGTCGATGGCCGGAGCGAGGTCCCGCTCGCTGAGAAAACTGCTCATGTGGATGTCGCTGAGTTGTGCGAGGCGCAGACCGTCGAGATCCTTTGGCAGTCCGGCGATTTTCAGATCCACTTCCATGGGGATGAGTTTCCGGCGCTCGTAGAAGGTGCCGTAACCGAGGGCGAGCGCAGGCGCGGCGACAATGGCGGTTTGCGCGGTATGGAGCAGCGCGCGCCGTCCTGCGTTGACCGGAGGCGCCGGGCTGAACCGCCGGACAATGACGTAAACAATCGTGACGCCAGTGAACGCCATCGCCCAGAGCATCGCGATTCCGCGGATCCAGGTAAGGGCGTCGGAGGGTGGAATCCGCTGCCAGACAAGCGGCATTTCAAACGCAAGCCCGGCCAGGCCGATCCACTGGGACCAAGGCAGCCAACGCGTCCAGGACTTCTCCGCGAAGCGTTGAAGCAGGATCCGGTGGCAAAGCACGACCATGAGCATGCCGAACAACTCGGGCAGGTTACGTGTGATGGACTGCGTCATCCCCATTCAATAGTGTATCGGCAGATTTGGCGCGGATCGTTGTATATTGGGGGCAGTGCATCCGCAAACCGCTGCGGTGGCCGCGCCCGTCGAATCGTTGATCCGGGTGATACGCGGCCAAAAGGTGTTGTTGGACACCGACCTCGCCGCCCTTTACGAAGTCCCTACGTTTCGCTTGAACGAGGCTGTCAAACGCAATCGGGAGCGATTCCCGGACGATTTCATGTTCCAGCTGACCGCCGAAGAGTCCCGATCTTTGACATCCCAAATTGCGATGTCAAAGACTGGACGAGGCGGCCGCCGCACTTTGCCCTATGCATTCTCAGAGCACGGAGTGGCCATGCTCTCCTCCGTTTTGAACAGCGAGAGGGCAATTCAGATGAACATCTTCGTGGTTCGAGCGTTCATCCGGATTCGCGAATTGGCCAACCAGAATGCCGAGTTGGCGGCGCGAGTCGAGCGGTTGGAACTCGGGTAGGAGCGGACGGTTTCGGTGATGGAGGTTCTGGTTACCGACATCGACAGCCTGGCCAGCGAAATCCGTCAGATGCAGGCGCCGCCGGCCGGCGAACGGCGCCGCATCGGATTTGTGCGGGCGTAGCGTTACTTTGCCGCGAACTCGACGAGTTCGGTGGTTGAATCCATCTTCATGGCGCCGGTCGACGTGGAAACGGCTTTCACAACACCGCCGGGAACGGTGTCGCTGACGCAGGAACGGTTGGAAGTCTTCATGCCGTTGGCGTTGGTTTCGAGGTCGTATCACTTGGCGGCGATGCGCTTGCCTGCCACGGTAACGGTTTCGTTGACCGGAGTGACCGGCTTGCCGGCGTTGGCGGGCGCGGCGGCGGCGGTCTTGAGCGGGATGTTCAGCTTGTTCTTCATGGTGTGGCCCATGACCTTGGTCTCGGTTTCAACGACGGCGTCGTTTGCGTCGATGGAGACAAGCGTCTGGGTCATTTCCGTGACGGTTTTGGTTGGCCCCATCATGGCGGTAGTGCGAAGCTTGGCGTAGCTGCCGGGTTTGAAGCCGGCCCACGGGTGTTTGTCGGCGGCGAAAGCGGCCGCGAGGCAGAAGAGTCGATTCGGAAGGGAAACTAATCGTTTGCCGAGGGTAATTTTGAGGCCCAGTGGAGAGCGCGGGTAGTGACGTCCTTGACGGCGGGGGAGACCGGGTCGAGTTGTTGCGCTTCGGCGGCGCGCTCTTTGACCTTGACCGCGATTGCGAGCGCTTCGGCGCGCTGGCCGCGGCGGTTCAGTTCGGTTCCTAGCGGCATGTAGGTCCGTAACAGCCAGGTTCGAGCGCCGAGGTTGGCTGGATCGGCAGCCATCGCCTCGCCGATGGCAATTGACTTGCGCCAGAGAGCGACGGCGCGCTCGTTGTCTCCGAGTTCGACGTGACGCGCGGCGAGACGGAGACAGAGGTCCATCTCCTGGCGGCGCAAGCCGGAATTAGCGGGATCGGACTGCGCGATGGCATCGACGATATCGAGCGACTCACGGAGTGTACGAGTGGCTTCCGGATCGCGCGGAGCGAGTGCGCCGCCGTAGCGCATGAGGCTCATCGCGTAGTCGATTTTGACGTTGGTGGACTTGGGATCGCCGGCAAGTAGGCGCCGGGCCTCTTCGGCCATTCGCTTGAAGTGCTTCAACGCCGTGTCGCGCTCACCAATGCTTTGTCCGAAGCCCCAGTAGGCGTCACCGAGACTGGCTTCGGCGAGCATTAGGCTCTTGCGGACGCGCGTGTTGCCGGGTTCGGCGGCGACTTGCGCCTCGTTGAGGCGGACCGCGTTCTCGAAATACGGGACGGCCTCCCTGGCGCGCGATAGGTTGAAGAGCACAGAGCCGGCGGCGGAGTAAGACTGGGCGAGTTCGGCGGAGAGCGCGCGGTCGGCGGGGCTTTCGCGGAGAGTTCTTCGAGGATCTTGACGGGTGTGAGTGCGAAGTCGACGCTGGGTTTTCCGCGAGAGCCGACGTCGCGGTTATAGCGAGAATAGGCTTGCGCGAGGCGGCGGAGTGCGACGGTACTGTTGGGGTTGCTCTTGACCGACGCTTCCATGACCGCGATCGCCGTCTCGATGTGCTGTTTGCCTTCCGCCATCTTGCCGGATCGGACTTCGTTCTCGGCAATGATCAGGTACACACTCGTCAGCGTCGCGGCGGTTTCGATATCGCCGGGTTGTTGCCTTTGCAGGGGTTCGAGGATAGCGAGCGATTTGCGCAGGCTTTCGGCGGCATCGCTGCGGCGGGCGAGGCTCGGCTCGATCAAACTTCCCTGGATTTCGGCGATGCGGGCGTAGCCGTCGGCGATCTCCAATTGCAGCGCGCGGTCGCCCGCGGCTTCTTGCGAGAGGGCGTTGAGATAGTCGAGGGCTGTCTTGACGACGACCTGTTGCGCGGCGGCGGAGGCGGCGAGCGGCTTGACGGCGTCTTCCACGTCGAACAGGAGCGCGCGGGCGATACCCCGTACCTGCTCAAACCGGCGTTCGGCGCGACGCGCCTGATACATCGTCGAAGCCGCTCCACCAATGACCGCAAGGGTAACCGCGACGGCGGCCGTGGCTGTCAGCCGATTGCGTGCGATCCACTTCCGCAGCCGATAGCGGGTTCCGGCGCGGCGGGCTTCGATGGGGCGGTTGCCGAGGTAACGGCGGATATCGGCGGCCAGTTGCGCGACGCTGGTGTAGCGGCGATCGGCATCCTTTTCCAGGCAGGTCAGGACGATGGTGTCGATGTCGCCCTGATAGGCCCGGGTGCCCGAGACGGCGCTCGGGAGGACCCGCCCGGCGGCGCAGATTGATTCTTCGAGCGCCGCGGGGGAAGCGGTATTGGCGGTTTGCGCACGGCGGCCGGTAAGGATTTCGAAGAGCACGAGGCCGAGTTGATAGACATCGGTCCGGGTGGTGACTACACCGCCGCGAACCTGCTCGGGCGGATCTTAGCCCCGGCGCCAAGCGGAAATTCGCCCGTAAGCGAATGATTCGGTGACAGTTACTGGTCAGGAGGGGCTGGGAGCTGCCTGACTACAATTCAGCGGTCG
>Ga0194128_10006083_pt1 | contig 16470 bp, 15 predicted proteins | sample TA2KigCa65mmetaG_FD_148650 | JGI IMG/M metagenome (GOLD analysis project Ga0194128, IMG submission 148650) | Freshwater microbial communities from Lake Tanganyika, Tanzania - TA2015037 Kigoma Deep Cast 65m | ecosystem: Environmental > Aquatic > Freshwater > Lake | place: Tanzania: Lake...
CGGTATCTTGAGATTGACGTCTCCCGCCTTGGTCTGCAGCGTCCGATCGTAGCTGCCGGCTCGCCTGTCCTGCCGCGCTTCGCTGCGCTCATAGCGACCCGCACCGCACAGACGGTCGGCCTCAGACGCAAGGAGTGCATTCAGCGTCTCCTCGACCGTGCCGCGCACCATCTCTCCCAGATGATCCCTGATCCGAGCCTCGTCGATCTGGATCACCTGGCCCACCGCAGTCTCACTGCTCATCGTTTGCTCCTTCACTCTAGAAGAAGCCACCATTCCCGAAAGTGCGAAAGATTCTGTACGTTATCCGATCTCGACGCCTATGACGAGCAGATCGCCGATGACTCCAAGGAGCACCTGGCGCAACTGCTGCTGGAACGGCTGCCTGGACTCGAAGGCGCGGGCTTCGGCCGCGGCTGGGCCGGGCTTTACCCGGAGAGCGTCGACGGCCGCCCTTTCGTCGGTCCCTTCGACGGCGAGCCGCATCTGATCGCGGCCGCCGGCGCCGGCGGCTACGGCATCCAACTCGCGCCGGCGATCGGCGCGCTCGCCGCCGATTGGTTGACCGAGGGTTGCGCGCTCATTGTTCCGGCCGCCGCGGCGTTCCGCCCGAGCGCGACAAGAACCGGTCTGCCGATGACGTCAGCAAGCAGCAGCGCAGCTCAGCCGTTCCGCACCATGTAGTAGCGCCCCTCTTGCAGACCACCCGGCAGGGTCACCGGGGTCGTGCCCGGCACTTCGAGCTTCTGGTCGGAGACGACGAGCGCGCCGGGGGCGAGCAGCGGCGGCAGCATCGGCGCGAGCGTGCGGGCGAGCGCCAGCGTCGCTTCCTTGTTGCCGGAGCCGATATCGCCGTGGATCAGCGCGACCTTGCCGGGAAAGCGCCGGGCCGCCCTCGGGATCGTCTCGCGGAAATCGCCGAGGATCGCGTGATCGGCATCCGGGTGGCTGTCGGGATGCGAGGCGATCTCGCGGTCGAAGACGTAGATCCGCCGGCCCGGCAGGATCTCGCGCAGATGATCGTAGGTGCGGCCGTTGCCGAGGCCGAGCTCGAGCACGATGCCGGGCACGTCCTCGATCAGGCGGGCCGCCTCGTCGAGGCAGACGAGCTGTGCCTGGACGCGCTGGATGAAGCTGTGGAGCCGGCTCACGCGGACGACGCCCCCTCCCTGGCCCTCCCCCTGCTTCGCAGGGAGAGGGGACACGACGATCGCCGCACGCTCCTCGTGCCCCTCTCCCGCCGAAGGCGGGTGAGGTCAGGGAGGGGGCGTCGTGCGTAGATGAAGATGTAACCCCGGCTCAGTGCGGTTTCGCTGCGCGCGCTTCGCGGAGCTGGAGGTTGGTGTTCTCGAGGCGGTGGGCGAGCTCGCGCATGACCTCGACCGCGATCTGCGGGAACTCCGCGATCAGCCGGAAGAACAGATCCTTGGAGATCCTGAGCGTCACGGTCTTGCCGCGCGCGGTCACGGTCGCGGTGCGCGGCACGTCGCAGAGGATGGCAATCTCGCCGACGATGGCGCCGCGGCCGAGCTTGGCGACCTCGATCGAGCCTGTCGGCGCGTTCGGCGCGTCGATCGAGATCGAGACCTCGCCGTCGATGACGATATAGGCGGCGTCGCCCGGATCGCCCTGGCGGAAGAGCTGCTGGTCCGGATCGAAAGCCAGCCGTTCGGAGGTGAAGGCGAGCAGCTTCAGCTTCGAGGGCTCGATCTTGGAGAAGAGCGGAATGCTCTTCAGGAGGGCGACTTCCTCGGCAAGGCTCATGGGTTTCTCCCGTCAGTCCTGCTTCAACAGCTCGGCTAAGGCCGATCCGGGCCGGTCGAGCTCGGCATAGCTTCCCTGCTCCGCCACGCGTCCGCCTTTGACAACGATAACACGCTGGAACTTCTTGGCCCATTGGGCGCGGCTCAAGACCCAGATCACGGCTCGGCCGTCGGTCTCCTCCAGCACCTGCGTCAGCAGCTTGCCCTGCGCGGCGCCGTCGAGGGCGCTGATCGACTGGTTCAGGATCAGGAGGTCGGGGCGGCGCAGGAGCGCACGGGCGACCGCGAGCTTCTGGCGCTGCGCCTGGGTCAGCCTGGAACCGCCGATGCCGACCGCGAAGTCGAGGCCGACCTCCAGCACGATGGTTCGCAAGCCCATCCTGTCGAGGACTTCGGTCACCACCTGGCCGACGCGCACGGACGCCTGCGCCTGGCCGTAGGCGAGCTTGCCGAAGAGCACGTTATCCTGCAGCGAGGCGGCGGCGTTGTAGCGCTCTGGATCGAAGAACTCGATGCCGCGCTTCAGATCCTCCGGCAGGTTGGAGGCGAAGATGCCGCGCGCCTCGACGATACGGTGCTGCAGCGCCTCGTCGATCAGGCTCAAGCGGTGCCGCGCGTTGATCAGCTTGAAGGGCAGGGCGAGAAGCCTGATGCGGTCGTCCGGCTTCATTGCCGAGGGCGTCTCGCGGCCGACACGCCCGAGCAGCGCCTGGAACTCCGGCAGGTCGTCGGCGGAGATGAAGCTGAACTGCTCGAAGAACGGATTGTCCGGCGGCAGGTCGGCGAAGAGCTCGACCATGGTCTCGGCGACCTTGCGGCCGGTATCGATCAGCATGTCGGTGAGGCCGGCGCGATCGAGCACCTGGATCACGTAAGGATGCTCGGTCAGCTTTTCGAGGTCGAAGGCGTGGCCGATCGGCGTGCCGAAGACGAGGTTTTCGGCGAGCGAGGCATTCGAATTGTAGGCGCCGCGGTCGAAGGCCTCGACCAGATGCGCAAGATCCGCGGTGGCAAGTCGCTCGCGCAGGCTGCGACGCGCGTCCAGCAGGCACTCCGCGATGTCGGGCCGGCGCGCGGGATCGACCGTGCCGCGAAGGCCGAGATGATAGACATCGGTCTCGAGGTCGACGCGCTCGAGCAGCCGGCAGAGGCGCTGAAGCAGCCCCGCCGTATCGGAAGCGCCGACCTCGTTGCGATCGGTCCAGTCGGCGTTCGGATCGTCGACCGAGTTGCCGGCAAGCTCGGCCTCGCGGCGGCGGCGGGCCGCCTTGGCCGCATCGTCGCCGCCGTAGTCGACCCCGACCACCGGCCGGTGCATGACGCCGAAAAGAAGATTGTCGCGAAGCGAGGACGAGAAGACGTAGGCATTGGGCCCGACATAGGCAAGCCGCCGTCCGGTCACCGAGACCGGCAGCACCAGGAGGTCGCGCCCGCCGACCTGGATCTGGCCCGAGGAGGGCAGGATCAGCCGCGCGAGGATCATCGCGAGCTGGTCCTTGCCTTGCCCTTCCGGCCCGACCACGGCGAGCTTGAGGCCGTCGAGCGGCAGCGTCAGCGACACGCTTTCGAGGATGGCCTTGCCGTCCTCCTCGATCAGCGTGAGGCCGGAGGTTTGCAGGTTGCCTTCGAGCTTCGCGACCGTCTCGGCCTCGGCGGCGATCATGGCCTCGTCGAGCATGCCTTCCGGGGCGAACTGCTCGACGATCTGCTCGTACTTGATCCGGTTGTCTTCCTTCTGCTGGTAGTAGTCGAGCAGCTCCTTCCACGGCGAGGCCAGGTCCTTGTAGGCGGCGAGCACGGCGACCAGCGCGCCGAAGGAGAGGTCGCCCTGGATCACCAGATATCCGCCGATCGCGTAGAAGAAGAAGGGCGTGAGCTGGTTGATGAAGTTGTTGAGGAACTTGACGAAGAACTTGCGTTTGAAGATCTCGAAACGGATGTCGTAGATGACGCCGAGCTGGGCGGTGAAGCGCGCGAGCTGCCAGCGGGCGTTGTCGTTAGCGCGGATCTCCTGCACGCCCGAGACGGACTCGCCGATCTGCTCGGCGAGCTTGCGCACGGCCTTGACGCGCTCCTTGCCGAGCCGGTTCACCTTCCGCTGCAGCCTCGGGATGATGTAGCCCTGGATCGGGTAGAGCGAGATCGCCGCAGCGCCCAGGATCGGATCCTGGATGAACATGAAGACGACGATGGTCAGCAGCGTGCCGCCCTGGAAGATCGGCTGCGCGATCGCATCGCCGATGAAGCCGCCGAGCGGCTCGACCTCGGCGGTGATCATCGGGATCAGCTCGCCCTGGCTTACCCGGCGGAAATGCCCGAGCGGAAAGCGGAGAATCCGCACGTAGAGCTCGTAGCGAAAGCGCCTGAGCATCCGCTCGCCGAGCCGGCCCTTGTAGACATTGATCGCGTACTTGAAGCCGCCATTGACGAAGACCAGGAGCAGAAACAGCCCCGAAAGCACCATAAGGTAGCTGACTTGGTCGACCGGGAAGCCGAAGACCTCCTTCGGCAGGTTCTTGCCGCCGATCGCTTGGTTGATGATCGTTTTCGGGAGATCGAGCGAGTAGTAGAGGAACGGAAAGGAAACAAGTGTCAGGATGACGACGCCGATCTGCTGCCTAAGGCTATGGCGCAGAATGAATCGGATCAGCGTCGATTCCATGCCCACGGCGTTCCTCCGACCCTGAAAGGACGCTTAAGCTGCCCAGATTCGAGGCGCTTGTCCACGTCCCTAAAGTCCAGGAGCCATTATCTAAATCGGCCTTGGGGCGGTAACGTCCGATGTGCCATAGTTCGCTCGCTGAAACGGGGGGACGGGGCACCTTAAGCGCGATGGCCGCACGCCGCGCCAACCGGCGCATCCTGATCTACAGCCACGACACGCTCGGCCTCGGCCATCTCCGCCGCTGCCGCGCGATCGCGCATGCGCTGGTCGAGCGCAATTCCGACGTCTCGGTGATGATCCTCTCGGGCTCGCCGATCATCGGCAGCTTCGATTTCCGCTCGCGCGTCGACTTCGTGCGCGTGCCCGGCGTGATCAAGCTCAGGAACGGCGAGTACACCTCGCTCAACCTGCACATCGACATCGAAGAGACGCTGGCTCTCCGCGCCTCGATCATCCGGCACACCGCCGACATCTTCGACCCCGACCTGTTCCTGGTCGACAAGGAGCCGTTGGGCCTGCGCGGCGAGGTCAAGGACACGCTGACCATGCTGAAGGCCCGCGGCACGCCGCTGGTCCTCGGTCTCCGCGACGTGCTCGACGAGCCGAACCTGCTGGTGCCGGAATGGGAGCGCAAGAACGTGCTCCCGGCGCTGCGCGACCTCTACGACGCCATCTGGGTCTACGGCCTGCCGGAGCTCTGTGACCCGCTTTCCGGCGTCGAGCTGCCGCTGTCGGCGCTGCGCAAGGTCTCCTACACCGGCTATCTCCGCCGCAACGTGCCGCAGCTGCAGCCCGCGGTGATCCGTCGGCTGGCGCTCGATCAGGAGCCATACCTGCTCGTGACCTCGGGTGGCGGCGGCGACGGCGAGGCGCTGACCGACTGGGTGCTGCGCGCCTATGAGGCCGACAAGGACCTGCCCTGGCGCGCGCTGATCGTCACCGGCCCGTTCATGCAGCCGGAATTCCAGGCGGACTTCCTCCGCCGGGCCGCCAAGCTGCCCAAGGTCGAGGCGATCACCTTCGATGCGCATATGGAGACGCTGATGGCGAACGCCGCCGGCGTCGTTGCCATGGGCGGCTACAATACGCTCTGCGAGGTGCTGTCCTTCGACAAGCCGGCGCTGATCGTGCCGCGCACGAAGCCGCGGCTCGAGCAATTCATCCGCGCCAAGCGCTTCCAGGAAGTCGGACTCTCGGCGATGCTCGCCGATGACGGCCTCCGCGATGCGCGCGTCATGGTGCGGGCGCTGCGCAAGCTGCCGAAGCAGAGGCCGCCCTCGGCCGTGGCGCCGGCCGGCCTTCTCGACGGGCTCGATGCCGTCAATCAGCTGACCCTCGACCAGCTCGCCCGGCCGACACGTCCGAGGCTCAAGGTCGCCCGCCAGCGCGCCGTCGCTGCCGCCTTCCGCGCCCCCACGCTCTGATCTTCCCTTGAGCGGTCCTGTCGTCGCGGTCGTCGTCAAAGGCTATCCGCGCCTCTCCGAGACTTTCATCGCCAAGGAGATCCTGGGTCTCGAGAAGCGCGGCCTCGATCTCCGCCTTTTCTCGCTGCGTTTCCCGACCGACCGCCATGTGCATCCTGTTCATGCCGAGATCCGGGCACCTGTGCTCTACCTGCCGGAGTACCTGCATCAGGAGCCGCTGCGCGTGCTGCGCGCCTGGGCTCGAGCCCGCCGCCTCGCCGGCTATCGCCGCGCACGCCGCGTCTTCCTTGCCGATCTCCGCCGCGACTCGACGCGAAACCGCGCCCGCCGCTTCGGCCAGGCGCTGGTGCTGGCAGCCGAGATGCCGGAGGAGATCGGCATTGTCTACGCGCATTTCCTCCACACCCCGGCCTCGGCCGCCCGATATGCCGCGCTGATGCGCGGGCTTCCCTTCGCCGTCTCGGCGCATGCCAAGGACATCTGGACGACGCCGGGCTGGGAACTCTCCGAGAAGCTCGGCGATGCCGCTTTCGCCGTGACCTGCACCGGCTTGGGCCATGCGCATCTCGCTTCGCTGGCGCCCAAGGACCGTGTCGACCTCATCTATCACGGGCTCGACCTCGCCGAGTGGCCGGCACCGCCTGATCGCGGCGGCCGCGCCGGCCCGGTCGAGATCGTCTCGGTCGGCCGCGCCGTCGAGAAGAAGGGCTTTCCGGATCTGATCGCGGCGCTGGCGAAGCTGCCGGCAGCGCCGGCCTGGCGTTTTACCCATATCGGCGGCGGCCCGCTGCTGCCTGAGATGAAGCGGCAGGCGGAAGCCGCCGGCATCGCCGATCGCATCGCTTGGAAGGGGCAGCAGCCGAAGACCAAGGTGCTGGCCGCCTATCGCGCCGCCGACATCTTCGCGCTCGCCAGCCGCATTGCCGGCGACGGCGACCGCGACGGGCTGCCTAACGTGCTGATGGAAGCGCAGAGCCAGGGGCTTGCCTGCGTCGCCACGCGCGTCTCGGCGATCCCCGAGCTGATCGAGGACGGTACGACCGGGATGCTTGTCGAACCCGGCGATGTCGGCGCCTTGGCAGAGGCGCTTGGGCGCCTGATCGCCGATGCCGATCTCCGTCGTCGCCTCGGCACCGCCGGCCACGACCGCCTGCGCACCCGCTTCGACCAGGAGCCCGAGCTCGACCGCCTCGCGACAAAGCTCCGCGCCGCCGCCGCTTCGCGCTAAGCTCCCGCCATGATCGAGGTTCCCGTCACCGTCTCCGAGTGGACGCCGGCGCCGTTTGCGATCGGCGAGCGCGTCTTTGCCGTCGGCGACATTCATGGCTGCGCCAAGGAGCTGAAGGCGCTGCTCGCGGCGATCGCCGAGGCATCCTCGAAGGCCCGCGGCAGGAGCCGGCTGATCTTCCTCGGCGACATGATCGACCGCGGCCCGGACAATCTCGGTGTGCTCAGGCAATGGAGCGAGGCCGAGGCGATACCCGGCATCGGCCGTGTCGACCGGCTGATGGGCAATCACGAGCAGCTTCTGCTCCTCCTCATCACCGGCAGCCCCTATGCTGAGAAGGCCGAAGCCAAGTGGCGCAGCGAGAGCATGGGCGGCGAGAAGGTGCTGGAGGAGATGCGCCGGCGCGTCGGCGATCCCCAAGCGAAGCCGAGCGCGCGCTTGCTCGCCGCATCTCTCGGCGAGGATGCGGTCAAGAAGTTCTACGCGATGCGCTCGCATGTTCGGCTCGGGAACACTATCTTCGTCCATGCCGGGCTCGAACCCGGCTGCGATCTCGACGAATACCTGGCGCGGCCATGGATGTCCGATCACGCCGCGACCTGGGCCTGGATTCAACAGGGCTTTCTCGACTGGAAAGGCGGCTTCGGCGGAACGATGGTGGTGCACGGCCACACGCCGCCGCCGAAGCACCGTGCGCTGACCGGCCAGTCGGACCCGCACCTTTTCCAGCACGACCGCCTCGGTCTCGACGGCGGCAGCGCCCGCACCGGCTACGTCACCGGCGCGGAGATCGAGGACGGCCGCTACCGCATCTTCCGCGCCGGCACGCTGATGCCGAACGCCGATATCTGAGGGACGGATGTTGGCGACCGAAGAGATCGCGCAGACGTGCGCCGCGCGTGGCTGAGCTCAAATGCGCATCGCCTTCTATGCGCCGCTGAAGCCGCCGGATCATCCGACGCCGTCGGGCGACCGGCGGATGGCGCGGCTGCTGATGGACGCGCTGGAGTCCGGCAGGCACACGCCGATCCTCGCCTCGCGTTTCCGCAGCCGCGATGCCGAGGGCGATCCGGACGGCCGTATCGAGGCCGCGGGCGCCGAGGAAGCGAAGCTGTGCCTCGCCACCCTTAAGGCCGATCCGCCCGCGGCCTGGCTCACCTATCACCTCTACCACAAGGCACCCGACTGGCTCGGACCGCCGATCGCGCGCGCGCTCGGCATCCCCTACATCGTCGCCGAGGCCTCGCTGGCACCGAAGCGTGCGACCGGCCCTTTCGCGCGCGGTCACCGGGCCGTCGCCGATGCCTTGAACCAGGCCGCCGCCGTGCTCGCGCTTTCGCGCCTCGACATGGAATGCCTGGTGCCGGCGACGCGGCACCTGCTTCACTTCCCGCCCTTCCTCGACGCCCGTCCTTTCGATAGGCCGCGCCGCGGCGATGGCACGCAGCTCCTTGCTGTCGGCATGATGCGGGCGGACGTCAAGCTCCGCTCCTATCGGCTGCTTGCCGCGGCGATGACGCGCATCGCCGATCGCCGCTGGCGGCTTCGTATCGTCGGCGACGGCCCGGCACGCGCCGAGATCGAGGCGACCTTCGCGCCGCTCGGCGATCGGGTACAGTTCCTTGGCGCCGTGGCGCCTGAGGCGCTGCCGCCGATCTATGCCGCCGCCGACCTTGTGGTCTGGCCTGCCGTCGACGAGGCCTTCGGCATGGCGCTGCTCGAAGCGCAGGCGGCCGGCACGCCCGTCGTTGCCGGCGGCTATGGCGGCGTGCCGGAAGTGATCGCCGACGGCATCAGCGGAATCGTCACGCCGCCCGGCGACGTCGCCGCCTTCGCCGGCGCCGTCGCATCGCTGCTCGACGATCCGGCACGGCTCCGCGCGATGAGCCAGGCCGCGCGCGACCACATCCGCAACCGTCACGGCCTGCCGGAGGCGGCGCGGCGCCTCGATGCGATCCTCGCCTCGGTGGCGCGATGATCGCCGTCGCCCTCATCCGCCATGCGCCGACGGCGTGGAATGCCGAGCACCGGCTGCAAGGCCGCACTGACGTTCCGCTCTCGGCTGAAGGACGATCGCTTGCTTCGTCCTGGCGGCTACCCGAGCCGCTAACCGGCTACGAGGCGTGGGCGAGCCCGCTCGGCCGCGCGCGCGAGACCGCGTCGCTGCTTGGGCTCGATCCGCGCATCGACGAGCGGCTGATCGAGTCGAGCTGGGGTGAGTGGGAAAGCCAGATGGTCTCCGAGCTTCGCAAGCGGCCGGGCTTCGCCGAGGTCGAGCGGCGCGGACTCGATCTCGCCGCGCCCGGCGGCGAAAGCGTGCGCCAGGTACAGGCCCGGCTTCTCGCCTGGCTCGGGACGCTGACGCAGCCGGCGCTCGCGATCTCGCATAACGGCGTTCTGCGCGCCGCCTACTCCCTGGCGACCGGATGGACGATGATCGACGATCCGCCTGAGCGCATGAAGGCGGCAAGCGCCCATCTCTACGCCTGGGACGGAACCCGGCTGACGCTCGACCGTCTCAACCTGCCGCTTGCGCCATGAGCCGCGTCCTCATCCATGTGCAGCACCTGCTCGGCATCGGCCATCTGCGCCGCGCCGCCGCGCTCGCGCGCGGGCTTTCGGCCGCGGGGACCGAGGTCGTCGTCGCCTCCGGCGGCATGCCGGTGGCGAGGCTCGATCTCGGCGGCGCGCAACTCAGGCAGCTCCCGCCGGCGCGCTCGGCCGATGAGACCTTCAAGATCCTGCTCGACGAGCACGACCGACCGATCGACGATGCGTGGCGCGCAAGGCGCCGCGCCGCTCTGCTCGCACTCTTCGAGGAGGTGCACCCGGACGCGCTGATCGTCGAGATGTTCCCTTTCGGCCGCCGCGCGCTGCGTTTCGAGCTGGTCCCGCTGCTCGAGCGCATCCGCGCCATGAACCCGAAGCCCGAGGTCTTCTGCTCGGTGCGCGACATCCTGATTCACCGCCCGCGCCCCGACCGCGAGGCCGAGTTCCTCGACACCGTGCGCCGGCATTTCGACCGCATCCTGGTCCATGGCGATCCCCGGCTGATGCGGCTGGAGGAGAGCTTTCCGCTCGCCGCGGCGATCGCGGACAAGCTCGCCTACACGGGATATCTGGTCGAGGTACCGGCGACGCGCGGCGGCGACGACGGACCCGGCAAGGACGAGGTGATCGTCTCGGTCGGCGGCGGCGCAGTCGGCGAGGAGCTGCTGCGGACAGCGCTCGCCGCACGGCCGCTGACGGTGCTCAAGGATGCGCCGTGGCGCCTGCTTCTCGGCGCCAACCTGCCGCCGACGCTGATGGACGAACTCAAGGCCGCGGCACCGGCGGGTGTCGTCGTCGAGTCGTCGCGCCCCGACTTCGTCGCGCTGCTCGGCCGTTGCCGGCTGTCAATCAGCCAGGCCGGTTACAACACGCTGATGGAGCTGATGGCCGTCGGATCGCGCGGCGTCGTCGTGCCCTTCGCGCGCGGCGCCGAGACCGAGCAGACGCAGCGCGCCGAGCTTCTGGCCGCGCGCGGCCTCGTCGACATCGCCGCCGAAGCCGGCCTCACGCCGGAGCGCCTCGCCGATGCGGTGAACCGCGCTGCGGCGCGACCGAAGATCGTTCCGGGGGCGATCGATCTCGACGGGCTCAAGACGTCCGTTTCGATGATCAGGAGCACGATCGACTAGTCCATCGCCGCCAACTGCCTAGGCGTCGGCGCGAGGTGCTCGGGAAGGTCCGCGACCTCGCGGATCAGCTTGGCCAGGATCGCGCTCTTGAACTCGGCAAAGGTCTCGATGCCGATGACGAAGGCACCGGGGCCGCCGATGACATGGTCGCGATAATGGACATCGAGGATGCCATCATCGGTCAGGATCGCGAGCCCGTTGATGATGACGCCTTTCACCACCGCATCGTCGCGGGCGAAGCCGGCGGGGCGGCCGGCATTGTTGTGGCCGTCGCCGGAGACGTCGATGACGCGGCGCTCGGCGACGTAGCTGAGACGATCGAGGAGGCGCACGCCGGCATCGATGGCACCCGAGATCGAGGTGCTGGCGCCGCCGAAGATCTGGCGCGGCGCGGTCTGGATGCGATCGGCGAGTGCCCGCGCGCTCTCGCGGCTGTCGACCAGCGTCCACGGGATCACGACCGCCTGCGCCAAGGCGCCCGCCCATTCGAGCATGGCGACCGCGATCCGTCGCTCGCGCCCGCCGACGATCGCGGCCATCAGGCGCGGATCGCGGAAGGCATCGGCATAGCCGTGGCGCTGCAGCAGGAACTCATCGACATCGATCGAGCCGGAGACATCGACTGCGAGCACCAGCGCCAGGTCGATCTTCTCCTCCGCATATGCCGAGACGCCGAAGAGACAAGCGACGAGGAGGAGGACGTGGCGCAACGGCTATCCGCTCGCCGCCGGCGTTGGCGGAATCTCCGGCACCGGCTCGGACGCTGCCTGGCTCAGCATCGGCGGCGGCCGTTCGATGCGCTGGATGCGCGGCGGCGGCTTCCAGTCGAGCGAGTCGAAGGCGCTGCAGTTGCCGCAGCGCGCCGCCCACCCGGTCGACTGCGCGCCGCAGGCGCTGCAGACCCAGAGCGGGTCGGGCTCGGCCGAGGGCTGGCGTTCGAGCCAGGCGCGCGCCGCCTCGATGTCGTTGCGCTCCTCGCGCTCGACGCGCGCCATCAGCCGCACCACGCGCGGCGTCGGCTGGCTCGCAAGGTCCTGCAGCAGGCGCCGCGCTTCGCCCCAGAGCTGGGCGTCGAGCGAAGCCTCGGCGAGCGCGAGCCGGCTCTCTCGGTTATCGGCATGGGTTTGCGTCAGCCGCTGCAGCCAGCGCAGCCGGTCGAGCGCGCTCGCGTCGACCTTGAGCGCGATCCAGGCGCGCATGAGGTCGGGATGAGGGGCCGCGCTCCAGGCGCGCTCCAGCGCTTTGATCGCCTTCCGCTGCGCGCCGGCGGTCGCATGGCGATGCGCGAGCCCGACGGCGGCCGGCGCGAAGCACGGCGACAGGTCGACGGCCTCGATCAGCAGATGCTTGGCTTCGCCCGGATCGTCCGTCTCCTCGGCGCGGGCGGTCAGCATCGCCGTGCGCGCGCGCCGCGCCACCTCCTTAGTGACGGCGCCACGGCCGGCGGCATCCGCCAGCGTCCCCATCGCCGCCCGCCACTTGCCGGCCTCGGCCTGCAGCGAGAAGGTCTGCTTGAGCAGCCACGGCAGGCCGGGCTTGAGCTCGAGCGCGCGCTCGGCCAGCGCCAGCGCACGCTCCCGGTCGCCGTCGCGCAGCGCCTTGGCGAGCAGGCCGCGCAGCCCGATGAACTCGGTCGCCGGGTCCGCACGCATCGCTTCGAACTGGCGCTCGGCCTCGACTTCGTCGCCGCCGAGCTGCGCTGCCTGGGCGGAGAGCAGGCGCGTCAGCGGCGGCTCGTCGAGCAGGTTGCTTGCCTTCCGCGCTAGGCGCCTTGCCTCGCTGGCGTCGCCGGCTGCGACCGCGGCAAGCCCGCGCCCGAGCGCCTCGTAGCCTTCCTCGCGACGTCGCTCGCGCCGCGCCTCGACAAACTGCCCGGGCGCGCGTCTGAGCCAGAGCCACATCCCGCGCAGCACCGCCAGCACCCAGACGAGCGCTAAGACCAGGAGCGCCAGGATCGCGGCCGAGGTCTCGACCCGCCAGCCCATCCAGTCGATGCGCACCTCGCCCGGCTGCTCGGCAAGCCAGATCGCGACGGCGACGATCAGCGCAAGCTGGATGAGATAGAGAAGCGTGCGCCGCATGGATCAGCCTGAGCGGGCCGTACCGGCGGCGAGCGCCTGGCTGATCCGCTCGAGCGCGCCTTCGGCGTCGTAGCGGGCTTTCGCATCCGCCCGCCACGCGGCGAGCGCCTGCGCTGCACCTTCCGGCAGCGTCTCGGTTGCAGCCAGGGCGCGGCCGAGATCGCCGCTCTTAAGCGCGAGCTCCGCCTGCGCCAGCCGACCGTCGAGATCCTCGCCCGGCGTCATGCGCCGGACCTGAACCAGGCTGCGTGCCTTCGCCACCACCTGGCTCCAGGCATCGTCGCCGCGATCGGCGCTGCGTGCCGCCGCCGCGGCAACGGCGGGAAAGCGTTCGAGCAGAATGGCGCGCGAGGGAATGCCGGTCTCGGCGCGCGGCTGCAGCGTGCGGAGCTCGGCCTCGATACCGGCCATGCCAGACAGCAGCGCCAGTTCCGCCTTGTAGGGGCGACCAGAGGCCAGCACCTCGCCGAGGCGGAGCGCGGCCACCGCCGCGGCATCAGTCTGGCGTTCGGTCTTCGCCATCTTTTCGACTTCGCTCAAGCGCCGCTCAGCCTCAGCGATCGTCGCGGCCCGGCGAGCGACATCGGCGAGCGTGCGTTCGAGGCCTGCGAGCCGCCCTTCGATCGGCGCAAGATCGATGGGCGGTACGGAAGACGCGCTCTCCGCGGGACGTGCCGCGGCCGCTTCGACTGCCTGCGCCGCCTTGACGCCGGCCTGTCTTGCTTCCGCGGCGACGATGTCCACACGCTGGCCGAGCGCCGCCATCGCCGCATCGATGCGATCGAGCCGCTGCGTCAGCGGCGAGAGGTCGACCGTCGAGGCGGCCATCGGCATCGGTCGCGTCTTCAGCGCAAGGGCTACCGCGATCGCCGCGACGACAAGGGCGGCGCCGGCAACGAACATCGGCACGCGGCTCTGCCGTGGCGGAGGCGATGGTGGCGGCAGCGATCGGGTCTCGGTCATCGGCGACCTCGGTGCCATCAGCCCATCTACGGTTTGCAGCATGACCGCCTGCGTCGGTTCCGCCGCGACGGCGACGCGCTGGAATCTGAGCCCGGTCGCCTTAACGACCGCATCGCTGAGCGCGACCAGCGTCATCGTCTCGGTCGCATCGGCGAGGCCGGCGCGCTCGATCACGCTAGCAAAGCTAGCGGCGGTGCGGGGGGAGAAAACCAGGACCCAGTCGATCTTGCCCGCTGCGATCTCGGCGCGCGCCCGGTCGCTCAGGGCCTCCGCCGGCTCGGCGTCGTAGAGCCGGACGCGGTCGACGGTGAATCCGGCCCGGGCAAGGCGGCCGGCGAGGTCGCCGGCAACCGAGCTGCCGGCGGCATGCAGCAGCTTGCCGCGTGTCGGATCGAGCCGGCGGCGCACCAGCTTCTCCAGATCCTCGACATCGCCCTTGGCGCTCTCGATCTTGGCGAATCCCTCCCGGCGCAGCGTTTCCGCGGTCGCATCGCCGACGGCGAAGGCGGGGAGATCGCGCACCGGCGACGATGCGGCGAAGGCGCGCACGCCATTGGCCGAGGTGAAGAGCAGCGCCTGCACGCCAGCGGTGCCGATCGCAACGCCATCCTTCGGCTTGATCGTCAGCAGCGGCTCGGCGAGCACCGAGATGCCGCGCGCTTCGAGAGCGCGGATGAGGTCGGCGGAATCCTCGGCGGGGCGGGTGACGAGCGCGCGGATCATCGCGGGAGCCCTGCCTTGAGCGCCTCGCCGAGCGCGCGACCGAGCGCCTCGGCATCCGCCGCCGCGCCGCGGCGTTCGCCGCGGTCGACGCGCGTGCCATCGACGCTGGCGACAAGGCCGCGGATGCGCAAGCTCGCACCCTCGATTTCGGCCAAGCCCGCGATCGGCGTGCGGCAAGAACCGTCGAGCACGGCCAGCATCTCGCGCTCGGCAGTGACGCGGAGCCGGCTCGGCTCGTCGTCGATCGCCGCCAGCCGTTCGAGCGTGCGCGTATCGCCGGCACGGCAGGCGACCGCGATCGCACCTTGCGCCACCGAAGGCAGCATCTCTTCGAAGCTCAAGGGCGATCCCTCGTCCATCAGGCCCATGCGCTTCAGGCCGGCGACGGCGAGGATCGTCGCCTGGGCCTCGCCGGCGGCGATCTTGCGCAGCCGCGTATCGACATTGCCGCGAAGCGGCACGATCGCGAGGTCGGGACGCTGCGCCTTGACCTGCGCCGCGCGGCGGAGCGAGGCGGTGCCAAGCGTGGCGCCCCGCGGCAGATCCGCGATACGCGTGGCGCCGATCAGCGCATCGCGAGGGTCCTCGCGCGGCAGCACCGCGCCGACAATGACGCCTACCGGAAGCGCCGTCGGCAGGTCCTTCATCGAATGGACGGCGATGTCGACGCGGCCGGCGAGCAGCGCCTCGTCGATCTCTTTGGTGAAGAGCCCCTTGCCGCCGATCTCCGAGAGCAGGCGGTTCTGCACCGAATCGCCGGTCGTGGTGATCGGCACGATCTCGACTGCGTCCGGCGCCGCGAGGTCGGCATGCGCGTGGTCGAGGCGCGAGGCGGTCTCACGCGCCTGGATCAGCGCCAGCTTGCTGCCGCGGGTGCCGAGGCGGAGGAGAGAGGGCATGCCCTAGACCTACCGCCCGCGCGCCACGGCGCCAAGCGCGCGCTTCGCCGCGCCTTCAAAATGTATCTGAAAGGCCTACATTATTGGCAATAGCCGGAGCGCCCCATGTCCCGCCTGCCGACACTCTTCGTCTCCCACGGCTCGCCGATGACGCTGATCGACCCCGGCAGGCCCGGCGCGGCGATCGCCGCCTTGGGCCGGCGCATCGAGAAGCTGAAGGCGATCCTGATCGCCTCGGCTCACTGGCTCACCAACATTCCGGGCGTCAGCACGACGAAGCAGCCGGAGACCATCTACGACTTCTACGGTTTCCCCGACGAGCTCTACCGCCTGACCTACCCCGCACCGGGGGCGCCGGAGCTCGCCGAGCGAGCGGTCGGACTGATGACGGCGGCAGGCATCCCGGCCGCCGGCGCCGAATACGGCCTCGACCACGGTGCATGGTCGCCGCTCAAGCTGATGTTCCCGGAGGCCGATGTGCCTACGGCGCAGCTCTCGATCCAGCCGGAGCAGGACCCGGCGCATCACTTCGGCGTCGGCCAGGCCTTGGCGCCGCTCCGCGACGAAGGCGTGCTGATCGTCGGCTCCGGCCAGTTCACCCACAATCTTCGCGACATCGACCGCCGCGCCGGTCCGGGCCAGATCGCCGACTGGACAAAGGCCTTCGTCGACTGGATCAACGCCCGTGTTGCCGAGCGCGATACCGCGAGCCTGCTCGACTACCGCCGCCAGGCGCCGAACGCCCGGCGCGCGCATCCGACCGACGAGCACTTCCTGCCGCTGTTCGTGGCCTTGGGCGCCGGCGCCGAGTCAGCGACGATCGAGCATCTCGATCTCGGCGTCACCGGCGGCACCCTCGCCTGGGACAGCTACCTGCTGCACTAGTACCCGGAATCACAATTGGCTGATACGTCGGTCTTTGAAGCGGCGTTGATGGACGTTTGTCTTGGTCCAGACGAACGGCTTGGCGTTCTGGTTGTAGGTTTGGATGAAAGCATCGATGTGCTCCCGGAGCTGCTTGATCGAGACGAAAGAGGTGCCGCG
>Ga0194128_10006085_pt1 | contig 16467 bp, 15 predicted proteins | sample TA2KigCa65mmetaG_FD_148650 | JGI IMG/M metagenome (GOLD analysis project Ga0194128, IMG submission 148650) | Freshwater microbial communities from Lake Tanganyika, Tanzania - TA2015037 Kigoma Deep Cast 65m | ecosystem: Environmental > Aquatic > Freshwater > Lake | place: Tanzania: Lake...
CCCCGCCCCCCCCCGCCCCCCCCGACCCGACCCGGCCCGACCCGACCCGACCCGACCCGCGACGGCTGTCTCGTAGTCGTCTATGTCTTCGTAAGACCTCGTTCTTTTCGGAGATCCGTCTGTCTGGGGTCGTCTCAAGCGTTTCTTTTAATGGTGCGTGTTTTTTCTTCTCGGTTCAAATATTTAGTTGTCCTCGGTCCATTATTTGTCGCAGTATTATGTCACCTTTGTCCTCATGAACTTCTCTTCTTGTTTGGGTAATTGTTTCTGGTAGATGCCTCGCTTCTGTGGTTTCCTATTTGTTACACTACTCATCGCTCTTAGACTCCTTCTTTCATTCTTGCTATGTCTCTGCTGTTCATATATCGGTTTTACCTTTCCATTCTCTTGTTCTGTTTCCCTTTTGTCTTGTTAATGGTTTGTATCTCTCCCCGCTTCTCTTTCATCTCACCATTTGGCATCTTCGTATTTTGCGCACACAAGGCCTTTTCACATTTTCCTTTCATCCACCTCATCGATGTGGTTTTTGTGATGGGCTGTTTTCAGTTATTCGATTTCTGATCTCGTGAGTTTTATGTTGCGCCTTGGTTGTAGTGTCATGTGCTCACTTCACTCTTCGCATCTGCTCTGCACAGGTCCCTGGATTGATCGCGACATGATCACAATTGTGGAACCGGATTTCTGGCTGGCCAAACGTTGCGGTTTTGCATGATTTAGTTTTTGTATGACGATTTAGACACATTCGGTTGACAAGATGGGGCCTGAGTTACATGTGGCTCACACAGTTGAGGAGTCAAATGTTCGTTCAGCGGTGCGCAGCGTGTTTGTTTCCGTAAGCATTATTTAGCTTCAGAGCGAGCGATTGTCTCTCGGGGGCAAAGGGCATCATTGAGCGGCCGCCAAATGTCCTTGGACGATTCAGGCGACGAGGACTTCGGCTTTCCAGGAGTCGGAGAGGGCGTTGACGACCACGACCAGATGAGCGATCACGTGCTTTATGAACAGGAGTCTGATTTTTGCCCCGCTGAGGAATCTGCGAATGATCTTTCGCTCAGGGTTGGCGGACAACGCGAGTTTTTCGACACGGTCAACTCCTCGTTGTTGCCTGTTGTCGAGCCCACCGTCGGCAGTAACAGCGTGACGAGTGCTGGGAGCCAGTCGCCTGGAAACTCCTCACTTATGCATGAGTCATCCATGGCTGTGACACCCGTGTCCGAGGACAAGAAACGGCGACGCATCAGCGTGAAGCGTCCCGAATGGGAGTTATTGACCTCGGAGAAGTGGGAGACACCCCACCCGAAGGTCTTTTTGCGCAACAATTGCTTTCTGCTGTACAAGCATTTGCCGCGAGATCAGAAGGCGAAGGTGGTCACTCGGGTCAGGGTGAAGAGATTCCGCATTTTGGACAACTTGAAGCATGGCGAGATGGTTACCTACCAGGGCAAGCCCTACTCGTGGCCGGATGAGTCGGACAAGGAAGAGGCCTTCAAAAGGGATTTCACCACAGCATTTCTCTTCGACATGGCAGCTTGCCCTACCGCAGCTGTTGAGGATCGTGGTTGTGCAATGGATCGTTTGATAATCATGGAAGCGGCTGGAGTTTTGACCTCGGGCCGCAAGCAGCTGGAGGATCACATTTTGCGGCAACAAAGCATCTTGTTGACCTACCAGGGTTTTTGGGGTCTGTTGGATGATATCGTGCCGCCAGCAGACACTAGTATTGAGGATCTGACGCAGCTCGTGAAGAAGCACGTGCCAACGAAAACGATGTTCGAGCGCATGTACAGCCAGTATGAGAACCTGACGGTCAGTAAAAAGATCAACCAGTTTGTTTTGTCACAGGAGATATGCGTCCATACGTGGATCACACAATCCAGAGTCCGCGTGCACTTCCATACTTGGATAAAGAAGGGTCAAGGAATGACTGTGCAGCTCGAGGACGTGTGTTGGATGGGGTCGTGTCCCCATGTCAATATATCGGCTTCGGAATTCTTCGGAGGCAGAGGGAGCAGAAGTGCGGCGGCCAGCTACAGTGGAGCCTTTTATCTGCAGGTCGAGAAAATAGGTGCTGTGCGACATCGCGGAACAATCTTGCCCTTCACAGGTTACCATGTGAAGGACTACTGGATTACCACCTTGCTGACGGCCAACAAAATCTCCTTCGCCACCGCTCGGACTCTTTATATGCTGTGTGTTGTACGTGCGGAGTACAACGTGCGACAGCTCGACTACGTGGAAAGAATGTCCCAGGATATGCAGGCGGCCCGTGAGAAGGATGCAGCTGAGGCGGAGATCTTGAAGAGTGAGGTTGCTTTCAAGTCCATCCCGGAGGTGGAGGATTGGAAGAAGCAATTTATCTCGGTGATGTCCAGATACAAGTTCTTGGTATTGGACGGCCCGTCAAGGACTGGCAAGACCCGTTTTGCGTACTCGTTGAGGCCACCGCCAACGTCCGTGATGGGTTCACCGACAACCCCAGGCCTGAGCCCACCGCCAGGCATCAGGCAACATGTCTTCTATGCTGACTGTTCGGGAGGGCTGCCAGATCTTCGTCAATTTCGGCGCAAGCAGCATCGCGTTTTGGTTTTGGATGAGCTACATCCCAAAAATGCTGTTCTGTTGAAGAAGATCCTGCAGTCCAGCAACGACGAGGCGATCATGGGGGCGTCCCCGACGATGCAGCACGCATACCGGGTTAACTCGTACCAGACGATGATTGTTGTGACCACCAACACATGGGCTTCGGGTTTGGAGGAGTTGCCTGTCCCCGACGTCCAGTGGCTGAAGGTTAACGCGGTGTACGTGCACGTGACAACCCCGCTCTGGAACCAGTAATGCTTTTTTTCGTGCGTTTGCGTCCAAGAGCTCATCCCTGTGTAGCATGCTTGCTGAAGCAGTTTGTTTTGGGCAAGGCTTTTCGTACTTGGCCGCCAAGGCATGCATCGCGTTTTTCGTTTGGGTGGCTCCGTTGTATATAGCTCACTGTCGCGTGGGGAGCTACAGTGCCAGGGAAAACAGATCATGTGCGAGAGTGATCTGGGAGCTAAGACTGTTTATGAACAGCATGGTTGTGATAGTCGTTCTTACAGATAAGGGTGTATCATGACATCAAGGTTCTTGTCGATTGAGTCCACCACCAATCGGACACGAAGTTCTGTCGCTATTGCAATGTTTACATAAGCTCAGGTGCCGTATTTGCGTGGTCAAGCACTAAACATATTTTTGACGCGAGTCCATCACCGCGTCACTCATCATAGCAAAGGGTTGCGCTCGACAGGTTTGCATTATCTCAGGAAGATGATCGAAACAACAAGTGTCTGAGTGTTAGCGTTATTCGGGTTAGGTGTGTGCTTGAACCTGAATCGCCAGCAACTGTAGGCTTCAAGCATTTATGCAAAGCCTCATTTGTTTAGGATTTCAGCTTGAATCAGGCCCTGGATCCAAGCAAAGGACACTCCGTAGCCATTTCGGCTCCATCATTTTCTCCGTTGGGAAGTTTTGCAGTCGGTGGTATGTCAGAACGCGGCGATGAGGAGCCACATGATTTCTCGCAGATCACCATGGTAGACTGCAGCGTTCTTCTGCGGGAAGTTGGCACAGTGTCGGATTGGTGCATGAGGTACGGGAGAATGTGCGGACACCCAGCCAATCTCTATGAAAAGGTGGCCCGCATCATCAACCTCGGTGTCGAAGGCGAAGACCCATTGCGTCCCGAAATATTGCGAGACGTGCCAGAAGCCACAAACGGATCGTGGTGGATATCAGAGGCTACGATTGATTCACACCATTTAGAGACGTACCAACGCTTAGCACGCCATGCAGAGGAGTTTCGAGAAGGCATTTGGACTCGAGAGCGTCAAGAAAGGCGGGCGAAATATGTATTGGATATGGTTGAAACTGAAATGAAGCTCTTTCGTTTACGACTTTGTGTGATGCAGATGGAACGCGAGCCGGTCGGGAATCATGGCATGGATCCAGGCGGCGGCCGTTCTGATGAGGGAGCAGATGTTGGTTTGGACGCAGCACAAGAAAGAACTTGATACCAGCGAGCACGTGAGGTACCTGTAGTTCTGCTGAGGTGCCGCCTGCCGTTGACATCGCACTCACCGCCGCTGAAGGTGACTGGGTTGAGCTCGGGGACTACGTGGCACAGCGTGTGTGTGGCATTCGCGAACAGCATAGTGACACACATCACCGACGCAAATTTGTAGCACAAAATGATGTCAGGCTGCCCACATCTTCCTCGAGCCAAAGGGTTTTGCAGTTGCACAACGATTGGCAAGCGGCTATGGCAACACAAACGCAAGGAACAACAAGTATTGTTGGTGTTGCCGTGGTTCCGAGGATGCCTTGTTTTTGGTCGGCTGCTACTCTGTATGGTTGCTCGCACACGCTTTTTTTGGTGAGTTTTTTTCGTGCCTTTTTTGTTGCCCAGCTGTCAAAGACAGCTGGTGTAACATTCTCTTTGGTCCTGCTGGGCTTGCGTGCAGTGGGATCCCGAGACCGACAACGTGCTGGGTGGTCGTTTTACATAAGCTCAGGTGCCGTATTTGTGTGCTCAAGCAATAGAAAACATTTTTGACGCGAGTCCATCACCGCGTCACTCATCATAGCAAAGAGTTGCATTCGACAGGTTTGCATTATCAAAGGATGGTGATCGAAACAACAAGTGTCTGAGTGTTAGTGTTATCCAGGTTAGGTGTGCGCTTTGACCTCAATCGCCAGCAACTGTAGATCGGGCTCAAGCGATGTGACGTAGCATATCCTTTGCAGTGCACCTGCGATGTCGGCAGCCAGTGCTTCAGAAGGCGACGGCAAATTTATTCGCTTTAGGAGCTACCAGAATCGGAGTGAGTTGGAGTATGAGCATCGCATGGGAACGATCCGTCGCTTGGCCTCGTCGACGGAGGGCACTTCCACAAGTCGTTGGTGGTCACTTATGGGCCATTTGGACGATTGGGAATACGAGGATACGCCCCCCTTCTTGGCGCCGCCGAACAAGAAGTTCAAGTGGGAGCAACACGTCGAGCCGTTGCCGTTGCCAATGAGCCCGCATGGAGTCCAGAGCCCACCGCCGGGACATGGGGTGCAGATGCCGCCAGGTGTCCAAGGTCCTGCAGCGAGCTCTGGGCTTGTGGATCCACTGACTCCACCTGAGCTGCTCACCAACCAAGTGATTGCGGCGGAGAAAGCGAAGGCGGAGCTCATCGCAAGGAACAGAGCGGCGGCTCTCCTGAGGCGGGATCAGCTGTTGGTATTGAAGCAGAACGAGAAACCACTTGAGAAATCCGAGCCCCCCCTGCAGTTCCGGAATTATTGGTGAGGTGCCACGTTTTTTTTTGCAACGGCAGCCGTACTTGCTGTCGCGTGACCGTCGCTGTGAAAAAAAAGGGCCAGTGCTTACGTGGTGGCGACGCGTTTGTAGCAACGTTTCCTGTGTGGCAGCATCCCAACATCCATGGTTCAATCTTCCACCATAGCCTTGGGGGATTATTTGGAAATCAAAGTCTTCAGCCCGATTGTCGTTTTGGCTGTCGACCAAAACCCAGTGTCCGCCAGGACAACCTCCCAGGTGTTTTGGGAGCACGTATTTCGATAGTTTTGTTGTAACGATTTTCATGCATCGTAGCCTGGGGGCAGATTGTGTTTTGTTTTGGTTAAGCTCTGTGAAATGGCTCCAGAACGGGTGCCGTTTTGCGGCACGAAAACGGGGTCACAAAAAGTGAAGGCCGACAGTCGGCCTTCACTTTTTGTGACCCCGTTTTCGTGCCACAAAACGGCACCCGTTCTGGGGGCACGGCTTACCAGGGTGTTATCCGCCTGAGTACCATGAGGTCGCCTCACGGCAGCAGCTGTTGGTTTAGGGGTTGTCTGGTGTCTGACGAAACCCGGAGAGTGTTTCGAGGTAAGCGTGACGAGCGGCTATGGCAACGCAAACGCATGGAGCAACAAGTATTGTTGGTGTTGCCGTGGTTCCGATGATGCCTTGTTTTTGGTCGGCTGCTACTTGGTACGGTTGCCCGCACAGGCTTTTTTTCATCGCCCTTTGGCGTGTTTTTTTCGTGCCTGTTTTGTTGCCCAGCTGTCGAGGACAGCTGGTGTAACGTTCTCTTTCGTCGTGCTGGGGTTGCGTGCAGTGGGATCCCGAGACCGACAACGTGCTGGGTGGTCGTCGCGAAAAACAGATCCAATATCCTGTCAGGCTTCTGTCACCATCAATGTGTGTCCGATGATACTCCCAGTGAGAGCCCACCGCCTCACTTTTCAGCTAGAGCGACATTGTCTTTGTAAGTTCATGAGTATTGTACCACGGGTGTGTGATGCATGAGCGAAGCTTCAAGCATTCGGGCAAAGCCTCATTCGTTTAGAATTTCCGCTTTTCTCACGCCCTGGTTCACAGCCAAGTCTCTCTCCATAGCCATTGTGGCTCAAGTCAACGATCGCGAGAGCTGCGGCAGACCGTCGCGGCGCGAGCGAGCCATGAACGCAGAGAACGCCAGTGAGCCGCAGCAGACCGTCTCGGAGCCGGCGGCGGAGACCAGTTCCGAGCTGTTGACGGAGGTGCCGATCGCCGGCCAGCAACAGCAGGCTTCCCCGGAGCAAACTGCCGAGTCACGGAGCAGGTGGCCTTCTGGTTACCCTTTTCGGCCGCCAGGAAGGTCTCGGAGCCGCAGCCGCCCCGTTCCAAAGCAAGCCTCGCCAGCTAGGGTTCCCACGTTGGCGGACGTTGTCCATCCTGACGTCTCGCGGCGGCCGCTAATCCCCATGGACCAGCTGCGTCAGCGACCCACTTTGAGTGGCTCCTGGATAGACTGGGATGATTTGAACCGGCAGACGGAGAAGAAAAGAGTCGCACTGCTGCGGAACATTTTGAACGATGAACGTATGTCCGATTCGTTCAAGATGCTGATGGTCGGCGAGAAGTGGGAAAATTTCGAGAGTGAGGACGAGCTCATGTCACGTCTCCAGTACGCCGAGACGGAAGACCTCCCCCCTCCGGGGACACCAGAGGAGCACGAGCGTAAGGAGCAGGTTAAGATGCTCACCGCTGAGATGATGTTCATGCGGACCCTTTTGTATCACAGTGTTTCGAACCCGCGGCGGTGAGTTGTCCATAACGCGGCAGCAGCTGGCACGTGGCCGCAGGGAGTGCTGAAGCAGTGTGTGTCCGCGCGAAACGAAAAACAATCCAGCAAATTAATCCCAGCTTGTCCGTGTCTGAGAGGTGTATCATGACATCAAGGCTCCTTTCGATGGAGTCCACCACCAATCGGACATGAAGTTCTGTCCTCCTTTCGATTGAGTCCACCACCAATCGGACATGAAGTTCTGTCCTCCTTTCGATTGATACCACCGCCAATCGGACATGAATGTTCAAGGTTTCCGCTTTTCTCATGCCCCGGTTCAAAGCCAGGGCTCTTTCCGTAGCCATTTCGGGTCAAGCCAACGAGTGCAAGAGGTGCAGCAGACCATCGCCGAGCGAGCGAGCCATGAACGCAGAGAACGCCAGTGAGCTGCAGCAGACCGTCACGGAGCCGGCGGCGGAGACCAGGTCCGAGCAGTTGACGGAAATGCCGGTCGCCGGCGAGCAACAGGCGTCGAACTCGGAGTCAACGGCCGAGTCACGAAGCAAGCGGCCTTCTGATAGCAAGTGTCGGCCGCCACGAAGGTCTCGGAGCCGCAGCCGCGAATTCATGAGACTTCAATTGCCCACTGTGCCTGCAACGTGGGTGAATTTCAGCACAGAGCCGGGCAAGCAACTCCTCATCCCCGTGGTCAAAGGCCGACCGCGATGCATGATGGACGGCTGTTGGATTGACTGGGACACATTGAAAAAGTGGACGGAAGTGACCAGAGTCACTATGCTTCGGAGAATTCTGATCAATGAAGAAACGTGCGATTCGTTCAAGTTGTGGTGCGTCAATGAGAAGATGGGGCTTTTCGAGAATGAGGACGAGCTATTGTGCCGTCTCCAGAACGCCGAGACCAAGGACCTCCCTCCCCCGGACACACCAGAGGATAAAGAACGTAAGATCCAGGTTAAGGCCCTCTTCTCTGAGATGATCAAGATGCGCTCCCTTTTGTACCGTGACATCGTAGCCGGAATTGTGTTTTGTGCATAACGCGACAATATCTGCGACGTGGCCCCAGGCAGTGCTGAAGCCGTGTGTGTCCGCTCGGAGCCAAAAAAAATTGCAAACTATGCCGCCCCGTTGGACAGTGTCTCAGGCATATCTCATGACACCAAGGCTCCTTGCGATTGAGTCCACCGCCAATCGAACATGAAGTTCTGTCCTCATGCCGATTGAGTCCATCAACAATCGGACAAGAAGTTCTGTCCGCCTTTCGATTGAGTCCACCACCAATCGGACATGAATGTTCAGAGTTTCCGCTTTGCTCAGGTCCCTGTTCAAAGCCAGGGCTCCTTCCGTAGCCATTTCGGCTCAAGCCAACGAGTGCAAGAGGTGGAGCAGACCATCGCCGAGCGAGCGAGCCATGAAGGCACAGATCGCCTCCGAACTGCAGCAGACCGTCACGGAGCAGGAGGCCAAGTCCAGTAACGAGCAGTTGACGAAGGAACAGATCGCCGCCGAGCAAGAGAAGACTTTCACCGAGCAAGCGGCCAAGCTTAGCGTCGAGCTGTTGACGAAGGGACAGATCGCCGGCGAGCCAGAGCAGACCTTGAAGGAGCAGGCGGCCAAGTCGAGCAACGACAAGTTGACGAAGGAACAGCTCGGCGGCGAGCCTCAGCAGACCTTCACGGAGCACGCGGCCAAGTCCAACGACAAGTTGACGAAGGAGGAGACCGTCTCGAGCAATCCTCCGAGCGGCGAAAAAGGGCTCTTCGAGCGACCTTCCGACGACCATTGCGAGGTGTGTGGCTACCCCTTCGACCTGAAGTCTCGCCCTCGATCCATCTGCAGACCGGCAGAGTGTCTTCGCTGTCTTGGAGACTGGGTGGCTGGTTGCAGCTCCGGTGACACCCACGACGACCGCAAAAGGAGGAAGCTGCGTTGAAAGATCCCACGGACCCAAAGAGCCTCGACGTGCGGCTCATGCCTGTTCGAACGTGCCCGTTCGTGCTGCTTGCGAACTCATGGCGCACTGACGTAAGAAACCCCGGTACTCCCCAGCATGGTGTCGAAACTTGAAGCGACACCGAGACCCGAGTCCCGTGCTGCACCGCGGTAGGTAAAGCATCGTAGTATCGCAGCCACTTTGCTGAGATTTATTATCGGTGATGGCTCCCGCGGTGCATCCCTGTTTACGGAAGCCGGCCATGTCGAGCTCTCCGGATGCCCACTCGCGCGATGGTGCTGGTGCTGCTGCTGGTGTGGTGATGCCTGAGTTGCTATTTCTTGGCGCGGCAGCTGAAGATGGGTCTCCCGCAGAAGGTGATGTTGTCCACTCTTTGACATTGCAGATTGCCAAGTGCAACAAGATTAAAAGGGACTTGACCCGCAAGCTCAAAGACGTCAACAAGATTAAAACGGTCTTGAACCGCAAGCTCAAACACGCTCGAACGAAGATTTACAGACTCAAACAAAAGGCCAAAGCTGTCAGACCAAGCGGACCTCCTTCGAGATGCAAACCAAAAAGAGCGATGCGACGGGCATGAGCGTTGACGACGAACTCACCGCCGTTGTAGGTGACTTTGTTCAGCTCGGGGAAGAACCTCTCATGAGCGATTGAGTGTGCTTCGTACCAAGACTACGTGGCACAGCGTGTGGGTGGCATTCGCGAACAGCAAAGTGACACACATCCCCCACGCAAATTGTTATCACAAACTGATGTCAGTTCTCCTCGAGAGAAAGGGTTTTGCACTTTCGCAACGAATGACAAGCGGCTATGGCAACACACGTGCATGGAACAACAAGTATCGTTGGTGTTGCCGTGGTTCCGTTGATGCCCTCGTTTTTTGGGCGGCTGCTACTTGGTACGGTTGCTCGCACAGGGTTATTTTTTTCAGCACCCTTTGGTGTGTTTTTTTCGTCCCTTGTTTTGTTGCCCAGCTGTCGAAGACAGCTGGTGTATCATTTTCTTTTGTCGCGCTGGGGTTGCGTGCAGTGTTACCCCGTGACCGACAACGTGCTTGGCGGTCGTTGCGAAAAAAAGATCCAACCACCTGACAGGCTTCTGTAAGCATCAACGTGAGTCCGATGATACTCCCAGTGAGAGCCCACCGCCTCACTTTTTCGCTAGAGCGACGTTGTCCTTGTAAGTTCATGTGTATTGTCCCACGAGTGTGTGATGCATGAGCGTGTCCAATGCCATCAAGAATGTCTTATTTGTCATAACATGTTCTTATGGGTGAGTGCACAGCCGCGTTGCAGATTCTCAGCTGGTTATAATATCCTGTCATGCATCCGCAGCCATTTAGGCTCCAGTCACGTGCCGCAACTGCAGGCGTCTTTTTTTGGGGGCCGGGGCGATGGCGTTCCACAAGCAGCCGCAGCCCGCGGCTTCTGACCCACCGTGGCTTCGCAATGCAGGCGTGCGCGCAGATGAATTTGCATTACAAGCTCGATTGAGTGCACTTCCACCACCTCCTCCACCTCCTGAGGGCTCTGAGGGCTTCGAGAGAGATGTTGAACGCCGACAGGTTTGTGAATCAGCTGGCACCGGCTTGAACTACTGTGCGGTGGCGGCCACGTCGTCATCACCAGTGCATGCTGCGCAGACCTTGGCTTTCAGGCGTGCAATGCCGGCTAGTTTTGTTCCTCAACGGCACGTCATCTTCGTGCTGGGCCGCCCTTGCGTGGTGCCCCGGAGGAAAAAACCAATCACTCGTTATTCTTGGCTGACGTGCATCCCGAGGCCTCCTCCGGGAGGCTACGAGGGAAACCAATATTCAGCCGAGAAGAACGGGTTGTAATAAACTTAACAGAGCCTGAGTCAACCACCAGGCTCATCTTGATGTAACACATTCTTTTATTTTCCCCAGGTACTTGTGATGACCCACGAGAAGTCCGACCCATCCGAGTACAGCGATTACCTGCCGAGGGTCCTGGCTCCAGCGACTCCTTTGATGGTGCTTGGCCGTTCGAAAAGTGCTACTCCGCCGTGCAAAGGTGAGGAATGCCTGTGGTATGCTTGGAAGGACCGCTGTGCGTGGTCGTTGTGCTCATGTTTGTTTCACAACATTCCCAAATAATATTGTCTTCATGATTGGTATCGGAACCTCCCAGATCCTCTATGGTGTGCCCAAAGATCATCAAACTAAGCAAGGCCAGAATAGAGACGGCAGGGTCATGTCAAGCAGGGGAAAGAATAGTGCTTGTGCTTTGGCACAGGTCACAAGGTGTGGACAGGGTCAGGGTAAGATACTTGGTTGAGACTGTGTCGATTCGCTCATGTAGTGCACTGGATTCCTGCTGATGCGTGGTGTTCGCAGGCATCGATTTACAGTTGAACGTTCTATGCCTTGGGGACGGGTGTGATGCTTGAGTGGCACCACCACAAGTAAAACAGCGTTCCATTTTTAGCTCCAATCCAGCGTATTCTTTGTGTTATGTATGCTCTTTGTGATGCATTTGACCCGGCACGTCAGCTTTGCAGATGACGTCACACGTCATCCCCTTGATATTCGTTTATTTTACTGCCCGAGAGTGTTGGAATTAGCACCAGGTTGTTTGGGGATCCTGACCTCGGAGCCCACCGCCCGACACTTGTTATCGTTGTTATTCGATGTCCTCCACGAATGGTGACGTGTGTTCACTCCAGGACGTCTTGATCCCTTTATGCACAGACCTTCGATTCGACGAAGATACGCTCTTCATCATTTTCGAGGAGGACTACCGCTTCGCTCCGGACCCTGGCGACGCTGCTTGGACGCACAAGAAACGCTTGGACACTTTTTATACCCTGTCTTCGTCGTCAGAGCCGAGCCCACCGCCGGCTGTGCCAGGTTCCAGCAGCAGCTCAAGTGCTGCACCCTCGACCCAGAACAAGATCCCGAGGGGGCACAAGGAGACCATCGCCCGCCAGAAGTCTGCAAGCCAGAGGGTGATGATTGAAAATGAACATTACAGGGTCCTCAACAGACCTCCTGCCAAGGACTGGCGAAATACTTCAATATTCTTGCGTGACCTCGTCGCGTACGCTACGTTGGCCCACAGGCAGAATCGGGGAGACTTCATCTTTTGCGGCTGGCAACCTCATCGTGCCGGTGAATCGGACACTTGCAAAAACAAGGACAACTTCAGAAGTGGGACGATGTTGACGATGGTCAGCAAGAATGGGTTTTGGAAGCTGCAGGATAAATGGGAAGTCCATGCAAAGTTGAAGACGCCTGGGCACATTGACCAATGCTTGAAGGGTTTCTTTAGCGATGCGACGATTAATTGGTCGAGCTACATCACCCCGCCCTTGGGAGGTTATTTCAGCCACATCAGTGGTTGTGATCCAGCACAGGGGTTGAGGCCTTCGATTTGGATGGAGGACTTCGCTTGCCCCGGGACGCGGCAGACCCACGACTGGAACGATCCCCCTCGCAAGAAGCATCTTTGCAGTTTCACGACCAATGGCAAGGTTAATTGGTTGAGCGAGATTAATGTGGAGGTCCCAGACGACCGAGTCAAGTGGCTGACATCGGATGAGAGGACGGAGCTTGGCCCAGCAAAAGAATCTGGTGGCTGGGGTTGCGTTCAGTGGGATCCCGATATCATGAACTTTTCGGAGCGAAGCGAGCGACAGTTGCGAGAGGGACGACGGCTTCGATTGCGCGAAAAGTTCCGTCACTACGTTGATCCGGATCCGACGCCTCATTCCCCGCAGGCGTTTCCCGCACTGTGAGTCGTTCAAGTGATCGGAGTGTAACAGTGTTCATGTGTGGTGGTGTCTAGCAGAGGGCTTCACGTGGTTTGACAGCCCACCGCCTCAATCATGTTTGTTGGTGTCTCGCAGAGTGATTACGTGGTTTGAGAGCCCACCGCCTCAATCATGTAACATTTGACCACCGCTTCAATCGTGTTTGTTGGTGTCTCTCAGAGTGATTCACGTGGTTTGAGAGCCCACCGCTGAATTCTTGGCAGCATCATCAGCGAAGGTGGTGGTTGTTCTTCTAAAGATACAGGATGGCACCAAACTTTGGAATTCGTGCTTGCAATCTCGATTCACTTCAGCATAAGGCTCGACAGTAGAATGCGGGAACCCACTGCCTCAAACACTTCAGTTTGTGCCTCGAAGAGTAATTCTTTGGGATTGAGAGCCCACCTCCTCAAACTGAATTCCTGGCACGTCATGGCTTTCTTGATGCATCTTGTGTTGCTCGTGGCCGTGCGTGATTCAGGCGGACTTCTTCATGGAGACGACTCCCGAGGTCTCTTGGTCGACTGCGAGCAGGCCGAACGCTCTCAACCCTATTTGGTTCGCCAGGCTTTTGCCGATGCCAATTCGACGGTGAGCATTTTTTTGGCCGCTCAAACACAGGCCCACGTGCTAGCGGCTGGGCAAAAGGGGTCGAGCTGCGATGCGCTTTCGCCTTGACAGATGATGCATTTTGTGGGAGCCCATCGCCCCACTCCTTCCTATCGAGAGTAATTCCCTTTGGTGTTCTGACGTGGTGTTCACAAGAGTTGCATGTCCCGTCGCTAAGTGTACGTGCACGAATAAAGACATGTTTCGCGGATCAGGTTTGACCATCAACGGTTCCTTTGGCTTCCACAGAAGTGCCCCTAAAAAATATTTTGTCCTCGTCTAGTCATTCATGGTGACCCTATCAATCAGTGAAATGTTTGGTCGGTTGCAAAAAGCACAATTTTGCGTTGTCGCTTGAATGGAATGTATACATTCACGTTGCACTAAACATGTCTTTGTTATTGGAAGCGGATCTCTCCCTCATCTCTCGCAGACCCGTTTCCCCCACTCACCCATCTCACAGGCAGCACTGACGGTCCTCTCAGCTATGTGGGTCCTTTCAAAGTTCTCGACCCCTTGACCCTCTCAGACTCTCACACCTCGCAGACCTCGCAGCCCTGTCGGTCCACTCTGCGTGCGAAACCCTGCCACAATTTCGAACCCAGTTGAACGGTCTCAAGGTCTTCGCTTTTTTGTGGCCCTCGAGGCCATATCTCGCCTGTCAGGCTCCACAGCATTCTACATTTGTTAACGTATTTGCCTGCTGACTAATTTTCAGATCTGCAAGTTAGGTTCTCTTCGCATAGCACTCCGTGTGTTGCCGAAAGTGGTGATCCCAACTTATGGCCAGCGAGCGGTTGGCTTGGCAAGCACGTGATCCACGTTGTCAAAAAAGGGTGATTACAGTGACTTGAACGCAATGTTATCCCCGCAACTACTTCTGGTTACAGCTGCGGTTTGTAGCCTCCGGCCTTCGCTCCCTCAGATATCCACTGCCATGCCTCGGCTCGGGCCTCAGGTGTGTTGCCAGACCATTGAGGAGAAACTAAAAGAACTGAAAAGAAACCAGTCCGACATCAAACGTGAGCTTCTCGGACGCCGCCGAGACAAAGCAGCAAATTGCAGGCGTCGTCGTCACTTGGAGGAGGCCGCGTTGCACGTTTTGTGTCAAAGCGGCGGAAGCCACACTCTGATGCAAGAATTTCTGGGGCGAAACCTTGGCGAGCAGGGCGCCCAAACGGTCACCGACAGCATTGTTGCTGTTCGTGCTACGTATGATGCCATGTCTCCAAAAGACACTGATGCTCTGCGGGAGCCCGCCGCCCCGGACAAGAGTCCAGCACAAGCTCGAGCAGCCGCCAAGTTCCTGAAAGAATGCCGCCTTGCTAAGTGGGTGGAGACGAGAAACATGGAGCAAAGCATTGCACCGGTGGTTTCGTTGGTAGCACAAGAAGCGAGAGCTACTCACTGTTTACCACCGGAACCAACAAGCACAAAACCGAAAAGCCAACTGCAATGGTTGAGAAGGTGGCGTCGTCGTTGGAACATTACCTTGGGCTCCATACCCGCTCGAGAAAACATACCACCTGAAGAAGCTCGTCGAAAGGCTTGTGGTAAGCAAGAACTTTGTGCTGGAGGTCCCGATTTTGATCGGTTTTTGGATCCTATTGTAGCCACCAACGGAACCCAAAATGGGGTCCATATTTCGGACCCCGTTTTGGGCCCGCTGTATTAACAAATGCCAGAGGATGAGGGCCATTTTCCGGCACCCATTTTTGATCCCCTGGGCACAAATTTTGCGAATTCGAGGCAAAGGCGGTCTGGCAGTGGTCTAATTTTGCGCATGCTAACGTTCCGCCAGATGAGAAAGCAGTGGTGGTGAATATGGACGAGACGAGCATCCGCCTGTACCAAAAGCCTGGGCATGGCTATATGGTTAAGCTCGCCCGCAAGCAAAAGCGGAGTGCGAAATCGTTGACCCGCAACGTCCCAAAAGGGGAACTGCTGGGCACTTTCACTCACGTGGCGATGATCAGTGATGATGATGACTTACAGCCGCATCTGCCACAGTTCCTATTCATAAACCGTAGGCAGATATCTCAGGCGGAGTTCGATGGCATGCAAGCGGAGTGGCATCCCAATGTTCACGCACACCGTGTGGTGAACCCGTGGATGACAAACGAGAAGATGAAGATCGTGCTGAGGGGCCTGGCTGATGCGATAGCTGCACATTCGGAGCGGAGAAGAGTGGTGCTGTGCGCTGATGCCCACAAAACTCACATAGCCATAAGTGCGTGGCAGTCCGCTGCTGCACATAAGTTCTTCTACTTCATCATCCCACCGAAGCTTACTTGGGCATTGCAACCTTGCGACACTCACTTATTCGCTACGTTCAAGGACAAGCTGTCGACGATTTGCCAACAACTTGCTATTGCCAACGGCCGCCGCCGCTGGGACATCACTCTTCTCTTAAAAGCTCTGAACACCTCCATCGGTGATGTCTTGAACAAAAGGTCATGGCGGAAGGCCTTCGACGATCTTGGGTATCGCGGAAATCAAAAAGACGTTTCGAAACGAGTGTTGGAGAAAGTTGATCTTACGGAGCGGCCAGAGGTGCCCAATGGAATCCCCACTCTGGAAGCCTTGATGTCTTGTTTTCCACAGAGAACAAACATCCCTATTGGGCATGTGTTTGCTGCTGTGCTGCAAGCCGACCGCTTAAAGCAGGAACTGGCACAGCAACATCCGCCCGAGGCCGATGCTCCAGAGCTCCCTTCTTCTTCCGGCAGCCGAGGTCCGCCTTTACGTCTGGTGCGACTAGGCCATTCTCGATCCGTGTCTGTCCTTTGCGACGGAGTTGAAGCTGCAACGAGCACATCGCCTGTAGCACCTCCGCCGGCCCTGTTGCCCAAGCTGGCGAGACTTGGGTCGTCGCAACGTCTCAGATCGGAACCCACTGCACACGAGCGGATGCCTCCTCCACTGCCACCGCCGCCGAATGGCCCATCTCAGTCGTCCTTGTTGACTTAATCAATACAAATTGGAAAGCCAAAGGGCGAGGCCAGGAGCTCACCAACTATGTGCAGCGTAGCAGCGATGCCACGAGCC
>Ga0194128_10006091_pt1 | contig 16447 bp, 15 predicted proteins | sample TA2KigCa65mmetaG_FD_148650 | JGI IMG/M metagenome (GOLD analysis project Ga0194128, IMG submission 148650) | Freshwater microbial communities from Lake Tanganyika, Tanzania - TA2015037 Kigoma Deep Cast 65m | ecosystem: Environmental > Aquatic > Freshwater > Lake | place: Tanzania: Lake...
CCCTCGGTTGGCGCCGAGGGCCTCGTGGTTTGGGATTCACAAGGAAGGGTACGCCGCCTTTTTCACGCCATCCAGGATCCACAGGTTTCGGTCATATCTCTCGCTCCCACCGACACCCCAACAGCGAGAAACCCCTTACGGAGTAAGGGGTTTCCGGGAGAGCGGGCGACCGGGATCGAACCGGCGACGTCCAGCTTGGGAAGCTGGCATTCTACCGCTGAATTACGCCCGCCAGAGTTTCTGAAACGCTCTTAGACCCCGCGCTCGGTAGCGTCAACCGGCCTCCAGCGAACCGGAGCGGCCGGCTCGATCCGGCGCGGGGCCGCTTGCTAGAGGCGCGCCAGCGAAGGGAGGAGTCGCCATGAGCATCACCTACACCCTGACCGACGGCATCGCCGAGATCGCGATCGACGACGGGAAGGCGAACGCGATGCGCACCGACTGGTTCGCGCGCCTGAACGAGGCGCTCGACCGCGCCGAGGACGACGAGGTCACCGCCGTCGTCCTCCGCGGCCGGGACGGCGTCTTCTCCGGCGGCCTCGACATCAAGTGGCTCCCGACGCTCGATCGCGACGGCCTCCGCGCCATGCTGCACGACTTCGGCACGACGATGCTCCGCCTCTACGGCTTCCCGCGTCCGACCGTCGCCGCGATCACCGGCCACGCGATCGCGGGCGGCTGCATCCTCGCCTGCGCGTGCGACCGCCGCTTCGCGCTCGACGGCGAGCTCCGGATCCAGATGAACGAGGTCCTCGTCCACCTCCCCGTGCCGAGCTGGGCCGTCGCGATCTGCGCGGGAGCGTTCCCGACCGTGGCTCTCTCCGATCTCCTCCTCTTCGGCGACGTCTTCTCGCCGAAGCGCGCGTTCGAAATCGGCGCGCTGCACGGCCTCGCCAAGACGCCGGATGAGCTCCTCTCGAAAGCACGCGAGGCGGCGAAGGCGGCGGCTTCCGCGCACGCGCTTCCGTTCGCGACGACGAAGCGCCGCCTGCGCGCGCCGGAGATCGAGCGCGTCCGGAAGCTGATCTCGGAAGACCTGTAGCCGCTAGCCTGCATTTCTCACCAGATCACGTCGCGAGGCGGTCGAGAGTGCCGAAGATTCGCGAGCCTCGGACCGGAGGGCGACGCAGGCGTACTTGAACAGTACGTCGAGGAGCCCGGAGGGAGAAGCTCGCGAAGATTCGGTGCTATCGGCCGCCGCAGTAGGGATCTGGTGAGAAATGCAGGCTAGCCGCGCGGGTCCAGCCGGTACACGCGGCGCGCCGTGCCGCCGAAGATCTCCGCCTGCTCCGCCTCGGAGCATCCGCGCACGAGCTCGCGCGCGCCCGCCAGCAGCTCCCCGTACCCGCGCATCTGCAGCGACACGGGCCAGTTCGACGCCCACATCATGCAGCTCGGCCCGAAGCACTCGAGCGCATGATCGACGTACCGCTGGAAGAGCGCCACATCGACACGGCCGACGAAGAGATCCATCGCCGAGATCTTCACCACCGCACGCGGGTTCTCCGCCGCACGTGCGAAGGCACTCGCCCACGGCTCCCACTCGCCTTGATCGACGCGCGGCATGCCGAGGTGACACAGGACGACGCGGAGATCCGGCACGCGCTCCGCGAGCGTCGCGACGTGCTCGACGTGCCGCGGCTGGAACGCGCTCACGTCGAACGAGAGATCGTTCTCGGCGAGGATCTCGAGCGACTCGAGGACGCTCGGCTGCAGGAGCCAGTCGGGATCGGGCTCGTCGTGGATCAAGTGACGAATTCCGCGCAGCAGCGAGCCGCCTCCCCCAAGATGACGCTCGACCGCGCTCTCCGTCGCCTCCGGATCGACGAGCGGCACCCAGCCGACGATGCCCGCGACCCAGTCGACGCCCGCCGCCTGCTCCAGCAGGAACGCGGTCTCGTCCTCCGTGTCCGCCGCCTGCACGCAGACCGTGCGCGCGACGCCGGCCTCGCGGAGAATCGGCGCCAGATCGGAAGTCCCGACGAAGCGACGCAGCTCGGGGAGGAACTGGAGGAACGGGTACTCGATCCGCTCGGGATCGAGAAAGTGATGATGCGCGTCGACGACCTCCAAGAGTGACCCGCGGCTATCGCGACGGTCCTTCGGGATCGCAGAGGAAGCACCGGCTCGTCCCGTCGCCGACTGCATACGACGGCGGCGACTCGCGTGGACAGCGATCGAAGACGTCCGGACAGCGTGTGTGGAAGCGGCATCCCGCGGGCGGATTCGCCGGAGAGGGCGGATCGCCGCGGACCGGCGCCGGCCGTCCGCGCGCACCCGCGTCGAGCGAGGGTGCGGCGGCGAGGAGTCCGCGTGTGTACGGATGCGCCGGAAGGGCGAAGACGCGCTCGACCGGCCCCTCCTCGACGATCTGCCCGAGGTACATCACCGCGACGCGGTCGGCGATGTGGCGAACGACCGCGAGGTCGTGCGTGATGAAGAGATACGCGAGCTCGCGCTCCTGCTGCAGGTCCGCGAGGAGGTTCAGGATCTGTGCCTGGATCGAGACATCGAGCGCGGACACCGCCTCGTCGCAGACGATCAGCTCGGGATCGACCGCGAGAGCGCGCGCAATGCAGACGCGCTGCCGCTGTCCGCCGGAGAGCTCATGCGGGTACCGCCCCATCTGGCCGGGGTCGAGGCGGACCTGACGCAGCAGCTCGGCGACGCGCTCCGTTCGCTCGGCCTCGTTCGCGCCGATCCCGAACGCCTGCATCCCCTCCGCGATCGCGTCGCGAAGGCGCATGCGCGGATCGAGCGCCGCCGCGGGGTCCTGCAGGATCATCTGGATGCGTCGCCGGTACGGATGGAGCGCGCGTCCCGCGAGAGTCGCGAGGTCGACGCCGTCGAACCAGATGCGGCCCGCGCGCGGCTGCTCCAGACGGAGGATCGATCGTCCCACGGTGCTCTTGCCGCAGCCCGACTCGCCGACGAGGGCGAGCGTCTTCCCCGCGGGAACGGCGAGGTCGACGCCGTCCGCGGCGCGCACCCAGCCGGTGATCCGCCGCAGCGGACCGGAGCGGATCGGGAAGTAGGTCTCGAGGCCCTCGACGCGGAGAAGCGGCGGAGAAACGGCTTCGCTCATGGCTCGGAAGCACCGAGGTCGCGCGCGACCGCGTGACACCAGACGCCGTGCACCGCGCTCACGGCGGTCCGCTCCGGCTCGATCGAATCGCACGGCTCGAACGCGATCGGACAGCGATTCGAGAACCGGCATCCCGACGGCCACTGCGAAGGCGGTGGAACGACGCCCGGAATCTCCTCGAGCCGCTCGCCCGGCGCCGCGCGCCCCGGAAGCGAGCGCAGGAGCCCCTGCGTGTACGGATGCCGTGGCGCGCCGAGCACGTCGCGTCGCGGGCCCTCCTCCGCGATCCGGCCCGCATACATCACCGCGACGCGATCGGCGAGCTCGTTCACGATGCCGACGTCGTGCGTGATGAGCAGGATCGCCATGCCGAGATCCCGCTGCAGCGAGCGCAGGAGCTCTAGGATCTGCGCCTGGATCGTGACGTCGAGCGCCGTCGTCGGCTCGTCGGCGATCAAGAGCCGCGGACGCGAAGCGAGCGCCATCGCGATCATCACGCGCTGGCGCATGCCGCCGGAGAGCTGGTGCGGATACGCGTCGAGCCGCGCTTCGGCGTCGGGAATTCCCACCTGCGAGAAGAGCGCGCCTGCCTGCCGTCGCGCTTCCGCGTTCGAGACCCGGTGGTGCAGGCGGATCCCCTCGACCACCTGCGCGCCGCACGTCTGCACGGGGTTCAGGCTCGTCATCGGCTCCTGGAAGATCATCGAGACGTCGTTGCCGCGGACGCGCCGCATCTCCGTCACGGGGAGCGTGCGCACGTCCTTCCCGCCGATCCGGATCGTCCCGGATTCGACGAGCCCGGGCTTCGGCACGAGGCGCATCGCCGAGAGCGCGGTCACCGACTTCCCGCAGCCGGACTCGCCGACGAGCGCCAGCGTCTCGCCCGCGGCGACCTCGAGGCTCACGCGATCGACGACGCGACGCCGTGCCCCGTCGATCGGGAAGCTCGTCGAGAGGTCGCGCACCTCGAGCACGAGCTCGCGCGCTCGCGCTCGCGCTTCGCTCAAAGCGCCTCCAGCGCGGTTCGCGGATCGAGCACGTCGCGCACTGCGTCCGCGACCTGGTTCACGGCGAGGATCAGGATGAAGAGGGCCGTCGACGAGGCGAGGAGGTTCCACCAGATCACCGGCTCGCGCGAGAGCTCGCTCCGCGCCTGGTCGATCATGCGGCCCCACGAGCCGTCGATGCCGATCCCGAGCCAGGACAGCATCACCTCCGAAAGCACGAGGCCGGAGAACAGCAGCGCGAACGTGATCAGCACGAGGTGCATCAGGTTCGGGACCACGTGGCGCCAGACGATCCGCAGCTCGGAGGTCCCGAGAACGCGCGCCGCCTGGACGTAGTCGAGCTCGCGGATCTTGAACGTCTCCGCGCGCACGAGACGCGCGAGCCCGACCCAGCCGGTGATGCCGAGCGCGAGGCACACCTGCGTCGTCCCGGTGCCGAGCGCCATGATCAGCGCGATCAGCAAGAGCAGCGTCGGCATCGAGGCGAGGGTCGACATCACGAAGAAGACGGCGTCGTCGAGCCGTCCGCCGACCCAGCCCGCGGAGACGCCGACGAGGAGCGCCAGCGGGATCACGATTGCGCTCGTCAGGCCGCCGATCACGAGAGCGACGCGCGCGCCCTTCAGCGTCAGGTGCAGCACGTCCTGCCCGATCATGTTGGTGCCGAGGAGATGCTTCCCGGGATGGAGGAGCGGCTCCTCGCCGTACAGCTCGTGCGTCGCGAGCGGCGCCGAGTAGCTCCGCTCCTGGAAGTCGGCGGGGAAGAGACGATCGATCACGGAGCGCGCCTGGCCCTGCAGCGTTCCGGACTCCGCCTTCGCTCCGGGCGCGTGGCCGTCGACCCACGCGATCGAGTCGAGCCCCGCGATCAGCACGTACAGCGCGACGACCGAGACCGCGATCGGTCGCCGCCGCGCGAGCTCCCGCCCTGCCCCGCGCCAGAGCGGATCTCGCCGCGCGCGCAGCAGTGCTGCGGCGAGCAGGATCGCCAGCGCCGCGGTGATCAGGTTCGAGAGGACGTGAGGCTCCACGCGCTCACTCGAGACGCACGCGTGGATCCGCGAGCGTGTACAGCACGTCCGTTGCGATCTGCGCGAGAATGAAGAGCAGCGAGCCGATGAACACCATCACGCGGAGCGTCGCGAAGTCGTTCCCCTGGATCGCGTCGACGGTCATCGAGCCGAGGCCGGGGATCCCGAAGAACGACTCGAGGAGGATCGATCCGGTGAACAGGAACGGAATTGCGACGACCACCTGCGTCAGGATCGGGATCATCGCGTTCGGCAGTACGTGCCGCCACATCACGCGTGCGTCGCCGCAGCCCTTGGCGCGCGCGGTGCGTACGTAGTCGCGCGCCGTCTCCTCGACGAAGACCGTCCGGTAGAAGCGCACCTGCTCGCCGAAGCTCGCGAGGACGCCGACGATCACCGGCAGCGCGAGGAAACGCGCGATCACGGAGGGCGAAGCGTCCCAGCCCGAGACGGGAAACCAGTTGAGGACGCGGCCGACGAGGTACTGCCCGCCGATGATGTAGAGCAGGATCGAGACGCTCATCGCGAACACGCAGATCGCCACGCCGGCTCGGTCGATGTAGGTCTCGCGGAACGTCGCGACGAAGAGCCCGAGCGTCACGGACACGAGGAGCTCGAAAAGGAAGAGAGGGACCATCAGCGCGAGGCTCGGCCCGGCGCCCTCGGCGAGGCGCTGCCGGATCGGCACGTCATCCGCGTCGCTTCGCCCGAAGTCGAAGGTGAGCATGCGGCGGAAGTGCTCGACGAGGAGCGAGTCGGTCGGGTCCTCCGGGTTCCAGACGAGCGGCCGGTCGTAGCCGTGGTTCGCGATCCACTGCTCGATCGCGGCGGGCGGCGCCTTCTCGCCGATCGCGCGGCGCGCGATGTCCTCCGGGCTCGCGTAGAGGAAGAACAGGAAGAACAGGAACAGCAGCACGCCGAGGACGGTCGCGAATCCGTACACGAGCCGCCGCAGGACGTAGGCGATCATCTCTTCGCCCGGCCGTCCCCGTCCATTCGGAGCGTCCGCCTCACGCGCACCCGGGTTACCCCACGCGAAGCGGCGAGGCGAGAGGAAGGCGTCGTTGCGTGTGGAGTCCGCGGGTCGTACGCTTCGAGACAGGCGGGGCACAAAGGAGGCGCCTTTGAGCCAACGGAAGAAGCTGGCGATCTTGGTCGGGGGGGGTCCTGCTCCCGGAATCAACAGCGTCATCGGGGCGGCGACGATCCGGAGCATTCTCGAGGGCGTCGACGTGATCGGTGTACGGGACGGCTTCGAGTGGCTGATGAAGGGCGACATCGAGCACGTGCGCCCGCTGACCCTCGACGCCGTGAGCCGCATCCACTTTCGCGGCGGCTCGTACATCGGCATCTCGCGCGCGAACCCGACGAAGAACCCGGACGACCTCGAGAGCACCGTCATCTCGCTGCTGCGCCTGAACGTGTCCCAGCTCATCACGATCGGCGGCGACGACACGGCGTTCTCGGCGATGCGGCTCGAGGAGAAGGCCGCGGGCCGCATTCAGGTCGTGCACGTCCCGAAGACGATCGACAACGACCTCTCGCTCCCGCCGTACGTCGACACGTTCGGCTTCCAGACCGCGCGTCACATCGGCGTCGACATCGTGAAGAACCTGATGGTCGACGCCGAGACGACGCAGAAGTGGTACCTCGTGATCGCGATGGGCCGGAAGGCCGGCCATCTGGCGCTCGGCATCGGCAAGTCCGCGGGCGCGACGCTGACGCTGATCCCCGAGGAGTTCGGGACGGAGCACCTGCGGCTCCGCTCCCTCGTCGACACGCTCGTCGGCGCGATCCTGAAGCGGCTCGCGGGCGGCCGGCGCGACGGCGTCGCGGTCGTCGCCGAGGGCGTGGTCCTCGCGCTCGATCCGGGCGAGCTCGCGGAGCTCGAGAACGTCGAGCGCGACAGCCACGGCAACGTACGCATCGCGGAGGTCGACCTCGGCGAGATCCTGAAGCACAAGGTGCAGGAGCGCCTGAAGCAAATCGGCGTCAAGATGTCCGTCGTCGCGAAGAACATCGGCTACGAGCTCCGCTGCGCCGATCCGATCCCGTTCGACATGGAGTACACGCGCGACCTCGGCTACTGCGCGGCGAAGTACCTCTTCGAGGACGGGAACGCCGCGATGATCTCGATGCAGGGCGGGCACTTCGTGCCGATCCCGTTCAAGGACATGATCGACCCGGAGACCGGCCGCGCGGTGATCCGCCTCGTCGACACGTCCTCGACGCGCTACGCGATCGCGCGGCGCTACATGATCCGCCTCCGCAAGGACGACTTCGAGGATCCGCACGAGCTCGCGAAGTTCGCGGCGACCGCGGGATTGACGGTGGAGCAGTTCCGCAAGGAGTTCGAGTATCTCGTCGCGAACGAGCCGCCGACGCTGCACTTCTCCGACTCCGCTGCGCTCGAGGCGAGCTCCGGCTGAGCGGAGCACGCCGTGGGAGCGGAACCGGAAGCGGCTTCGCCGGCACGGCGCTGGTGGCCTCTCTCGTGGCGCGGGTGGACCCTCGTCGGTCTCCTCCTGCTCGTGATCGCGCTGCGCCTGGCGCTGCCGGCGATCCTGCAGCGCGTGATCCCGGATCAGGTCGGCGAGGCGCTCGAAGGTCGGCTCACGCTCGGCGACGTCGATCTCTGGATCCTCGGCGGCGGCGTTGCACTGAAGGACGTCGCTCTTCTGCCCGCCGGAACGCCGGATCCCGCGCCCGCCGACGTGCAGCCCCTCGTGTCGTGGAAGCGGCTCTACGTGAACGTCGCTTGGCTTCCGCTCTTCGACCGCACCGCCCGAATCGAGGACTTCGAGATCGACGGCCTCGCGCTGAACGTCACGCGCCTCCCGGACGGAACGCTCGTCCTCCCCGAGCCGAAGCCGGCGGCACCCGTGGAGGAGCCGGTCGAGGATTCGCCGCCGTGGGGCGTCAAGATCGACCACGCGGCGCTACGCGAGGCGGTCGTGCGCGTTCGCGACGAGATCCCCGACCCGCCCGCGGAGCGCGAGGTCGAGCTGCCGTCGCTCGAGGTGAAGGGCCTCGATCTCGTCGCGAGCGACGCTGCGGAGACGGGGACGGCGGTGCTGCAGGCGGGACTCTCCGGCGGAACGATCCGCGTCGAGACGAAGCTCGCGACCGTCGCGGACGGCTTCACCGTCGACGCGCAGATCGACGTGAAGGACGTGCCGCTCGACCGCATGCACGCGCACGAGCCGATCCTCGGCTGGAGCGATTCGAGCGGACGCCTCGACGCGAGCCTTCACGTCGACGCGGAGACCACGGGACGGATCGTCGTCGCGGGCGACCTCGGGCTTCGCGATCTCGCGATCCGCGTCGCCAGCGAGAAGGAGCCGGTGCTCGCGTGGAAGAGCCTCGCGATCTCCCTCGACGAGGTGAACGTCGTCGAGAGGCGGGCGGAGGTCACGAAGGTCGCGCTCGACGGGCTTCGCGTCGTCGCCCATCCGCTCGAGCCGGTGCCGCTGCCCCTCCTCGCGGGGCTCACGGGGACGGAAGAGGCCGCGTCGAGGGACGCAAAGCCCGCGGACGAAGCTGCCGAGGCGGCGAACGACGCCGCGGGTACGATCTCGCCCGACGCCGTGCCTGCGAAGCCGTGGCGGTGGAAGGTCGCCGTGGTCGAGCTCACGGACGCGCGTGCGAGGGTAACGCTCGCGCCACCTCCTCTCGAGGTCGAGCTCGTGCGCGCGAGCGTGACCGGGCTCGCGAGCGCTCCCGGCACGCCGGCGCACGTCGTCGCGACCGTGCGCCAGGGCGAAGGCACGATCGAGGTCGAAGGCGACACCGTCCTGGATCCGCTCGACGTGAGAGCGCGCGTTCGCATCGAGAAGCTGGCGCTCCCGCCGCTCGTGCAGGCGGCGGGAACGGTTCCGATCGCGCTCGAAGGTGGAGATCTCGGCGGCGACGTCGAGATCGCTTTGACCCCGGCCGCGTTCGACCTGAAGGGGTCGCTCGCCGTCGCAGGCGTCGCCGCCGGTCTGCCGGACGGCGGCAAGGACTTCGGCGTCGCGTGGGACCGGCTCGAGGTCGACGTCGACCGGGTGCACATGCCGACCGGGCCGGCGGCGGCCGGGCCGGCGGCGACCGCGCCGGCGCCGGCCGCGCCGGAAGCAGCGACGCCGGAACCGGCGAGCGAAGAGGCTCCGCGCATCGATCTCGCGGCAGTGCGCTGGCACGCGCCGTCGATCCGCGTGACCCGTACCGCGACCGGTGTCGTCTTGCCGGGAGGCGAAGCGGCGCGGTCCGACGCGGCTCCGGAGGGTTCCGCCGCGAGCGCGGAAGTCCCGACCGCAACACCCGCCGCGACGCCGGAGGCGTTGCCGACGCCCACGGCGGCGGAAGCCGCGATGCCGGAGGCGTTGCCGACGCCCACGGCGGCGGAAGCCGCGATGCCGGAGGCATTGCCCGCGCCCACGGCGGCGGAAGCCGCGGCGCCCGAGCCCGCTTCTCCCCTCGCCCTCGCCCTGCGCGAGCTCTCGATCGACGGCGGCACGATCGCCGTCGTCGACCGGACGGTGCAGCCGTTCTACCGCGGCAAGCTGTCGCAGATGAAGCTCGACGCGCGCGCGCTCGCGTATCCGCAAGGCACGTTCGAGAGCTTCACTCTCTCGTTCGACCTGCCCGGCGAAGCACCGCTCGCGATCCGCGGCGAGTCGGGTGCGAACGAGATCACCGTCGAGTCCGATCTCCAGAAGCTCGGGCTCCCGCAGTTCAACCCCTACGCGTCGCAGGCGGCAGGGCTCACCGTCCGCGAGGGAACCGCGAGCCTCCGCTCGCGCGTCCGCTGGAGCGAAGCGCGGTACACCGTCAAGAACGATCTCGAGCTCGACGACCTGGAGATGGGCGGTTCGAAGGGCGAGTCGCTCTTCCGCGACCAGTTCGGCATCTCGCTCGCCGCGGCTCTCGCGCTGATGCGCGACGTCGGCGGGCAGATCAGCCTCAGCGTCCCGTTCAAGGGAAGCCTCGAGGAAGGAGCGAGCGTCGAGCTGGCGCCGATCCTCGTGTCCGCGCTGACGAAGGCCATCCTCGGCGCCGTTCTGTCGCCGCTGAAGATCCTGGGCGCGGTCACTCTCTCGGGGGGCAAGGTCGAGGACATCGCGCCTTCCCCCGTTCGCTTCCGGCCCGGCTCGACGGAGATCGACCCGAGCGCCGGCGAGCAGGTGCAGAAAGCGGCAGGCGTGCTCGCGAGCGTGCCGGACCTGCATCTCGAGCTCGCCGGAATCGCCGCCGCGAGCGACGTGCGCGCGCTCGAGGAAGCGGCGGTGCTCGCGAAGCTCGAAGGCGAAGGCGGCGTCCTCGGCGGAATCCGCAACCTCGCGAGCGGCGGCTCGCGCTCCGCCATCCGCGACGCCTTGCGTGCGCGCGCGAGCGGCGAGGCTGCAGAGCTCGAGCCCGAAGACGAGGCGAAGCTGAACGAGCTGATCGCCGAGGTGAAGATCACGGACGATCAGCTCCGCGAGCTCGCGAGAACGCGCGCCGAGCGGCTTCGCGACGTGATGAGCAAGGAGTACGGGGTCCCGACGGATCAGCTCCGGCTCGGCGAGCCGAAGATCGATCGCAGCGGCGGCACCCCCGAGGTCACCATCTCGATGGTGTAGGGCGACCTTTCCTTGCCAAGGTGGAACGGATCGGGATACGGCGGCACCTGGAGGGGCCCCAAAATGAAGATTCGAGTTCGAAATTCCATCGTTGCTCTTGCTTGTTTGATGCTCGCCGCGTGCGGGAGGACCGCCGCCCAGAAGGCGGCGCAAGCGCCGCTTCCGGCGCCGACGCCCATCACGTCCGGTGTGATCGCGGAAGGCGTCGCGACCATCCATGCGACCGTCGAGAAGATCGACCACAAGACGCGCCAGGTCACGTTGAAGCGCGAGGACGGCAGCAAGATCTCGTTCCGCGTCGACAACTCCGTGCAGCGTCTCGATCAAGTCGTCCCGGGAGACGTGGTCGTCGCGCGCTACTACGAGTCGCTCGCCTATCGGATCCTCGAGCCGGGCGAGAAGGACATGGGAACGCAGATCGCGGGCGGCGTCGGCACCGAGCCCGGCGCGAAGCCGGCGGCGGCGGGCGTCTCGATCGTGACGACGACGGCGAAGATCACCGCGATCGACCGCAAGAGCTCGACGGTGACGCTGACGGGCCCCGACGGGGAGCCGGACGAGATCAAGGTCCGCGACCCGAAGCGGCTCGAAGCGGTGCAGGTCGGGGACGTCGTCGAGTTCAGCTACACGGAGGCCGTCGCGATCTCCGTCGAGGAGCCGGGCGCGCAGTAATCGCATGACCCGATACAAGAACCCTCCGCGCGCGCTGCGCGCGGCCGAGCGAGAGCGAGCGAGGAGCGGAGGCTCCACGCGGCTTTGCCGCGTGGAGGAGAGGGGCGGCGCCCCTCTCTTCGAATAGACATGGCCGTCGACAACCAGATGTACGACCGCCTCGCCCACACGTGGTGGGCGAAGGGCGGTACTCTGTCGGCGCTCAACACGTTGATTCCGGGCCGCTTCGCCTACCTCGACGGAATCCTCGAGGCGCGCGGCCGGGCGTACGCGGGAATCGACGTCCTCGACCTGGGCTGCGGCGGCGGGTTGATGAGCGAGGCGTACGCGCGCCGTGGCGCGCGCGTGACCGGCGTCGACCCGTCCGCCGGCTCGCTCGCCGCCGCGCGCGCCCACGCGGAGCTGTCCGGTCTCGCGATCCGCTACGAGCAGGGAACGGGCGAGTCGATCCCGCTCCTTGACGGCTCCTTCGGTCTCGTCTCGTGCTGCGACGTGCTCGAGCACGTGAACGACCTCGACACGGTGTCGCGCGAGGTCGCGCGGCTCTTGCGCCCCGGCGGCTTCTACTTCTTCGACACGATCAACCGGACGTGGCTGTCCTGGCTCGTGATGATCAAGATGTTCGAGGAGTGGGTCGGTGCGATCCCGCGGCGGACGCACGACTGGGACATGTTCATCACGCCGGACGAGCTTCGCGCTTCGCTCGAGCGCGCCGGTCTCGCGGTTCGCGACATGACCGGGCTCAGCATCGACCCGAACCCGCTCCGGCTGGCGCCCGCGATCGCGAAGATGGTCCTCGGGTCCGCCGACCGCGACTCGGCGCTCGCCGTGATGGGCCCCTCGCCCATCACGTCGGTCGTCTACATGGGCTGGGCCGAGCCGGCCTGAGAGCTACTTCGGTGCGGCGGCGAGATCGAGGGAGATCTCGTCCTCCGGCGTCGCGACCTCGATCTTGCGCACGACGGTGCGATGCGTTTTCGTGGACTTGACGGCGATCCGGTACGTGGCCGGCGCACCCAGGTTCGCGACGCGGAAGCGCCCGTCCGGCTGCGTCACCACGCGCGCGGTGCTCTTCCTTCCCGCGACCCGGCCGGAGAGCATCACCACCAAGCCCTCGAGCGGATCCCCGGTTCCCTCCTCCGAGAGCGTTCCAACGAGCGTCGCACCGAACTCGCCCGAAAGCGTGGTCGTCGGCGAAGCCTCGAAGGTGTGGAAGATGCCGGTGCTCGTCGACGGCTCGACCCCTGCATAGAGCGTTCCGGTACGGTCGTCGCGGAAGTCGTTCGCGACGTTCCGGTTGCGGCGAAGCCCGTAGTCGACGGACGGATCGAGCGGGCCGAACTCGAACCAGCCGCCGGGACCGACGATCGAGGCGAGCGTGCTCGGCCCGCCGTCGAGGCGAACCTCCGCGCCCTCGAGCGGCTCGCCCGTCTCCCAGTGCACGAGGCGGCCGACGATCTCCGTGCGCGACGGCGGCGCCTCGAGCGCGTCCGTATGCGCTTCGATCTCCGCGGCGAGCTGATCGAGGACTTGGGGATTCGCGGCGGCGAGATCCACCTCCTCGAACGGATCGAGATCGATCCGATAGAGCTCTTCGTGCCCGTCGGGGAACTGAAGGTAGCGCCACGTGTCGTTCACGAGCGCCTTGCCCGCGTCGTACGTGACGATCTCGCTCCGCCCGACCGGTGCGCCGCCCTCCAGGCGCTCGCGCAAGCTCAGACCGACAGCGCCCGCCGGCGCATCCTTGCCGAAGACGTAGTCGAGGATCGTCGCCGGAATGTCGCTCGTCGAGACGAGGTCGTCGTACGTGGCACCGGCCGGGATGCGTGCCGGCCAGCGGAAGAGGATCGGCGTTCGGAAGCCGAGGTCGTAGAGCGTGCCCTTGCCTTTTCCTTGGCCGGGGAAGAACTGGAAGCCGAGACCCCAGCCGTTGTCCGACGCATAGATCACGAGCGTGTTCTCGGCGAGACCGCGCTCCTCGAGCTCGGCGAGGAGCTCGCCCACGAGCTCGTCGAACCACGTCATGTTCGCGAGGTAGTTGACGGCCCAGAACGGCAACCCGAGGGCCTCGTAGGGATCCCGGTACTCCTGCGGTGCATCGAACGGCGTGTGCGGGAGGAGCGGCGCGAACCAAAGGAAGAACGGCCGCCCGTCGGTGCCGTCGAGGAACTCGCGCATCGGATCGAGCGCCGGACAGGATGCCTCCGGAGGTGCCGTCGAGCCGCAGAGCGCGGTGTCCCAGTCGTCGCGCCCGAAGTGGTCACCGATGGTCTGGAAGAAGCCGCCAACGGACGTCGCGAGGCCGTCGGTGAAGCCTGCGTCCTCGTACGTGCCGTACCACATCTTGCCGCCTTCCCAGGAGACGTATCCGCGTCGCTCGAGCTCGCGCGGAAGCGTGCGGAGGTAGTGCGACTCGCGGCGGTACGGGATGTCGCCGATCTGCGAAACCGATTCGAGCTCGAGCTCGCGAGCGCGCCACTGGAACGCGTGCAAGCCGTGGCTAGAGAGGAAGCTCATCAGCGACGGCTGGCAGAGGCTCGCCGTCGAGTAGCCGCGGGTGAACGTCACGCCCTCGCTCGCGAGCGTGTCGAGGTTCGGCGTCTGGACGATCTCCTGCACCGCGAGCGGGCCGGCGTTCGTCTGCAGCACCTGCGGGCTCGGCATGAAGCCGTGGTACGGCCAGCCGACGTCGTCTCCGGCGATGATGACGACGTTCGGCCGGTCCGGATCTGCGGCAGCGACGACCGCGGAGGCGAAGACGGCGAGCGCGCTCAGGAAGAGGATTCGGCAGGTCGAGTGCACGCGGGATACTCAATAGATCGCCGGCAGGGCTCCGGTCCAGCCCTTTTCTCCGGGTGCGCCGCTCACGGGCTCGGCTTCCCCGGGAGGAGCTCACGCAGCCGCGGCAGGGCTTCCGCGCCGACACGCTCGATCTGGTCGCTCACTCGCAGCGACATCGAGCCGCGCGCGAGTGGGAGTCCGTGCATCGACGCGCTCAGCGCTTCGCGTCGCTCGCCGCGCTCGCGAGCGACGGCCAGAGACGTGCCGCGGTTCGTCCGAGGCACCACGAGCGTTCCTCGTCCGTCAAACGCGAGAACGCGCGCCGCGCGAGCGCCACGAGCTCGGCGTAGGTCCGATCGTGCGTCTGACAGAAGTCGGAGCCCCACATCACGCGGCACGCGCCGAACCGAGCGACGATCCGTTCGACCCACGCGGCCGGATCCGCGCCCGAAGCGGACACGCCGTCGAGGACGAGTGTCGTCAACTTGAGATGCAGGTTCTCGAGATCCGCGAGCGCGTAGATCTCGCTCGGCTCGCTGCCCGGCGGCGGGAAGCCGCAGTGGTCCAGCGAGACCGGCACGTCCGGAAAGCGCGCGAGGACGGAGCGGACCTGCGGAAGCTGATGGGGAAAGGCCGTCACGATGACGTGCGCCCCGAGCTCCGCTGCGCGCTCCCAGATCGGAAACGTCCGCGGCTCGTCGAGCCAGGACGGCCCCGCCGAGAGCGCGAAGAGCCGCACGCCCCGCACGCCGCGCTCGCGTACCCAGTACGTGAGAGTCGCGGCCGGGTCCTCGCCGTTCGGGTCGACGCAGCAGGCGCTCGCGAAGCGATCCGGATGACGCGCAGCGCTGTCCGCGACGTAGCGGTTGTCGAACGAGTACGCGCCGACGCCCTGGACGAGGACCGCTCCGGCGACGCCCGAGGCGTCCATGCAGGCGAGAAGCGCCTCGGCGTCGTGCGGAGCCTCGTCGATCCACCGCCCCGTTCCGGTCCGCGAGAGCGGGTACGCCGCCCGGTCGGCGGCGACGACGTGCGTGTGCGTGTCGAGAAGGATCTCGTCGCTCGACCGTTCGCTCACGAGTTGATATCTAAGCCCTTAGCGATCTACGAGCAAAGCCTCGCCGAAAGGAGTCTCCCCATGGGCAACGAAGCGCCGCCGGCTTCTCCCGAGATCCCCGGGCTCGAGCCGGTCTTCCGGCACCTCGACGACGTCGGCTGGCAGCACGTCCGCACGCAGATGCACGGCGACGGACAGAAGTCCGTGCGGGAGAAGTGGCTCGCCTTCGGACGCGACCCGCAATACCTGTCGCTCTATGCGCGCTGGGATCCGGGCATGGTCGTCCGCCGTCACGGCCACTACAGCGACCACGTCCTGTTCGTGCTTCGCGGCGAGCTGATCTGCGGCGACGTACGATGCGCCGCCGGAACGCACATCGAGCTGCGCAAGGGAGCCGCGTTCGGACCGCTCACCGCGGGACCGGAGGGAGTCGAGCTCTTCGAGGTGATGATGGGCGACCCGCGCTCGTGGGGCGCGGACGAAGCGGGCTTCGACCGTCTCCTTCGCGAGCGCGGCATCGAGAAGCTTCCCGATCCGCCGATCGACCTGCCCGACTGGCTCGAAGATCGCCGCGGCTCGTGAGCGCAGCCGCTCCGCGAGCCGCGCCGCACGTCGCTGCGCACCTGGAAGCGCGTGGCGCGAGCGGTCTCTTCACGCGTCTCACGCGCGTGGCTCTGCGCCTGCAGGCGTTCCAGGAGCGCTGCCTCGGCCCGCTCCAGCTCAAGTTCATCGACTACTCGGTGCTGCGCGTGCTCGAGCTCTCCGGCCGGCCCCATCGCATGTCGCCCACTCGGCTCAGCGAGATCGTGCTCCGACCGACCGGCGGGATGACGCAGATCCTCGACCGGCTCGAGCGCGACGGCCTCGTCGAGCGATCGCCCGACCCCTCGGATCGCCGCCGCGTCACCGTCGCTCTCACGAAGGAGGGCCTCCGTACCGCGCGGCGCGCGAGCAAGCGCTACGAGCAAGCGCGCGCGGAGCTCCTCGCCGACCTCACGGCGGCGGAGACGACAACCATCGACTCGGCCGTTCGGCGCCTGCTCGTCGTCTTCGGCGATCCGGACGAGCACAGCAAGCCGCGCGGCCCCTAGCCTGCATTTCTCACCAGATCACGTCGCGAGGCGGTCGAGAGTGCCGAAGATTCGCGAGCCTCGGACCGGAGGGCGACGCAGGCGTACTTGAACAGTACGTCGAGGAGCCCGGAGGGAGAA
>Ga0194128_10006094_pt1 | contig 16440 bp, 24 predicted proteins | sample TA2KigCa65mmetaG_FD_148650 | JGI IMG/M metagenome (GOLD analysis project Ga0194128, IMG submission 148650) | Freshwater microbial communities from Lake Tanganyika, Tanzania - TA2015037 Kigoma Deep Cast 65m | ecosystem: Environmental > Aquatic > Freshwater > Lake | place: Tanzania: Lake...
CATTAAAAAGGCTAAGTTACCAAACCTTTCATAAAATAGTTTGGCCACAATTTCTGGATAGTATAAGTTTACTATGTCTCGTTTGGATTCAGCTAATAAGTAATATGATTTAAACTCCATAATTTTATATATTTTCGAGTTTATTTTTTAGTTTTTCTATTTGCGACAGCAAATCCAGAATATGCATTAGTAACCACCTTCCTCATAGTCTTGAAATCTATTTGGGTCATCGAATATTTGTTCGATTACAACATGATTTTGTTGAAATCTCACACCCGGTATTTTCTTCCAAGTGTATGCACTACCTGTTTCATATATATAGGGCGGGATATTGATTTCATAAACCCCTTCTCGGAACTTGGCTATGACATAAACGTGAACATCATCTATAGATTGGGAGAAGGTAACAGCTTGAATATTATGGTTAGAAAATACGCCAGCCATTGCATCGGCTATATCATGACAAATGCCGCCGCCTCCGTATTCTTCGTCATGTCCTTCATCATCTTGTTCCCATTGGTCGTAGACGTGTTGAGCGGCTTGGAGCAATTGGGGCATGAAAGAATACAGATACATTTTTGTGAGATAATATGACTGATTTCAAATCATGGTTAAATGAAAACGAAAATGCCGCTTTGCCCTCCGTGACAAGCGTTCGGTCAAGAATCAATGTGAATGGGACCGCTGAGATTTGAACTCAGAACCAACGGATTATGAATCATTTCGATGTTAATCGAATGTCCGCTGCTCTAACCGATTGAGCTACGGTCCCGGCTATCTGGGGAAACAAAAAAATAATCATCAAAACAATTCAAAATATCAGTCAACAAATCAATGTCATTCATTGTCATCCGAACAAATCTACGAAGCCTAGATTTCGGAAGTATTTCTTGCAATGCCGCAAGAACTTTGTGGGCCTCTGTTAACGTCGGCCCCAACTTGTTGTTATCAAAATTAACATTGACCTCTTTACCGCTACCATAAATAAAAGCGCCACTTGCCGTGATCGGAAGACCACGGATCGTGCCGTCGCCACGCAGTCGATGGCCAAGAAGTCGGTAAGGAAATCGATCCGGTCGTTCGTGACCACATTCCTCTTCTTCGCCTAATTCAGATAACTTCCAGCGAATAATTTCTCCGTTGCGGGCACCACACTGATTTTCGGCATATTTTTTTGCTTTTTCTATCGCTTCGCCAACAGAATCAGCATCACAATCGCCCATTGCTTCACATGAACTTTCAACACAATCTGCTTCAATTAAGTAATGCATCACTCCACCTTCAATCCTTTTTTGGTCAAGCCTTCGACTAAGTTTGTACCAGAGAAGAGTCAACTTGATTGGTCGCTTGCGGCCCAAATTGTCTTTCCACAACTGCATATTAGCTGCCTAATGCTTGTTGTATTTTCTGCATCACTTCGCTGCTCAACTCAAGGTCACTGGGTTTCCGAGAATTCTTAAGAGTTACTTCGATATATGCTCGACGTTGAGCATAGGTTGTTTGGGTGTCCCAAAGTTTGTTGATAATTACCATCATAGGATCATCATCGGAAACTTTCCGGCCATCCATTGTGACTAAAATCGGACGGCAACCGGGACAAGCATCACAGAATTCATGATCTTCTATGACTCGGATCATTTTAGTCTAACCATCCATCTACAACTTGTTCGTAGATGGATAACTCCTTTTCGTCTTGAATTTGTTTTATTTTCTCAATCATTTCCGTGTGACAAAAATCGCTCTTCTTATGATACACGCTTGAGTAATTTCTGCAAAGTTTAACGAAATCAACCCAATCCCCTGCCGTTATCCACGTCCTGTGCCACTTTCATGAACAGGCACAGTCCAGTCATGAAGCCAATCGCCAAACTTCGCCACTGGTTTGACAACGCCACACAAACTGAGCCACCAGACCAGTTGGGAGGCTGGGTGAGCGATCAAGTTGTGGACTGCCCACCAGAACTCAAGATACAACCATTGCTTCATCGCTGATGCCCTCTACTTCCACTGGCTCAACAGCCTTCCTTAGTACAATTAACAGAATGCAGCCGCCTTGTTCAAATCCTCATTGGCGATACACTCGACGGTCGGGTATTTGTTTAGGATGAACACCCTCACCTTAGCGTCGAATGGTGCTTTCACGATACGCCACTCGGCTTTCCTATCGCCAGGAAGACGAAACAGCGTCTTGCTCTTTGTGTTACGTTTGAGCCACTTGATAGTCTCTTGCTGCTCCAAGAGCGGATCAATCACCTGATCCAAGTGGTCAAAGGCAAACTCATGCGGTTGCGTTTCGGCCCACGCCGTAAGTGCCTTGCCAGCAACAGGATCGGACCAATGGTAATCGTTGCATCCACCACGCCCATTGTTTCGGACTTCGCCGATCTTCTTCCCATCGAAGTAAATCGTTGCGGAGAAACAGTTTGTCTCTTCGCTCATGTCGGGATGAATCTTGACGTTCTTGAGTTCGACGTTCATGTTTCTCCTTGGTTCATGGTGCATGGTGCGAAGCTCGTTGACGTAGCTTTCAACCACACTTGGAAGGGGGGCCAATGTTCCAACTCCCCGGCACGATCATGACCCGTTATGGTCAACGAGTTCTCGAAGCTCGGCCAACCAGTCGGCAATGTCCTGCTCGCTCATTCGACCTCCGTACCGTTTTCTGATCATGTCCGCCAAGTCTCATGACAAAAATCTTTTAAAAAAAGGGGTTTTCATCGTCGCCCACAAATTTGGGGCCGTCAAAGTCAATACCCTGTTGGGCAAGGTTCTTTTGTACAATGAACGCCGCCGCTGTCAAGATGTGAGCGGTAGGTACAGGCGGAATATTGTACGATTCGACTCGCAGACCACCTTCGCCGGGGCGAATCAGCAAGTAAGGTTCCTTTGGCCGGTTTTGCAATTCTTCAAAAAGTTGATCTGTGGTGGCCAACTCCAAATCAACCAACAATGCTTCTTCTTTTTTCTTTTTGTATTCATTAATCAGATCATTCCATTGATTATACTTTTTGTGTCCTACAATTAGCACAATGGCAAACACACACAGCGTTATGATAAGTGCCAATAGTAGTGGAATTTCAAACATTATTGCCTTCTTTGATTTTTTGAATTATCTTTTCTACCAAATGCTTGCGGCGATTCCCAAAAGACCAATCAGGCGCAGTCAAAAACCCTCGATCCTTGATTAGTTCAATACGAATGACACAGCCGTTTGCATCCTTGATAATTCTAGGTTTTTTCCCATCCAAAAAGTCCGCATCAACTTCTGCTGCATATGGATCGAACACCATATTATACAGCGGTCGATTCGCCTGATCTATAGATAGATCGGCAAGCCACTTATTTTCCACCAAAAGCACAAGATGCCCAGCCCATTTGTTATATTCGTGGGAACCGTAACCGATTCCCACGCTATAACTGCCATCCTCTTTCCCCCACTGAATCAGCATTTTACGATTAGGGAATTTACTACCCGTCTCAATTCTTTTGACATAAGGGGCATTAAAAATACTCAGTTTAACGGGAATGGGTTCGGCAAGAACGCCAAAGTACGTCAGAACATCTAATCCTATCGCTGTTGAGGCAATACAGGAATCAGCCCGGTATTCTTTCAAGATTTCCGGTCTGCCATAAAGCAACAGTTGGTGTAGGATTTTTTTATAGTCCACGACTAGATTGTACTACAGGAACTTCTCAGTGTAAAGTCCAACAGTGGCCGCAATCTCTTGCCCCGGATATATCTTTTTGGAAGAAATATGCCTCAGCAGTATTCTTGTACAAATCTGCGAAGACTTCTTTAGTCATCGGCAAATTTACCAGATTATATCTGGCCAAGGATATTGGATACCTTTGGAACAGATTAGCGGAGACTCCCTCGATTTCATCGATTTTGCTCAGACAATCATTGTTTACTTCGTACAATTCGCCCCAGATTTCTTTGACCGTGTCGGTTCTCTCAGAAAATCGTAAAGCAGGGTCTTGTACCAAAGCAGGGAAACCTGAAATATGAAACATTGAATATTTGGGTTCAGAAAATGCCGTTCCCAAATATCTTTGACCTTCTAATGCGTGGTGCCTAGAAAAACCACGTTTTAGTGTGCCATATACGAATAAAAGTTTCATGTATTTGTACTCCTTATTTTGCCCTTTATTTTTAATGAAATAAAGACAAATTTAAAAGAGTACAAACATGAAATATTTCTACCCAAGGTCAAAATGCCTATATACAGTCAAAAGGGCGGCAGTTTTTTCGTCCTTTGGAGAATACTGTACACTTTTGTTTCGCTTAAGACTTTTTAGTTTAAGCAAACCACTTCTCAAAACGGCACGCTCATCGTTGGATATCACACCAAATTCATTAAATATAGTTTCCAATCGATCTTCCATTGCCGCAGAAGTTACGGGGTTCCTAGTCATCATTTTCTTGAACTCCAATCAATGTTGCCTTATCAGAAAAAGCGACAGAGAAATTAAAAAGCAGATCGTGAACGACCGGCGAAGAAGAAAAATAAAATTCATCTAGCCATTTTTTGTACACTCCATTCATAAGAATCCAGAAGTCTTGGGGTGCGGCAATGTACCCAATTGCCAACAAGCGCCCCAGTTTCTCAACTACGTTCTTTTCAAGCAAATTGGCAACATTTACTCGTTGAGGAATATTGCCAATCGGGAGAGTTATATTCTCCAAGTCGTATACCGAAAACCCGGAACAAAAAATACCATTCTCCGCATGGACAAGCGGCTTGTTGTCGAACAAATCGACAGGGAGCATCCTGTCGAAAGAAGTAACCAAAACCGATTGTCCCGGTTCATCAGCAAGTGTTGCATACGGATTGTCTTTGTCAACCAAAGAAAAACCCAAGTCAACAACCTTTTTGCGGTTTGACTCCTTCTGTAGCGGGTGAGAAAACACAAACACTTCTTGGTGGCCTCGTGCCTTCAAGTCTCTCAAGAAGGCGAGGCTTCCGTCAAAAGAAGCATCTGAAATGTATAGAAAAATTTTCATCGTTTATCAAAGTCCATGTAAGACAACTCATTTAAGCAACGGAATTTGGTTCCGTTAATGGTCATTTCCCAATCCCTATGGTGATGACCGAACAACCACCATTCCGGCTGATGGAGTTCAAACATAGACTGCAATAAATTAGCAGTCATGCTCGGTTTAATGCCCCAATTCAAAGCCTCTTCCTTGGACATCCCAACATAATCGAGCAAATTCGTTGGGCATTCGTGAGTAATTACAAAATTAGGCTTTACTTGCTCGTACAGAGCAAGCGCCTGTGACGCTTGAGAGTAGGTGATTTCTTCAAGCGGCCACCAATTTACACCCTCTTTGCGATACTTCTTATCAATAGAATTGCCGCCCCGAACATAGAAAATATCTCCAAATTCGGGCACGGTGTAGATGCCGAAATCACCAAGAAAATGAGGGGTTTGTTCTACGAACTTGCCGTCAACAACTGTGTAATTGTCGTGATTGCCGCCCAAGATTTTGTGGGTGTCAGATGGAAGGTGTTTTTGAATCCAATCGTAATTAAATCCTATATCGCCCAACTGAATGCTATAAGTAGCTTTGTTGGCGATCCCTGTATACTCGCTTTGTTTGCCGTGTACGTCTCCGATAAACCGGAGCCACAGCTTCTTGTCATTTTTCATGCTTATCCCTAACGGGGAGGGCACAATTGCCCTCCCAACTACGAGAGCAGGCTTTCTACTCCCACTTATATCCCTTATGCAGCCTTCTCAGGCTTGGCGAAATTTACTTCCAACGTCTCTCCCTTTTTCTTGAAAGGGAAAGCCTCTTTGCGAACGATCTTTTCGTCAATCACAAGAGTCTCGCCGCCGTGATCGGGCAATTCATACATAATATCCTGCATGAAGTTTTCGATCACAGAACGAAGGCCACGAGCGCCGGTATTCTTCTTGTAGGCGATCTTGGCGATTTCACGGATTGCACCATCCGTAAACTCAACCTTCACATCATCGTATCGGCACAGTTTCTTGTATTGCCGTACCAAAGAATCCTTCGGGTCCACGAGAACGTGGGCCAAGGTTTCTTCGCTCAGGCCAGACAATGGAACTTGTGCAGGAAGACGACCGATAAATTCTGGAATAATTCCAAATTCGACCAAATCATCCTCGGTCACTTGTGCCAACAACTTATTCTTGTCTTTCTCATTGTCTTCCTTGCCAGCGACACCAAATCCAATGCTACGCTTGCCAACTCGACGGGCGATGATTTCTTCCAACCCAACGAATGTCCCACCACAAATAAACAAGATATTCGTGGTATCAATCGGAACGTACTGTTGTTCTGGATGCTTGCGACCGCCAGTAGGAGGCACATTGCAAATTGTACCTTCCAACATTTTCAAAAGAGACTGCTGGACGCCTTCGCCGGAAACGTCACGAGTAATCGAGACATTGGAAGTCGAACGACCGATCTTATCGACTTCATCAATGTAAATGATCCCGGTTTGAGCAAGTTCAATGTCGAAGTCGGCGTTACGGAGCAGTTTGAGAACCAAATTCTCAACATCTTCACCAACATATCCAGCTTCGGTCAAAGTCGTTGCATCACCGATGGCGAAAGGCACTTGAAGAATCTTGGCGAGCGTTTTTGCAAGCAGAGTCTTACCGGAACCAGTTGGGCCGACCAAAAGAATGTTACTCTTCTCAATAGTCGTTTCACTCAACTCATCCTTACCGTCATCACCATCTTGTTGACGCTTGGCTTCGTCACGAAGTCGCTTATAGTGCGACGAAACGGCGACGGCCAAAGCACGCTTAGCAACATCCTGACCTACAACGTATTTGTCAAGATGCTCGACAATCTCTCGTGGTGTGGGAACATCATCGGGCACGTTTATTGCGCCACCCGTCTTACCCTGTTGGGCCAAAACCGATTGGCACAAGTGGATGCATTCATTACAAATAAATACTTGATGTTCGGGCGGGCGACCATTCCGAGACTCTTTCGATACTGGACTTTCAACGAGATTGGAAACTTCGGAAGAGGGCCGTCCACAATAGTCACAGACTGCCTCTTTGGGTTTCTTGTCATCTTTCTTTACCATAAATAATCCTCTTCTTATATCCAGAATTTTCTAGACACACAATCTAGACACACAACTAGATTCTACCACAACTTAGCCATCTTGTAAACCAGATTGGTCACATGAACTTATGACTAAATTATTGCTACCCTTGATCTTGTGATCCATTTCTGTTTGATGAAGCGGTGGTTTTGCTCGAAAGTCTTGCGGCAATCCCGTTTATGACAAACTTGCAGGATGGTCTTGTTCTGGAAATGGCACACAAGTCCCAGATGTAACGCCCGTACCGTTTGTCCAGCCTGTTGAAGTCTGAGGGAAAAGTCTGCGTCTTCTCCGTAGGCAAATTCAAGATTCTCTTGGTCAAAAAGTCCGTGCTTTTCATAGGTTTCCCGCCTTATGGCAAAACACCATCCCGCAATGTAATCGACCTCTGTTCCAAACTGGACCCATTTGCCTTTTCCATCTTCATCAAGAATTCCACCGGCAAATCCGACTTGAGCCAGTTGTTGATCTTGTTGCAAATGAGAAATCAATGATTTGTCCCAATCTTTCATTACCATCGTATCGGAATTTAAAAGTATAACATATGGAGAGTTGCCTAATTTAATCAATTCATTATTTGGAATAATAAAGCCAAGGTTCTCTTCATTTCGCACAGTCACTATATCTTTTTGTTCCGCCAGCCAATCTTGCATGTCTTGATCTGAGCCGTTGTCCCAGACAAATATATGGTAATTTTCGGTATTTCCTCGAATGGATTCGATGCATATTTTGAGATATTCCAATTGATTATGAACCACAATCAAAATATCTTTTTCGGCTACTTCGTATTTTGAAACAACAAAAAGTTCTTCTTTTATTTCTTCGGAGAAAAAATTGACCCCTCGAAGCCATTCGCTTTCACCAACCATGACTTACATCTCCGTATTTTCAATAATATAAGCCTCGTTATCAACAGACAAATATATTCCTTTTTCTTTGATTTTAATCGCAATTTCTAACAAAAATGAAACCAATATACCTATTTTATCATTTGCCAAACTACAAACATACTTAACATTGGCTTCTTTGTTTTTATCTACATTCCAAACACCAAAGGCATCTGTGGTTTCAATTGTATAAGATAAATTTTCTTTGATAAAAAAATCATGCAAAGTTTCACTTATTCTTTTTATTTTTTTCTTTGGCAACAAAAAAGAAGTCTGAATACCAACTGGTTCCACTTTAAAAAAAATAAATGAGTTATTGATTTTAAACCATCCATGCTTTCTAAGCCAACACTCGAATTTGGTCTGGTCAAACGATACGTTTTTAAACCAATTATCTAATGAAATTGTTGGTCGCAAATTTTCTAAATGATTGATTATTTTTATATCATATATTTTATTGCGAACAAAAGCTATTACTGGGAAAACATGATCTATATGCCATTCATCAAATTGACTAACCCGTGGCCAATCTGGGTGAGACATAATATGTGACATTAACTCTTTATTGTCATAGCCCAGCAAATTTTTACTTGAAGCATTTTTTTTCTTTCCGATAATTTCTAATGTATTCCTCAAAATATTGTGAATTTTTTGCTTGAACTTTTTATTTATTTCGACTTGTTGATGGTCTGGGTTCCATCTAGGGTGCAGTGACCCGGAATGTTTTTTAATGCCACAATTTTTGCACCTACATTCGTTATCATATTTTTGTTTTCGCATAAATTTATGTCTCAATGAGCGAAATCTTTTGATGACTGCATTAGTGCTTTTACGTTATCTCGACAGAAGCCATATTCTCCACGCTCTATTAGTTCATAAATGACACCAGTAAGCAAGCTGGGACATGAAAAAACTTGTGTTAATCCGGGGCACCTCATAGGTTCTGCGGAAGAAAATTCTGCATAACCTTTTTCTTTCCATTCTCTCATCGTATCGGTCACGCTATCTACCTGATAGGCTAGATGGTGAATTCCGCCAATACCGTCTCTACGAGCAACCCATTGTCCTACAATGGAATCAGGGGAGCCGTCCGAAACAAATATTTCAGGAGCCATATGATAAGTTGTTGGCTCCGGTATGTTTTCTATAAATGATTTGCAAATCCAGCCAGCTTGTTTGGCATTTGTTCTTTCAGATGGTTCTAAAGCGATACATTGGGCCGTAGTTCCGTCTGGAAATTTAAGGTCAAACTCTGTTTGAACTTTATATCCAAAGGCGTTAATGAAGAAATTGGCCGTTTTCCAACGGTCTTTTACTCTATATGCGATGTGGTCTAACCTAATTGTTGCCTCCTTGAGACTACTCATAAATTTGAATTAAATATTCTTATAATTCTATATAAGTATGAAAAGCAAATCTTTCAATGGAATCAAATTATGCCAACAACACAAGAAGAAGCGGCAAAAATTGTTAGCATTTCTCAAGAATATATGTCCTATGATGAAATGAAACAACTTTTTGTTCGTTTAGATGATGAAGTTGGGAAATTTACAAATAATAACTCACTCAAAACGTCACTCGCAATGATGAGACTATTAATTGACCCTCCAGTAGCCCCGCCAAAACCTTTTTGGCTAAAACCAATTCTCTATCTCCTAATTGCTGCTCATGCCGCTGTTGTTATTGGTATAGCCCTATCTTTCTTCTTTCTACCATTTAAAACGCCTTGGTTTATTGCGTTGCCTCTAATGTCTTTTATTTTCTTCTTCTCTACAAATAGAGTCAATTGCCAATGCACAGAATTGGAGAATAATCTCAGAAAAAAATTAGAAATGAAGCCAATATCGGGATTTGTTGGACACTATTTTCTAAGACCTTTCAAAAACTTTTTGAACAAAAAATCCGTTTGATGCGAGGCTGTCCAAGAGTTTTGGTCGGGCCGATTGCATCAGGCAAATCCACTTATGCTCGTTCTGCTTGTCATTTCGAGAATCGGTATGGCTCAAGAGCCTTGACGAAACCCCGACGTTATCACCAATGTCTATTGCTCATCGTCTCAAGAGCCAGTCCACGTTCCATGTTTGGAAGACGCAGGACGGTATTTTGCAATGGTACTTCTGGAAGGAACGTACCTTTTGGTCGGACGGTTATTTTGTTTGTACCACTGGCGATGCTTCTATGGAAACCATTAAGAAATATATTGAAGAACAGGGGTAAATATCAGCATGAGAACCTTCCAAGAATGGTGTTGTGTGCGTGAAGCAAGTGTGTCAAAAGATGAGTATTTTCACACAACTTCACCACAGGTCGTAAACAACATCTTTCAGAACGGTTTTGCAACTGGAATTAAGTCAAGTCTTGAACTCGGTCCTGGCGTGTATTTGAGTGTGAACCGTACCGCTTATCCTACTCATTTAACAACACACGATGGCAAAACTTCTTCTGTTACAACAATCCGTGTGGCTGTAGACCCAAGTGTGAAGTTCCTTAACATGGAGTTTGGGGCTAATACGCCACTGCAAATTATAAGGGCATTGTATGGATATGATGAAGGCAACAAGGTTTACGACAAACTAAGCAAACAGTTATTTGCCATCGGCGGTCCTAACTGGCGTTTCATCCATAACTTACTTATTCAGAATGGATACGGCGGTATCAAAAGAGAAAATGACCATGAAGCAGGAAACAGAGATGTGGTTGTTTTTGATGCAAGCAAAGTAAAACCGATTGAAGTAGTTGGCTAAACTCTGTTACAATGGCGGTCAAATGTGTGATACTGAGGCTTTAGTCCTTAGTTAATCCTATGGGCGGCTTCATCCCCTACCCTAAAGGGCAAGCCTGTTCTGGTCACTCCGTTCCCGACACAGGCTTGCGGTTTCACCGTAGGGGTTTTCGCCGCCAAAGAGGATAAATCCCAAACAGTAAATCAATGCTTCTATAGCAACAAAATTAAATTCGAGTAAATTTAGATTGTGTGTTATCAATTCTAAAGGCCAATGTTATAAATATAGTTAATGATAACAGTTTGCCCCAATTGTGGCCAGTCTCTTAATCGTTACTTATCTGATGGTCTAACACACTGCTCTAATTGCAACATTGTTTTCGATTCAAGTGTCTATAACTTAATTCTTTCCGCTTCTTGGATCGTGCGAAAGCAAAGTCTTCCGCCAGCTACATTGGTATCTTGGCTAGGTTTATCCGAATCTGATGCCGATTTTGTTTATCACTCCATAGAAGAAGAGGGAATATCTCATGACGAATTTATTTGTTTGCTCAAAAAATTGAAAATTCCCGAAAGATCGTATATTGATCGGTCTGCATAATTTTTCGGTAATTTAGACTTTTTTAAGCCCTGATGAAAACCTTGACAGCACTAAAAATTTTATCTGCCAGTATGTGGCAAATATCGGCGCTAAAAATCCCTAAGAGTATCGTCATTATTTCCTTAAGATAGTGCTTACTTAAATCTAGATGACTAGAAATTAAATTTTTAGTATAGGACACCGACTCAGCTAAGGCAGCTTCCCAACGTAAGCCAGATGCCAAGAAAGAGACCAAATGAAAGCTATAGGTAACTAAACACAAAATTAAAGCCAAATAAGCTAGTCTAGTAAAACTACTGAATAAGATGCTGTGACTCAGACCTCGGTGCTTGAATATTCGTGAATACGGCCACCATAAAATTCGGAGTGGCCCCCAATTTCTAGCTGAGTTTGAGTAGTTAAGGTCCAAATCAGGCGATAAGAATAAAGTAGCAAATATAAAAGTGGCACCAGCAAGAAGTATCGTGTTTAAGTCTATTATGTTTTCTGTTTTTAAAAAATAAGCTGCTGTTGCGCCAGCACTCAAGTTAATCACAGTGTGTGCGATATAGTTTGGCATTTTGGCATTTTGGCATTTTGACCTTGTGAAATAAAAAAGCCGGAGGAAATTACTCCCCCGGCTTTTGGTGCCGACATTATCCTAGTTTCTTCAAGAAAACAATGGCCCGCTCCAACTGGCCGATGCCGCCGACCGTATCGGCAAACTTCTTGACTTCGATCAGCTTCTCTAAATCGTTGAATTTGACCCTCCCTATCGAACGACGCTTCCGCTTCCCGGCCAACTTGTCGATTTCCGACCGGCGAAGCTGGTAGATCGTCACGGCATTCATCTTCATCGGCTTGCCGTCATTGCCCTTTTGCTTCGACAACCGCTCTTCAACGGTTGTACGCCAGCTTTCCGGGGGATTGTCGGTCACAGCGCCAATTTCATGCAAAATTTTTCGCACGACTTCTGACTTGTTGATACGAGTTTTTTCAGTAGCAGCCATCGTTCTTTTCCTTTTAGATTTTAGATTGGGTTACAAAAAAATCCCGTCCTATATTACGGAGTCAATATAAGACGGGATTTACATTCGATCAGTTACGCTGCACGAAAGGTGTATTCGGCGTCCTTGCCTTCGTTGGCCTTTTTGAGCGTGCCCTTCTTAACCAACTTGACGAGGCACTGGTACACCATGTTGCTGAAATCCCTGGCCTTGCTCTTGTACCCGGCATTGCGGGTGGCAACAACCAATTCCTGATGCTTCATCGGCTTGCCGTGCGACTGGATGATGGTTTCCAGCAAGCCGGGCAATTCGATCCGCTTTTCCTTCGGAACAGCAACGGCATCCGGGTTTTTCTTCGGACGACCACGACGCTTCGGAGCATCAGCAACAACCGGAGCGGCGGTTGCGGGCTTAGCCTTCGGCGGGCGACCACGACGCTTAGGAGCATCAGTCGTAGCCGTTTTCGGGGCGGCGGGTTTGGTTGCAACTTTCGGAGCAACCTGAGTCCCAGCCAACGCCAACTTTGTTGCTTGAACCTCGGCTAGACGCTCAAGCAGTCCAACTTCTTCAAGTTCAAGTTCGGCCCGCTGCTTCGCTCGTTCAGCTTGCATTCGATAATTCATAACAATTCTCCCAATTTCTATTGTCCCATTCGTTTTGGTGAATAGCCAATTTGATTTGGGACACATTTATCAAAGGTTGGCTCATTTACGGTTACATTGGGCTTTTGCCCGTCTACTATGATAATACGACAGAATTTGTCGGATGTAAAGCATACTCGAAAGAAAAATGTGTATTCGGGAAAAATTGCGGGTTTACTATGTTAATAATGGTAAACAGCCACAGCAAACTTTGTGCTAGAAAAGGAGTCACCATGCTGGTTTTAAGCAGGAAAAAAGATGAAACAATCATTATCAAAGGCCCAGATATGAGCGACATAAAGATTACGGTCGTCAGAATCGACAGCCGTAATAAAGTCCGTATTGGCATTGAAGCCGATAAGGGAGTCACGGTTCTTCGCTCGGAGCTAGAAGGCAGCACAGCCGATAACTCAAAAAAGGTAAGGCAATTCAGCCTGTAATCACCTCTTGGGGTTCAGGAATTAACGCTTCCAAGACAAGGCTACGAATTTTTTTGAAGTCCGGGCCGTTAATGTCCCAAAAGTATCGAGCAAAATAAACAACGGCTTCCGGCAGGTATGGCAGGCCGTAATTATAAACTTCCACAGCCCAATCCTTGACGGTATCTTCCGTCCAAGGCTCTTCCCATTTGTCGTTTTTGAAGCCAGCGGGCTTTACCGGGCAACGACCAGCAGGAGCATAAATACTTCGGCCTGCGGCCCGATAGGAAACTTGGGAGAGTTGCACAGATGGCGTCGGAGAAACGGTAGTTCGACAGTAACCCGTACTCGGCGTAACTGGCGTAGAACGACTTCGGGCCTCGATATTGGAGAGAGTCGATTTCACATCAGAAATAATCTGCTTGTGATCGACGATCATTGGTTCTGGGGAAGCGGCGACGGCAGCATCAGCTTTGAAAAATTCATGCCCACACCCACATTTATGCGTGCGGGGGCCATGTTCGGCGTTACATTTCGGACAAATTTTCTTGCCTCTAGGCATGATGACCTCAAATTTAAGTTTAAGGCTGTTCAGCAAAATGTCAATATAATTACCGCAAAAGACGACTCACAGATTCTTCGTTATGAATACAGCGGATTGCTTCGGCAAACAGGGGCGTAGTGGGGATAACTTCAAGCCGCTTTTTAAATTCGGACAATAAATTCTTTGGCTTTACCGTATCGGTAACGACAATCTTGACACCTTTTTGCAACAAATTTTCGACATTTTTGTTGGCGTTAGGGCCAACAAAAAGACCGTGCGTGGCAAAAACCCCCACAATGTATCCGCCAGCCGCTTCTACGGCCTCAACCCCAACGACATTTGTACGGCAACTCGAAATCATGTCGTCAAAAATAAGGCAATGTTTATCTTTTACATCACCCATGATACCGTGGGCGTCAATATTTCGCCCCTCGTGGGTCTTGTAGATAGCCGCCAAGCCGATCTTCACGCCGAGAATTTCTTGAAGTTTATTTCGATCTTTACCGGCTCGTTTAACACCGCCCTCATCGGGAGAAACGACTACAAGTTGGTCAAGATCAACGTCCCAATTTTTTATGTTTCTGGAAATCCAGTCGGCAACGATGGGGCGTGCTTCCAAATGGTCGAGCATCATTCGGAAACCAGACTGAAAGGCGGAAAGATTATGCGCATCCATAGTGAGAATGCGATCTTCCTTTTGCAAGATGCCTTCCAGCATTTCGGGAACGTATTTTGTGTAAATAGGCGCTCGTGATTCAGTTTTCCTGTCCTGCCGTTGAAATGCAAGATAAGGAATTACGAGAGTGATTCGCCGGGCAGAAGCATCACGAATTGATCCGGCAAAGAACGCCAGCTTCACAAATTTGTCGCAGACAGATTCTTTGTCGCACGAATATAAGGATTCGATAATGAAAACGTCACAACCACGAACATTTTCAGAAGAAAGCAGATACGGTTCGCCGTCGTCATACGTTTCCTCTTTGTGACCTGTGCGGCGCATCGCCAAATGAGCGCACACCTGATCCGCAAAATCTTGACTGTTACCAAGACCAAAAATCCGTAGGTCGTTCATGTTATGGAGTCCTCTCATTGACGTGATTATACCACGTCTATTTTTGGTTATAAATCATAATGTTCGACAAGCTGCGATCTATTTTCACAAAACTCCTTTGCAATGATAACATTTCTTAGCAACATACTAACAGTCAACAAGCCAATGCCCCCCGGAACCTTTGTGAGTAAACTTGCTTTATCAATTACAGATTCTTCATCAACATCGCCAACAACTTTGTCTAGTTTGTTTATGCCTACATCAATGATAATTACATTATTTTTGCAATAATCTTCTGTTAGAACAAAATTTGGTCTTTTTCCTACCGCTACAACCAATATGTCTGCGAGCCTACTAATTTCTTTAATTTTTTCAGTATGTTGATTACACATTGTTACTGTTGCCCCTCGACTTCTCAACATCATCAGCAATGAACGTCCAATGACCATAGAATCGTTTATAACAACAATATGTTTTCCAAAAACTTCAATGTCTTCATGATCTATAAAAACACACACAGCAGAAGGAGTACAAGGATAAAAATTAGGGACATCTTGAACCAATAACCCCACATTGATGGCGTTAAAACAATCAACATCTTTATAAACATCTACAGAATTCAATATTGATACACGATCTAAATGCGATGGCAATGGCAATTGAACAATTATCCCATGCACTTGTTTTGATTTATTCCATTGATTTATCACTTCAATAACTTCACATTGATTTGAATCCGCAGGCAATTTAAGTATTTCAATTTGAATGCCAACCTCATCACATGCTTCTTGTTTTTTTCTTACATACAACGCACTTGCTTTATCATCTCCAACAAGTAAAACGCATAATTTAGGTTTAACTTTCAAACCAGCAACTTGCGTTGTCAACTGTTCTTTAATTTTTTTTGCAATAAACTTACAATCAATGATTTTGCAAGTCATAATATAACCTTACCCTCTTGGATTTCATCAAATGAAATTGTATGAATTGCTGAGAATCCTTCTTCTACTGTAGGCTCTTTATATTCAATTTGATGGCAATTGGCAACTGTAAGCCAATATTCGTAGGGATAACCACGAGAGTCCATATGTGCCCTACGTTGAGCATGAACTTCCGGGCCTTCATTTTTGAAAACAATTGCTTCGCAAGAAACATCGAAACTGTTGGCTAAAGCAATCCACCGCTTGCGGCCCCGCACATTGACATTTAATCCACGATCTACCATAACCACCCTGTCCATTGCAAGGGCAGTTCCGATGACGTGATTTTCGATTGATTTATAAAGTATTTTGAGACGCTTATCGTATAAGGTGTAATCGTCGGCATGGAGCATATTGACAATTGCATCGTCATTGAGAGTAATCATACCAAGGCGAGCGGCATTTTTAGAATAAGTACTTTTTCCAGAAGCTATCATGCCGCACAAAACAAATAATTTGGCTATAGTATCCACTAGTTTGGAAGGCATCTATTCTCTCCGTATCAGATAAAA
>Ga0194128_10006098_pt1 | contig 16430 bp, 13 predicted proteins | sample TA2KigCa65mmetaG_FD_148650 | JGI IMG/M metagenome (GOLD analysis project Ga0194128, IMG submission 148650) | Freshwater microbial communities from Lake Tanganyika, Tanzania - TA2015037 Kigoma Deep Cast 65m | ecosystem: Environmental > Aquatic > Freshwater > Lake | place: Tanzania: Lake...
ACCCTTGCCGCTCTAACCCTCGGAAAATCTTTGGCTTAGAGGTCTGCTTGGCCGCTTCGCAGTAAACTCCCGCTAGATATCGTGCGATCAACAATCGGCCTCCATTCCTCTTCATCGGCGCACTCAGGCGATTCCTTTACGCTGGAGTCAGTACAATCGGCGTAAGAACCCGATCTCCTCAGACTACCAGGAAAAACATGAAGTCACACACCGAGTACCTCTTGTTTGAAACGGCGCGAATGCGAGAATTCGTCAATATCACGGACCGCGTGGAATCCGCACTGGCCAAAAGCGGTGTTAGGGAAGGAATGATTCTCATTTCGGCGATGCACATCACGGCGGGCGTTTGGGTCAACGATGCCGAGGATGGACTGCTGGCCGACATCGGCGAGTGGCTGGAACACCTGGCGCCATTTAAGAAGGACTACCGGCATCACCGCACCGGCGAGACCAACGGCGACGCGCACTTGAAGAGCCTGTTGGTGCATCATCAGGTCATCGTTCCGGTGACAAACGGTAAGCTCGATCTGGGGCCGTGGCAGCAGGTGTATTACGCCGAGTTCGACGGACGGCGCAAGAAACGCGTCATTATCAAGGTGATGGGAGAGTAAGCGATGAAAGGAACCGTCGCGCGGCGATATCTATGAATCAAGGAGACGATATGAAGAATCCGATTGTGCCCGCGGTGTTAGCAGCGGCTTCGATGGCCGCGGCGGAGTTGCCCGTCAAGCGCGTGGTGCTCTACAAGCACGGGGTTGGGTATTTTGAGCGGAACGGAGATTTGACGAGCGGGGAGTCGGCGCGCCTGGATTTCAAGGCGTCGGATATGAACGACGTGCTGAAGTCGTTGACCGTCGTCGAGACCGGCGGCGGCAAAGTGACGGGGTTGCGGTATGACTCGTCGACGCCGCTGGATAAACGGCTGGGGGAGTACTCGTTTTCTGTCGGCGCCGAAGTACCGATGGCGAAGTTCCTCGATCAGTTCAAGGGCGCGCGGATCGAGTTGGATGCGACCGCTGGCGTAATTGTGAGCGCGCGGACGCTGGCGCCGTCGAACGATCAACCACAGAGGGATCTGGTTGTGGTCATGACCGAGACAAACGAACTGCGGACGATCGACTTGTCCGCAGTTACGAAGATCAAGCTCGCCGACAATGTTCTGCAGCAGCAGTTGCGCGATTATCTCGGCGCGATGGCCGGCGCGCGCACCAGGGAGCAGCGGAGCGTGTACATCGATTCGACCGACGCCCGCGCGCGCAAGATTTCGGCGTCGTACTTGATTCCCACGCCGATCTGGAAGTCGAGCTACCGGCTCATTTTCCGCAACGATCCGAAGCCCTTGCTCGAAGGCTGGGCGATCATCGACAACACGACCAACGACGATTGGACCAATATCCGGTTGTCGCTGGTTTCGGGCAAACCGGTTTCGTTTCAAAGCCGGTTGTACGATCCGAAGTTCATTACGCGGCCGTTCGCGGAACTCGCGGAGGAGGAGGCGGCCGCGCCGGTGCTCTACGCGGGGGCGGTTGCCAGCGCCGCTCCCGCGCCACCAGCGGCTGCGCCGCGAGGGGCCAAGATGGCCGCCGGCGTGGGCCGAATGGCCATGGCTGAAGCGGCGGCAGCGGATGAATTTCGCTCGCAAGAGAGCAACGTTGCCGTGCAAACCGAAGGCCGCGATTTGGGCGAGCTATTCGAATACGCCTTCGGCAATCCGGTCACTGTCCGCCGCAATCAATCGGCGATGTTGCCCTTCCTGCAACAGCCGCTCGACGCGCGCAAGCTGCTCATCTACAGCGACCGCTCGCAACAAAACCCGCGCACGGCCGCTGAGTTGACCAACGCGACCGGCAAGACGCTCGACGGCGGCCCGATCACCGTGTTCGACAACGACGCCTACGCCGGCGAGGCGCTGGTCGAAACAGTAAAGTCGGGCGACAAACGGTTGATCAGCTACGGCGTCGACCTGGGCACGCGCATCACCACCAAGATCGATTCGGGCAATCAGCGGTACTTGGAATTTAGCGCCAAGCGTGGTATCGTCACCGCGAAATCGGGCGTCGAAGAAACGACCGTCTTCTCGATCAAGAATGTCGACGCGCGCGCCAAGACGCTAATCATCGAACACCCGATTCGCTACAACTACAAGCTCCTGAATCAGAAGCCGACCGAGACGACTGCCAATATGAATCGCTTCACGGTCGCGCTGAAGCCGTCCTCGGAAGACAGCTTCACGATCAAGGAAGACTTCGTACACGATCAAGTGATTTCGCTGTCGTCGTCGACGCCCGATTACATCGCCGCGTTGATGGTGAACCGCACGCTGTCGGCGGCGGGCCGCAAGGCGCTCGAATCCGTCGCCAATCAGAAGCGCCAAATCGCCGAGGCCGACCGCGCCGCCCGCGCGGCCGAGCAACGCATCGCCGAGTTGAGCAAAGACCAGGAGCGGTTGCGGCAAAATATTTCGAGCTTGAACTCGATCGCCGGGCAGCAGGAGACGGTGCAACGCTACGCCCGCGATCTAGCGGCGCGCGAGCAACAGATCGTCACCCTGCGCGATCTGGCCACCGAACAGCGGCAGAAGAAGTCTTCCCTCGAAGCCGAGCTCAATGCGATGCTAGAGAAATTGGAATTCTGATGAAGCTGATTCGATACTCTTTCCACGATCGAGTGCATGCCGGCGTTGTGACCGCCAAGGGCGTTGTGCCGGTGACGGCGATCAACGCCTACACGGGTTCGGACGTTCCCGACACGGTGCTCGGCATTATTGAAAGCGGCGATCTCGATCCGCTCGGCGCGGCCGAGACGCTCCCCGCGATTCCCTACTATCAGGTAATGCCGCTGCTGCCCTATCCGGTGCCGCCGAAGATCTGGTGCATCGGGTTGAACTATCACTCGCACGCGGTCGATATCAAAGCCGTGCAGCCGGATGAGCCGGGCTCGTTCATGAAACCCGCGTCTTGCATGTTCCGGCCGGGCGGCGAGATCGTACTGCCACCGGAGCGCGTGACCAACGACGTTGACGCCGAGGGCGAGTTGGCCATCGTCATCGGCAAGCGATCGCAGTATTTGAATGATCACGCCGAGGCGCTGGATGCGATCTTCGGCTACACGGTGACGCTGGATCTGACGGCTCTTGACGTGCTGGCGAAGAATCCGCGCTATCTGACCCGCTCGAAGAGCTTCGATACGTTCTTCAGCTTCGGGCCGGTGATTGTGACCAAGGACGAGATCGCCGATGTCGACGCGCTCGAAGTGTTGACCGAACACAACGGCGAAGTCTTCTCGCGCGACTTCGTGCGCAACATGAAGACGCGGCCGCTCGAACTGGTGCGATTTCACAGCGATTTTCAGACGCTGCATCCGGGCGATGTCATCTCGACCGGTTGTCCGAAGGGCGCTCGCATCAAGCGCGGCGATCGCGTGGGCGGGAGCATTGAAGGCGTCGGCGCGATCTCGGCGACGGTTCGATAGACTGGAAGTATTGTGACATCTGCAATCAAACGGGCGATCTTTCTGGACTTTCCCCGGGCGTCGTGGCAATACGACATTATCGTGATCGCGATCCTTGCGTTCATCTTTCTTACGCCGCGCGAGGTCTTCCGCGATCAGCCGCGGGCATCGAGCATCGTGCTGCTGCCGAGCGAGTCCGCCGGCACGGAAGTATTCTACCTGGAGCCGAAACTCCTGGCCGACGTGCCGGAAGGCGAGCGATATCGGAAGGCCGCGCAAATGCTGGAACGCCGCGAAGGGAAGAAGTTGCAGCTCTACCGGCTGACGCCCATCTTCGATTCCGAGAATGAGATCAAGGGTTTCATGGCGTACACGAAGCTGGTGCGGTAACCGGCGAGGGCGCGCAAACATCCAAGGGAGTGAGATGAGACTTTCGCTGCTGCTGTTGACGTTCGTGTCCGCCTACGCGGCGGAATCGCTGCAGGCCGTGCAGGCGCGGATGGATAAGTCGGCGGCCGAGTTCACGTCGCTGAAGTCGCGCGTGAAGAAGGTTAGCTACACGGCCATCATCAAGGACACTACGACCGAGACGGGCGAGTTCATCATCAAGAAAATGAAGGGCGGCGACGTGCGTGTGCGGATGGAAGTGGAGAAGCCGGATGTGCGGTCGATTGCGCTGTCGCGCAAGAAGTACGAAGTGTTTCTGCCGAAGATCAACACGGTGCAGGAGTACGATCTGAGTCAGTACGGAAAGCTGATCGACCAGTTGCTACTGCTGGGATTCGGCACGCCGGTGGCCGAGTTGCAAAAGAGCTACACGATGCGCGTGACGGGGACCGAAACGATCGACGGCATAGCGGCGACGAAGGTGGAACTGACCCCAAAGGCCGATAGTATTAAAGCCCACTTGAAGTTGATCGAAGTATGGATTCCGTCCAACGACGGGAATCCGGTGCAGCAGAAGTTCACGCAGTCGAGCGGCGACTACATTTTGACGACCTACTTCGACGTGAAGGTGAATCCGCTGTTGAAGGACGCCGATGTGCAGTTGACGCTGCCGAAAAACGTAAAGCGCGAGAAGCCGCAGAAGTAGACGAGATAGAATAATCGGCGATGCTTGCGCCGTTGTTGTTGGCCGCGGCTTTCGCCGCCCCGCCGGATTTTGAACGCGATGTGAAGCCGCTGTTGACGCGGCGGTGCGTGGCGTGTCACGGGCCGGCGTTGCAGAAGAGCCACTTGCGCGTGGATCAGCGCGCGAGCTTGCTAAAGGGTGGGGAAAGCGGAGTCGCCGGGATTGTCGCGGGCGATAGCGGGCGAAGTCTGTTGATTCGGTATGTGGCGGATGCGTCGTCGAAGATCGTCATGCCGCCGGCGGGGCCGCGGTTGTCAGCCGCTGAAGTGGATTTACTCCGTGCATGGATCGATAGTGGCGCCGTTATGCCGGGGGCTGTCGACGCTGCTGAGAAACCCGATCCGCGCCTGGCGCACTGGGCGTTTCAGAAGCTGCCGGCCCTGCGGCGCGGTAGTATCGATGGCTTCATCAACGCGCGGCTTGCGTCGAGGAAGTGGAAGCCGGCGCCACGCGCGTCGAACGATGATCTGCTGCGAAGGTTGTATCTGGACGTGATCGGTCTGCCGCCGACAATTGAAGAGCAGGATCGATTCGACGGCAACTTCGCGAGCGAGATCGACCGGCTGCTGGCCCGGCCGGAGTACGGAGAACGATGGGCGCGACACTGGCTCGACGTCGTGCGCTACGCCGATACAAATGCGTACGAGCGCGATGCCGTGAAGCCTGAGGTGTGGAAGTATCGCGACTGGGTGATTCGTTCGTTGAATGCCGACAAACCCTACGACCGATTTCTAACCGAGCAGTTGGCTGGTGATGAGCTGCCGGACGCGAATGCCGAGACGATGATCGCGACTGGCTATTACCGGCTCGGGCCTTGGGACGACGAACCGGCCGATCCGGCCGAGGACCGCTTCGACCAACTCGACGATATGATCAGCACGACCTCGCAAGCGGTGCTTGGGCTGACGCTGGGTTGCGCACGTTGCCACAACCACAAGTTCGAGCCGTTGACGACGCGCGATTACTACTCGATGGCGGCGGTATTCAACGGGTTGCAGCGGCCCCGCAACGGACGCACGGAGGTGACGCGGCCGATCGGCACGCGTGCGGAGGTTGCACACTATGCGGCGCATCGCGAGGCATGGTTGAAGGGCTCGGCGTCGAAGCTCGGCGCCGATGTGCGCGCGGCGTTTTTGATCGACGCGAAGGATCGCACCGAGGAGCAAAAGAAGTTGGTGCGTGAGAACGAAAAGGCGCTGGAGTCGGAGTTGGCCATCTCGCAGGGCTATTTCATGGAAGAGCGAGGCGCGATGCCGCCCGCCATGCACATCATGATTCGCGGCAAGGCGAGCGCGCCGGGGCCGGAAGTTGGACCCGATGTGCCGGCCATCTTGCGACTGCCGCAACTTGTCCCCGTCGCCGGCGAAACCAGCGGGCGGCGATTGGCGCTGGCGCGCGCAATGACCTCGCGCGACAATCCGTTGACGGCGCGCGTAATCGTCAATCGCGTTTGGCAATGGCACTTCGGCGAGGGCCTGGTGCGAACGGCGAGCGACTTCGGCGTGATGGGCGATAAGCCTTCGCATCCGGAACTGCTCGACTGGCTGGCGGTTTGGTTCATGGATAACGGATGGTCTTTGAAGAAACTGCACAAGCTCATTCTGATGAGCGACGTGTATCAGCGTTCGTCGCAATCGATCGCCGCGTACGCGGCGGAAGATCCGGACAATCGTCTGCTGTGGCGGTTCCCGTATCGGCGCATGGAGGCCGAGCCGCTACTCGATTCGATGCTCGCGGTGAGCGGCAAGTTGAATCGCGAAATGTATGGGCCGCATGTGTATCCGCACGTGGCGAAAGAGGCGCTGGAAGGCTCGTCCGATCCGGACAAGATCTGGAAGCCGTATGAGGAAGAGAAGGCCTCACGGCGCGCGATCTACTACATCGTGAAGCGGTCGTTGATGGTTCCGCTGATGGAGGTGCTCGACCTTTGCGATACCGCGCGCACCGCGGCCAAACGGCAGAACACGGCGGTCGCGACGCAGGCGCTGCAACTGTTCAACGGGGATTTCGTCAACCGCCAGGCGCGCCACTTCGCGGCGCGTTTGCGCGCGGAAGCCGGCGATGACATAGACGCGCGGATCGAGCGCGCCTATCGGCTGGCGCTGGCGCGGCGGCCGTCGGCGGCCGAGAAGGCGGCCATGCGCGCGTTCTTGCAACGGAGTAGTTTAGAAGAGATGGCGCGCGTGATCTTCAACCTGAACGAGTTTGCGTATGCGAATTGACCGGCGGAATTTCCTCGGCGCGGGGTTTGCGTCGCTGGGCAGGGCAGCACTCGAAGCCAAGCCGCACTTCGCGGCGAAGGCCAAGCGCGTGGTGTTCCTCTTTATGAACGGCGGGCCGTCGCAGGTCGATACCTTTGACTACAAGCCCGAGTTGACGAATTGGAACGGCAAGCCGTACAAAGGTCCGCTCACGGTTGGATCGAACGGGCGCGCGGTCGGCTACCTGATGCAATCGCCGTTCGAATTCAAGCCGCGAGGCAAGAGCGGGCTGATGATCAGCGATCTGTTTCCACATACGTCGAAGTTCGCCGACGATCTCTGCGTGATTCGATCGATGCACTCCGACACCGCCGCGCATGCGTCGGGTTGTTTGCAGATGAACTCGGGCAGCATCTTCATCGGCAAGCCGTCGATTGGCGCATGGGTGACCTATGGCCTCGGCTCGGGCAACGACAATTTGCCGGCGTATGTGGTGATGACCGATCCGCGCGGCGGACCGATCGGCAGCGCGTCGAACTGGTCGGCCGGATTCATGCCGGCGAAGTTTCAAGGGACGTTGTTCCGTTCGACGGGTGCGCCGTTGCTCGACCTTCGCCCGCCGGTCGACGACGCAACGCAGCGAAGGTCGCTCGACTTGTTGAAGGAGCTGAATCAGAAGCACCTCGACACGCGCGACTCCGAGAGCGAACTCGCCGCGCGCATGCAGAGCTACGAGTTGGCCTACCGCATGCAAACCGAAGCGGCGTCGACCGTGGACATCGACCGCGAATCGCCCGAGACGCGCGCGCGTTACGGCGTCGACGACAAGTTGACGGCGGACTTTGGACGCAAGTGTTTGATCACGCGGCGGCTGCTGGAGAAGGGCGTGCGATTTGTGCAGCTCTACTCGGGCGGCGGGCACATCGAAGATACATGGGACGGGCACAACGACTGCATCACCAATCACAAGTTGCACGCGGGTGAGACCGATAAGCCGATCGCGGCGTTGATGGAAGACTTGAAGGCGACGGGTCTGTGGGACGAGACGCTGCTGCTGTGGGGCGGGGAATTCGGCCGCACGCCGACCAGTGAAGGAGTCGGCAAGCCGGGTCGCGATCACGACTGGCACGGGTTCTCGATGTGGCTCGCGGGCGCGGGAATCAAAGGGGGCCAAACCATCGGCGCGACCGACGAACTGGGCTTCGAGGCGGTGGAAGAGCGCGTGCACGTGTCGGACCTTCACGCGACGTTGCTGCACGCGATCGGTTTCGATCATACGCGCCTGACGGTCTTTCATCAGGGAATGAATCAGCGATTAACGGGTGTTCGCGGCGAGGTGGTGCGCAAGGTCTTCGCGTGACGCGCCGCGCGTTGCTTGCGTTCACGACGGCGCGCGTGCGGCCGCCGATCACGGTGCGCGTGAATGCGATGTTCGACGCCGGAGCGCATGGCAACAAGGGCCTGACCGACGCTGAGCGCGCGACGTTCTGGCGCTACCAGACACAGGCGCAGCGGGAGTTCGCCGCCAGCGGCATTCGCTTCGAGTTTCGCGTGACAGAGGGCGCATTCCTTCGCACGCAGGGCTATTCGGTAATCCCCGACAAGTTCCTGGCTCGCGACATGATCAATCTGTTCGTGTCGGATTTTCTCGGCTACGATGTCGATCGGGATCGCACCGGAGGCGCCTCGATTGGCCCTCGCGGCTACGATCCCTATTTCAAGACCTTCATCGGCTTGCAGCACGCGACCGAGCGCACGCTGCCGCATGAGTACGCGCATCACCTGACGCTGGATACGGCGACGAATCCGGCATTAGGTCATAACTTTTGGGCGGACCTGCGCAACGATTACTGGTTGTGGCGGCAGCGGCAGGGCGCCGCGATCGATGAATTTCGGCGTTGTGCCAAGTCTCCGTGGGCCGCGACAATTTTACAAACGCGCTTGCCGCGGGCCGCGTCTATCGGCATATGAAACGGTGTCTGTTGTTGGCGTCGGTGTTGTGTTCCGCCCACGACGAAGTCGTCTTTCGCAGCGACACGACGCTGGTGCGGCTGGATGTGCAGGTGCTCGAAACAGGACGTCGCGCGGTGACCGGTCTGGAAAAAGAGGCGTTTCATTTGAAGGAGAACGGCAAGGAGATCGCGATTAAAAGTTTCGCCGCCGAAGCGACGGCGATCGACGTGTTGTTCCTGATCGATGTCAGCGGCAGTATGCGGCCGCATGTCGAAAGGATGGCGCAGGCGGCGTATCGCGCGCTGCCGGGTCTGCGGACCCAGGACCGCGTCGGCATTATGGTCTTCGACCGCTCGGCGCGCCTTCGAACTCCGTTTCGTCCGGCGGCCGAAGGCGCGCGCGAGTTCGATTACTTGTTGCGCGGCGAGTCCTTCGACGGCGGCACCGATATCACCCGCGCGCTGTTGACGGCGGCGCGCACGATGGAGCAGAGAGCGCGGAAAGACGCGCGGCGCGCGATTGTGATGCTGACCGACGATCAGACCGAGTTTGACCGCGACGACGAGCGCGTTGCGCGTGCGCTGCACGCCGCCGAATCGGTGATGAGTGTGTTGCTGGTTCCCGCGATGACGCCGCTTCGTGGCGGTGGAAGGCCGCGACGCGGCGGCGTCATCATTCACGGACCACAAATCGGTGGACCGCGCATGGGCGGTGCGCGCACCCGATCGGCTGGTAGCGCTGATATCGCGCGGGAGTCCGGCGGCGATGCCATGCGCGCCGACGAAGCGGGCGCGCTGGATGCGACGCTCGAGCGCATCCGCCAGCGCTATGCGCTGTTCTTTTCACTACCCGCGGGCGTGCGCGAGGGCGAGTACCGGTCGATCGAAGTGACGCTTGACGACACTCTGCGGCGGCGGTATCCAGAGGCGTCGTTGCGCTATCGGCGCAGCTATCGGGCCGCGGCCAGCGGTAGCGATGGACCTGTCGAAGACTTCAAACCGGGCGCGGTGATTTCGGAAGCGCCTGCGCCGTCGAAGCGGCGTGTGGCGACCGATGGGTCGTCGCGCTCCGGCCCAATGATGACCGGGCCGCGCTAAACTCAGGGGTCATGAAGGCCCTACTCTTTTTCGCATCTTTGACCGCGTTTGCCGGCGTGGCGGATCACCCCGATGTGCTTGCGGCGGAGCGGCTGTTCGCGGCGTGGGTCGATGGGCAGATGGCGTATCGCGGGCTGCCGGGTATAGCCGTCGGTGTGGTGCACGATCAGGAGTTGATCTGGGCGAAGGGTTTCGGCTTCGCCGATGTGGCGGCGAAGACCCCGGTCACGCCCGCGACGAAGTTTCGCATGGCGTCGCACAGCAAGCTGTTCACCGCCACGGCCATCATGCAGTTGCGCGACGCGGGCAAGCTGCGGCTCGACGATCCAGTCTCGAAATATCTGGCGTGGTTCAAGATGAAGCCGGCCGATGGTGACGACACTGAAATTACGATCGAAGCGCTGGTCACGCATGGCAGCGGTTTGCCGCGCGAGGCGGGATCGCACTGGTCGAACTTCAACTTTCCCGACGCCGCCGAAGTGCGGCGCATCGCCGGAGAAGGACGCGCCGTGTATCCGCCCGACACGCGCTTCAAGTACTCGAACCTCGGGTTCACGATCGCCGCAATGGTGGTCGAGCAGGTCTCCGCCGAGCCCTTCGCGGCCTATGTGCAGAAACACATTTATGACCCACTCGGCATGACGGCGTCGAGCATCGATCGCGACGTGCCGGGTCTCGCGACCGGCTACGGGCGACGCATGCCGGATGGCTCACGCGCCAAGATGCCGTTCATCGACGCGCGGGCGATGGCGGGCGCGACGGGCGTGACGTCGACGGTTGAGGACATGGCGAAGTTCGTGTCCTCGCAGTTTCAACCGCGCATCCTGAGCCGCGGCGCGCAGCGGCAGATGCATCGCGTGCGGCTGCTCGAAAACAACTGGCAGTCGGGTTACGCGGTTGGATTTTCGGTGCGGCGCTCTCAGGATCGCGTGTATGTGGGCCACGGCGGATCGTATCCCGGTTACAAGACGCAGACCTACATTCAACTCGACGATAAGGTCGGCGTGATCGTGTTGACCAATGGCGATGACGCCGAGCCAGGCGCGATCGCCGATCAGTTGCTGACAACGGTCGGCGCGGCGGTTGGGCGCGCGGCTGCGGTAAAGAAGGCGCCGGTGTGGGATGTGTCGTGGAGCCGCTTCGCCGGGCTGTATCGGAGTGGAAACTCCGATACGCGAGTGATCGAGATGAACAAGGAGTTGGTCACGATGACACCCAACGGCGCGGCGGCGTCTGTGCAAGGGCGGCTGCGTCCGCTGGGTGACGGAACGTTTCGTTTGGAGAGCCCCACGGGCGGCACGGCGGTCGGCGAGATCGTGCGTTTTGTCGAGGAAAATGGGCGTGTCGTGCGCATGGTGACGGGCGGGGGGAGCTATTCGCAGCGGGTAGAATAGAGGAATGGACGAGCGCGAGCAGATGCGGCGGTGGGTTCAGAACTGGAAAGAACTTGGGCCGATTCTTGAGAACATCAGGCGCGAGGAAATCGTGGCCGCTGACAACGTGGCTGTTATGGCCGTTTTGGCGGGCGCCTTCAATGATGCGGCAACTCTTCCGATGTGCGAGACATCGGGACTTGTGGAGATGCAGCGATCGCTAAGCAAACTGCGCCCGAAAACGTAGTTTTCGAGACCGCACGGATGGTGCAAGAGTTCTGCGACAAACGTGGCTGGCAGTTCTGCATCATCGGAGGATTGGCCGTTCAGCGATGGGCGGAGCCGCGAGTCACACGCGATGTGGACATGACGCTTCTCACTGGTTTCGGCCACGAAGACCTGTTTATTGAAGCGTTGTCCGCAGCGTTTCCTCCGCGGATCGCAGATCACGCCAATTTTGCGAAAACAACTCGCGTGCTCCTGTTGGGATCGCCGGACAATGTTGGCACAGATATCGCGATGGGCGCACTACCATTCGAGGAGTCGGCGGTCAGCCGAGCGTCGCGTTTCCGATTCAATAGCGGTGTCGAAATTCGAACGTGCTCCGCCGAAGACTTGATCGTGATGAAGTTATTTGCGCACCGGCATCAGGATATCCGAGATGTAGAGACGACGGTCTATCGCCAGCATCAAAAGTTGGACTGGAAGTACATCGAAGAGCAGTTGCGGCCGCTTGTAGAGTTGAAAGAAGAGCCAGAAATTCTCCGAACTCTGGAGCGCGTGCGAAAGCTCTAACCCGCTACGCGCGCGATCATGTTCACGAGCTTTCGATACGGCAACTCCTGCAAGGTCCGAAATGGCAGCCACTCGCCGTCCCGCCACGACGAGTAATACCAGCGCGCCAGCAGCGCGATGTGTTCCTGCCGTTCCTGCACCGTGCGCGTGCGCGGTAGCAAGGTATGCACCACTTCATGCAGCCGGCGATCCATCGATACCGGCTTTTCGGCGTTGGCCTCGACGGCGAATGGCACGGGCGTCTGCCAAGCGCCATCGAGCAAGAACAGCAGCAGCACGGTATGCGGATCGCGGGCCCTTACGACGGCCACGCCATGCATCGACCCACCATCGGTGGCGAGTTCGTCGCGTAGTTTCCACACGCCTTGGATCCGCTCCAGCCGCTTGTGCTGGCGCGAGGCTTCTTCGAACTCCATGTCGGCCGAAGCGCGGTCGCGCATGCGTTCGACGGTGTCGGAAAGCGAGCGCCCCTGCGTTTGCAGGAACTCGGTGAGGCGGTCGACTTCGGTGGCGTACTCATCGCGGCCGACGACATCCTGACAGGGCCGCATACACTGCCCCATTTCGCCATAGATGCAGCCGGGATGATAGGGATTCGGATCGAGATCTTCCTGACAACGGCGGATCTGAAAGAGGTCGAGCGTCTCCTTCTCGAACGCTTCCGCATTGGCGCGTGTGCGGAAAGGCCCAAAGGCCGCGCCGCGCCCGCCGAGTCGCGTCGTTACCTGCGTGCGAGGGAAAGGATTGGCGGTAAGGACACGCACGAACACGGGCATCTTCAAGTTGCAAAGCTTGATGTAGGTGTCGGGAAAGTACTCGCGGGCTTGTTCGTAAAAGATGGTGGCCGATTCGAGCCGAGATGAAGTGGACCAGTATTCGAGCGTGTCGACAACGCCGCGCAGATTCAGCGCGCTGCGCAGTCGATCCGCCGACTTCAGTAGCCGGCGCACACGGCGGCCGAGCAGCGCGGTCTTGCTCAAGTACGGCCGGCTATCGGCGGCGCGCAGCAGGAACACGGCGGGAGTGTCGGGCAGTGCGGCGAGCAGCGCGTCGAGTTCGGCGCCGGGCGGTGGCAGGGCGATCGAAACCGGATCACTTGCCATAGATTGAGTAGTAGCCGGCCTCGCTTAACGGCGCGACGTGCTTGACCGCGAGGTTCTCTTCGACATGGTTCGTATTGCTCATGCCGACGAGCGAGACGGTCATGCCGGGCGCCGAACGCGAGAACTGAATCGAGCGCTGCGCGTCGGTCATGAGGCCTGGGAACTTCGAGGCGAGTTGCGGCGGAAGGTCCTTCGTCAACCGCCCTTGCAGCACCGTCGCCGAGCCGATCACCGTGACGCCGCACTCGCCGGCGGCCTGCAGCAACGAAGTCCCGCCGCGCTGATTGCGCAGGCTGAACGCTTCATGCATGGCGAGATTAAACGGCAGTTGGACGAAGCGGAATCGATGGCCGGGTCCGGCAATGTTGCGGGCGGTATCGGCGAGATCGTGGACCTGCATCGCGTTGTCCTTGGCGCGAAAGCCGTTCCAGGTCGCGGCGCCGTAGAAGCGAATCAGGCCGCGCGAAACCAGCTCCTCGCAGCGTTCGAAGGCGCGCGGGATCAGGCTTGCGAGATCGCTCTGCGTTTCGGGGTTGTGCAGGTAGAAGATGTCGGCTTGCGCGACGCCGAGGTTAGCGAGCGAGGCGTGCAAGTTCGCTTCGAGGAAGCCGGGATCGAGCGAGTGGCCGGGCCCGTCGATGCGGTAACCGGCTTTGGTGCAGAGGATCAGTTCGTCGCGCTTGCGTCCGGCGATGGCGCGCGCGATCGCTCTCTCGGAGCGCTCGCGGCGATAGTTGCGGGCGGTGTCGATGACGTTTATGCCGCCGTCGATGGCCGCATGCAGCGCCGCTTCATAGGCGCGATCGGTGTCATCGTCGGCATTGCCGAGATACGTGCCGATACCGAGCGAGCTCAACCGCAGCCCTTGCGCGACGCGGTAGAAACCGCTCATTCGATCCAGCCGAGTTTGCGCAGCGAGGCTTCCGGCTCGGCCTCATCGAAACGCGCGAGGCCGGCTTTCATGCGGCCGTTTTCGAGCACGACGCCATACGGCGGATCGCCGAACGGGAAGAGCTTCTTTAGCGACTCGTGATCGGGCGAGTTCTTGCCCTTCAGGTTGGTCGAGTCCATGAAGTACTGCGCGAACTGCGGCACGCGCGTGGGCAGGCCGATGACGGTGACCGACTTCCACGAGTGCTTGGACATGCGGCGGGCGGCGGCGTCGCAGTGGGAGCATTCGGGGTCATAGAAGTAGAGCAGGATGCGACCTTGCTGTAGCGAGTAGGGCTGGCCTTCGACGGTGATCGAATCGGGAGCCTTCGTACCGGACTGGCGGGACTCGGTGATGCCGTAGGCCACGCCGGCCAGCGCGAGGATCGACGCGAAAATCAAGCCCACGGCTTTGCGGCCTTCGCCGCGCGGCGCCCACAGGCCCGCGAGGAGAGCCATCGCCATCATCGCGGCATCGCTCCAGAAAAACGCCGGGCCGACGGCGCGCTCAAGCCAGGGGAAGCACGTGCAGTCCATGCCCTTCAGCGCCGCGTAGTTCCACGCCATGTAGACCATGAAGGCGATCAACATGCCCGTGCAAAGGGCCGCGCCCCAACGGCGGAAGCGCGGGACGAAGAGCAACACGCCGCCGAACGTTTCGACGACTCCGAAGAACAGCGCCGTTGGCACCGACAGCGCGCCGGGCACCAGCATCTGATTCATGCGCGTGGCGGCGCCGAGGTGATCGGTCAATTTCCAAAGCCCCGCGCCGATGAAGAAGATGCCGATCAACACCGCACAGACCCACGCCGCGGCGTTCTTCCAGACCGGCAGCTCCACCGATAAAGGAGCCGGCGAGGCCTGTGCCATACTGTCTTCCATGTTCCCTATTTTAGCGGTGTTGGCGGCGTTAGTGGCGGCCGCGCAGCCCGCCGATCTCGCGATCGTCAACGCGACGATCTACACGGGCAAAGGCAAGGTGCGCGCGATGGCGATTCGCAACGGGCGCATCATCGCGATCGGCGATTCGGTTGGTCCGGCGGCGCGCACGATCGACATGAAAGGCGTGCCGATCATACCGGGCCTGATCGATAGCCACGTGCACATGGAGGGACTCGGCTTGCAGATTGAGACGTTCGATCTGCGCAACGTGAAGACGGTGGCGGATGTCGCGGCGATCGTGCGCAAGCGGGCGGCGAGCCTTCCGGGGGGCGCTTGGATTCGCGGCCGCAGTTGGGATCAGACAAACTGGGGCGGGGAATTCCCGACACACGACGCGTTGACCGCGGCGGCGCCGGCGCATCCGGTCTATTTGACGCGTGTCGATGGGCACGCGGGCTGGGTGAATCGGAAGGCGCTGGAACTCGCGGGCATCGACGACAAAACGCCCGATCCGATGGGCGGCAAGATTGTCCGGGATAAAGCCGGCCATGCGACGGGCGTGTTGATCGACCGCGCGCAAGGTCTGGTGGGGTCGAAGATTCCGAATGCGACCGACGACGAAGTGGTCGCCCGTATCCGCGCCGCGGCGCTTGAGTGCGCCCGCCTGGGCATCACCTCGGTGCACGACGCGGGCATCGATGAACGAGACCTGCGCGCGTATCGCAAGCTGCTGGCCGCCGGGCAACTGCCGGTGCGCGTGTATGCGATGATCGGCGGCGAAGGGCGCATGTGGAGTTCCTTCCTGGCCAAAGGCCCGGAAGTGCACGAGATGCTGACCGTGCGCAGCATTAAGCTGATGGCCGACGGAGCGATGGGCTCGCGCGGTGCCGCGTTCTGGCAGCCGTATTCCGATGATCCGGGCAATACCGGTCTCATGATTTTGAAGAGTGAAACGGTGGAGCGCGTGGCGCGGCAGGCGCTGGAGAAAGGGTTTCAAGTGAACACACACGCGATCGGCGACCGCGCGAACAAGATGGTGCTCGAAGCGTATGTGAAGGTGCTTGGGGAAGATTCGAAGAAGCGATTTCGGGTCGAGCACGCGCAGGCCGTGGCGTTGCCGGATTTCGCGTTGTTCAAGAAGGTGGGGGTGATTGCGTCGATGCAATCGACACATGCGACGTCGGACATGCGGTGGGCTTTGGCGCGGTTGGGGCCGGACCGCATCAGCGGCGCGTATGCCCAGAAGCGGATGTTGAACGCGGGCGTGGTGGTGGCTAACGGCAGCGATTTCCCGGTCGAAGAGCCGAACCCGCTGCACGGATTCTACGCCGCCGTCGCACGGCAGGATTTGCAGGGGAATCCCAAAGGAGGTTGGCGGCCGGAAGAGCGATTCACACGGGAAGAGGCGTTGCGCAGTTGGACGTGGGCGGGCGCGTACGCGGCGTTCGAGGAGGATTGGAAGGGCACGCTCGAAGTGGGGAAGGTCGCGGACTTCCTTGTATTGAGCGGCGACA
>Ga0194128_10006104_pt1 | contig 16413 bp, 15 predicted proteins | sample TA2KigCa65mmetaG_FD_148650 | JGI IMG/M metagenome (GOLD analysis project Ga0194128, IMG submission 148650) | Freshwater microbial communities from Lake Tanganyika, Tanzania - TA2015037 Kigoma Deep Cast 65m | ecosystem: Environmental > Aquatic > Freshwater > Lake | place: Tanzania: Lake...
TCGATGGATGGGCAAACAATGAAAAGATTGCCGAATACACTGAGTTGTTGAAACAAGCTCTTGCCAATGAGAATCTCCTACACAATAATCAATTCTCCTATCTCGGATATAATCCACCATATGAAGTGATCAATCGCAGAAATGAAATCGTGGTGGAGTTGATTGATTATAAGTGAGTGTATTCTTTGGATGAAGATGTCTATTTTTGTAAAGACATTTTCAGGAATATACTATGAAGCTCCTCCCCCTCCTCCCGCGACTACTTAGCATTGTAGCGATTGGATTCGTGAGTCTCTTTGCTCTTGATTCATTTGATCATGGAACACTTGGGGAGCAAATTCTTGCATTTCTGATCCACATGATTCCCTCATTCGTTCTTACAATCATTCTCGCCATCGCGTGGAAATGGGAATTGATCGGAGGAATCCTCTATATTCTTCTCGGAATTGGGATTAGTCCCTTTATTTATAGCCATAATTATCGTATGAATCATTCGGTTTGGATGAGTCTTGAAGTGATTGCACTCATTACCTTCCCATTCATCCTCGCCGGAGTTCTGTTCCTCTTGAGTTATTTTCGACACAAAAAGCAATCGATTATCAAAGAACACCCATGATTCAAAATCTCCCGGTTGAAGGCATGACCTGCGCCGCCTGCGTGGCAAGAGTCGAAAAATCACTCAAGAAAATTGGTGGTGTTTCCAATGCCACGGTGAATCTTGCGGCGGAGACCGTTCGATTGGAATATGATGTCGATCAAGTATCGCTTGAAACCATCGCACAATCTTTGCATGAAGCAGGCTATGATTTAATCATCAAGAAAGAACCTGATAATGTGTCGGAAAGACTCCTCGACCGCGAAACAGACATTCGCAGAGATATCTTCATCAGTCTTGCCTGCTCTTTACCCGTTTTGATTCTCTCCATGGGCATGATGTGGGAACCAATGTCGAATGCTATCCCAATTCCGATGAATCTTCTGAATATCGGATTCTGCATTTTATCACTCATTGTTCTCCTTATTCCAGGTCACAGATTTTTTGTCCCTGCTTGGAAACTCGCTCTGCATGGCACTTCCGACATGAATACACTCGTCTCACTCGGAACCGGCATGGCATGGCTGTATAGCACGTATGAACTCATATTCGGTGAACATGCAGGACATGCTCAGCATTTGTATTATGATTCAACGACCACCATCATCACGCTTGTTCTGCTTGGTAAAATGCTCGAAACCAAAGCCAAAAGAAAAGCAGGCAATGCATTGCAATCACTCCTTTCTCTGCAATCAACAATAGCTTTGAAAAAAGTTGCAGATGGATCATTTCAGGAATGTAATGCATCAGAGATTGTTGTTGGCGATATCTTACTCATTCGTCCCGGCGAATCATTCCCCGTAGATGGAATCATCATCGAAGGATCAGGCACATGTGATGAATCCATGTTGACGGGTGAGTCACATCCAATCACAAAACAGATTGGAGATTCGGTTACCGGCGGAACAATCAATATCGATGCATCCATGCAAGTGAAAGCTACCGCAATCGGTTCTGACACCGTATTATCCAAGATCACTTCAATCGTGAAAGAAGCACAAGGGTCAAAAGCAGCGATTCAATCTCTTGCAGACAATATCTCATCAGTCTTTGTGCCAAGTGTGCTTGCAATAAGCATCATGACATTCATCGTGTATTATGTTTTGCTTGATTCCACATTCGATGCAAGTATGTTACCGGCTATCGCGATTCTTCTCATTGCTTGTCCATGCGCTTTGGGACTCGCCACGCCGACTGCCATAACAGTCGCAATTGGGGCAGGCGCAAAACGCGGAATCATTATTCGTAATGCCGATGCACTCGAGAAAGCAGGAGGGATTGATATCATCGCATTCGACAAAACAGGTACGCTCACAGAAGGTAAACCGGAATTGATTGGAATTGAAACACTCCAATCAACATATACAAAAGAAGCGTTAATTGATTTTGCTTCGGGAATCGAACAATATTCCGTGCATCCATTTGCGCAAGCAATTGTGAAGAACTCAAAAGACATTCCTCATGCTGAATCAGTGAAAGAATTTCCAGGAAAAGGGATGAAAGGAATTGTATCCGGACATGATATTCTCATCGGTAAACTTGATTGGATCCATCAAGAAGGAACGCAATTTGAGACTGATTCCATTCAGCTACAATATCAATCCGGAGAATCCATGCTCGGTGTATGTATCGATGGCATTCCACATGCGATATTCATCTTTGCTGATACAATTCGCCGGACATCAAAAGAAATCATTCAAACATTGCATGATGATCAACTGCAGACAATGATGCTGAGTGGAGATCAAGAGTCAACCGTGAAGTCCATTGCCGATGAACTTGAAATTAAACAGTATCATGCAGGACTTCTTCCGCATGAGAAATTGGAGAAGATTTCCGCATTGCAAAAAGTCGGACATCGCATTGCCATGATCGGAGATGGCATCAATGATGCTCCCGCACTTGCACAAGCTCATCTTGGAATCGCGATGGGAAGCGGTACAGACATTGCCATGAACACCGCAGACATCACCATCATGAATACCGATTTGCATGCAGTGATCACTGCCATTCGACTATCAAGAAATACCATGCGCATCATCAAGCAGAATTTCTTTTGGGCATTTATTTTCAATATCATCGGTATTCCACTCGCGGCATTGGGTGTATTGAATCCGATGTTTGCCGCATGCGCCATGGCATTCAGTTCAGTAAGTGTAATCAGTAATTCACTTCGTTTATCAACTCTCAAGTAAAGTATGATTCACGGTTCATCCACATCACCGATAGCATTTCAATGGGATACATGGTATGCCTCAGTGGGAGGTCGCAGTATAAATATCGCCGAGGTGGATGAATACTTGAAGAAAATTCGTGAGTATCAATATCCACGATTCACGGGGGAAGTGAATCCACAAAAAACCACATTTACCAATGAACAAGAAGCATCCTTATATATCAAGAACAAAGCACGAGCATTAGGTGCCGATGAAGTTGGCATTGCAATGATTGAGCCGAGTGATGTGTATAAAGGACGAGTGATTCATGAACCTTTTGCAATCGTTGTAGGACAAAAAATGCTCTGGCGCGAATTTCAGGGTGTTCCGAATGAGCGCTCCGCAATCGAATGTCTTCGCATTTATTTCACGCTTGGAGAAATCGTGATCACCCTCGCCGAAGAAATCCGAGCACTCGGTTATGCCTGCACGGTTGAGCATCCCATCGGTGACAGTGATGTCTTACATGTACCTCTTGCACTCAAGGCAGGATTCGGCGAATTAGGCAGACATGGTTCCATCATCCATCCAAAAATGGGTCCACTCTTTCGACTTGGAAGTGTGATCACTGATATGCCACTCGCCATCGATGCACCAATTGATGCGGGCATTGCTAAGTTTTGTGATACATGCAAAGCCTGCAGGATATATTGTCCTGCCGATGCCATACCCGATGAGCGCTCAAGCGAGGCAGGCAAAGATCATTTGGGGAATGATCGATATATGGTCGATACGGGACGTTGTTTTCCGTATTTTGCAACAGATCATTATTGCTCGGCATGTCTGGCGGTTTGTGTGTATAATCACAAAGAATGGGCAAAAGATTTTGAAGGTTTCACAACCAAACTTTTTCCTGATTTACAGCTGAAAGAATCACCGGATCCCGCAGATCCTCAAATAGAAACACATTGGTATCCACATCGCAAACGATAATTCGGAAATTTCATGCAACATATTCTCCTATTAGTTCTCACACTTTTCCTCATTGGATGCGGAAAAGAAGAAACGATTACTCTCACTTCCGCAAAGGGCGGTAAAAATTACGGGGGTGTTTTTCGCATCAATATGATTCGTGGGAATCCGAATGGACTTGATCCCGTGATCATCAATAGCAAGCTTGCAGATGATATTGCATTGCAGGTATATGATCGCTTGATTTCATTTGATTCAAGTTTGGGTGTGATTCCGGAAGCCGCGAGTTCATGGGAAATTTCCGCTGATGGAAAAGAATATGTATTCCATATTCGGTCGGACATGCGATTTCATGACAATGCATGTTTTCCCAAAGGAAAAGGTAGGAAGATGACCGCCAAAGATGTGGAATATTCACTTGTTCGTGCATGCGACCCCAAATCTCGAACAGTACATTATTGGGCATTCAAGGATAAAGTAGTTGGTGCGAATGCATTCTATGATGCACGCTTGGCGGATAAACCGGTGAGAACGATTGAAGGTATTCAAGCGATTGATGATACCACATTGAAGATTCGACTCACTCGTGCATATTCTCCATTCCTATTACTTCTAGCCAATTCGCTTGGATGTATCGTCCCCAAAGAAGCAGTTGAGAAATATGGTCGTGACTTTTTCCAGAATCCTGTCGGCACAGGACCATTCATATTTGTGGAATGGCGACCCGATATTTCCATGACATTCCGCAAGAATACAAATTATTGGCAAAAGGATGAATCAGGTAATCATCTTCCCTATTTGGATTCACTTGTCTTTACTTTCATAAAGGATGATAAATTACAATTGAAAGAATTCAGTGATGGTAATTTGGATGAATGTTTTACATTACCGACAGAATTCTTTGAAGACATCGTTGATACGAAAAACAAGAAAGCCAAACCACCCTATGATCAATTTCAATTACAGTCCACACCTGCTTTGCTGACATGGTTCATAGATTATCTCTGCATCAAGGCTCCCTTTGATAATCCAGATGTGCGCCGTGCATTCAGTTATGCGATTGACAGAAAGAATATCGTGAAATATGTTTTGAAAGATGCGCCCTATGGTCCTGCACTTCATGGCATCACGCCCCCCGTATTCAAGAACTATGATATCAAGCAAATTCTTGGATTCGATCTCGACATTCAAAAGGCGCGTGAACTTCTTGCAAAAGCAGGTTATCCCAATGGAAAGAATTTTCCGAAAGTCACATTCCATATTTATCCCGAGCCACGACTCGTACAAGTTGCCGAAGCCGTGCGTTCGATGATCAAATCCAATCTCGGCATTGAATTACAAATACAGACCATTCAATTCTCTGAGTTCTTGCAATTGGCCGAAGAAGGTAAACTTGCGATGTGGGGCACGCGCTGGTATGGCGATTATCCAGATCCCGAAAATTATATTAATCTTCTCGATGGCGCGCTCGTTCCCAATTCATTGAGCGAGCCAAGCTATCCAAATAGCACCCGCTATAAAAACTTGGAAGCAACAGCATTATTCGCTCAAGCCATGGCCGAAAATGATGAAGCAAAACGCATGGAACTCTATCGTCAAGCCGAATCAATGGCCATTGCCGATGCACCCGCCACAATGCTCTTTTATGAAAATCATTATCGCCTGCTCCAGCCATGGGTGCGCGGATATCCACTTGATGGTCTTGCTAGAGTTGTGCTGAAGAAAGCATGGTTTGTAGGAGGAAACTTGCGGATATAGATCTAAATGTGCTGAAAAAACTCTGCAAATCAAGTTTGGCTCATATGAAAAAGAATTATGTATGTTCATGATACCAACTAACTATTGGCTTTATATATAACTTCCTGAGTATTATGAACAGAAGTCGATTTCTGATATTTCTTTCACTACTAGCTATATGTACCTGCATATCTTGTACATCATATAGATTGAGTCCGCAACATCGCGAACTTCTACTTACGAATCAACAGATTAAGATTGGTGGAATAAATAGAACCTATCATCTCTTCAATCCTTCACAAAAAGCAAACTCCCCAATCATATTTCTGTTTCATGGAAATGGTGGAAGCGCAGATAATATCGCAGGTTTGTCACATGTGAAAGCTCCTTATATTCCATGGTTTGATATCTCAGCACATGAAGGACTCATTCTTGTGATTCCCAATGGAACAATTGGACCTAAAGATTCACAAGGTTGGAATGATTGCAGAAATGATACTCCGCGCATTCCCGCAAGCGACGATGTAGGATTCATAGCAACATTACTCGATACTTTAAAAACATCACTGCGATATGATGACCGCAAAGTCTTTATGGTCGGTACATCCAATGGTGGACATTTCGTGATGCGTCTTACGCAGGAGATTCCACATCGCATGACGGCATTTGCATCAATTGTGGCTTCAGGACCTGCATCTTCCAAATGCACAAATTCCACGATTCCTGTTTCTGCATTATTCATGAATGGTACTGCTGATCCACTTGTACCCTATCTTGGTGGCAAGACTGAAAATGGTACAGTGATTTCAACCGATAGCAGCATCGCTTATTGGATCAAAAGAAATAGAACACAAACCACTCCCATCATCAATGAATTTCCACAAAAGAGTTCCTCGAAAGTGATCTCCTACCGGTATGCTCAAGGGGTAAATGGTACCGAAGTCATGCTGTACAAAGTAGACGGCGGAGGACATATCGAGCCCAGCCGCACAGAGCGCTATTCCTTTCTGTGGACAGCATTTGCAGGATCGCAAAATGGAGATATCGAAAGCGCTGAAGAAATATGGTCATTCTTTAAACAAAAAGTTCGTAAATAAGCACCATGAAAACTCATCAATATCATAGCACCGTCACATGGACCGGCAATAAAGGAAGTGGAACAAGCGATTATCTCTCTTATTCCAGAGATCATATAATTGCCATTGAAAACAAACCCGATCTACTTGGTTCATCCGATACTGCTTTTAGAGGTGATGGCACCAAACATAATCCGGAAGACATGCTACTCGCTTCCCTCTCGGTATGTCATATGCTTTGGTATTTGCATCTTTGCGCTGATGCCGGTATCATCGTCACTGCTTACACTGACACCCCTTCAGGAGTATTGCAAGAGCGAGAAGGAGGTGGAGGAAAATTCACGGAAGTCAATCTGCATCCTCGCGTGACAATTACGAATGCTGATATGATTGAACTAGCTCTATCTTTGCATGATAAAGCTCATGATAATTGCTTCATTGCGAATTCCGTGAATTTTCCTGTGAAGCATAAGCCGAGAATTATTGCTGAAGATTGAGAATATATTTCTACAATAAAGCGAGATCTCCGATGAAGACCACATTCATACGCTACTTTCTCTTTTGTACAATGGTATGCATGTTTTGTACCACAGTCCGTTCTCAATCATTCAATCCTGCATTGGCTTCGAGATTACAGAAGACAATTGACAGCATCCTCATCGCAAAAGACATCAAAGGGATTTCAGCAGGAGTGTATATTCCAAATATGGGGAAATGGCAAGGTGTGAGTGGCATTTCTCATCCGGGTGTTCCAATCACTTCGGATATGGAATTCGCAATCGCAAGTAATACAAAATTGTTCACCGCAGTACTACTTTTGAAACTTGCAGAGAATAACAAGCTTCGTTTGAGTGATTCACTCCATGCATTCCTTCCATCCTATAAAAACATTGACTCAAATATCACGATTAGACAACTCCTGAATCATACCTCTGGTTTGGATGATGTCACAAGCGTTCCGGGCTATCCGGATTCCATCATGAATAATCCTCGAAGAGTATATACCGCAAGCGAGCTTCTCACATGGACGGGTACACCGACATTTGCACCCGGCAAGGGCTGGGAATATTGCAATACCAATTATCTTCTTGCAGGATTGATTGCAGAAAAAGTGACGGGTCAATCCTATGGAAAGCTATTGCGTGATAGCATATTGAATCCGCTCAAACTCGATAGCACATTTTTGGATGTTCATGATAGCGTGCTGTATACGATTGCTCATCCATGGCAGGCAGGTCGCGATAATGCAGCAACACCGCGTATATCCCTCAATAGCGCAGCCGGTGCGGCAGGTGCCATGTATTCCACATCAAGCGAAATGCTCCAATGGTATGATGCGCTCATGAGTGGGAAGGTGATCAATGCTCAATCAATCAAGGAAATGACGACATTTGTTGAGAAAGAACGCTATGGCATGGGCATCGCGGAATATATCGTCAGCGGTAAATCTGTCTGGACTCATGGCGGACAAATCTGGGGCGGATATAATTCCTCGATGATGTATGATCCCGCAACCGGCATCATTGTTTGCATACTCACAAATCAATTGCCGGCACAAGCATTCCCAATTTCCCTGCAAATGCTCACAACCGTTTGGAATTCAACAGTCGGGATTGATGAGTCTGAGAATACTAAATCCATACTCTTTCCAAATCCAACCAATGATATGGTAACAATCTCAAGAAATAATCGCGATATTCAATCCATCAAGATATTCGATATCCATGGAAAAATTGTGATGGAAACAACCGAAAATACGTTCTCCATAGCACAATTACCTTCAGGTACATATCAAGTTCGAGTACATTCAATTGAAGAAGTCCGCAATTATTCACTGATCAAATATTGATATTCATGAATTCTCATCTTATCATCCTACTATTCTCTATCTTCTTCATTGGTTGTTCAAGTGTACATAATCAAACCATTGCAAGCAAAGACCCTGCATTGCAGGAATTTTCTCGCATGCTGATTGGTGAATTCTCAAGTAAAGAACAAGCACTTCAAGATACAACATACCTGAATATTCATTTGTCGATGAGTAGAATTTGGGAGGAAGACAAATCAGCAATATGGCTCTATGTTGAGCAAGCCATGGATGCAAAGAGAGAGAAACCTTATCGCCAAAGAGTCTATAAATTGAATCATCCCGGAAAAGACATCTTCACGAGTGACATTTATACAATCAAGAATCAAGATCGTTTCATTGGATTACAGAATGAATCTGCAAAAAAAGCAGCACTCACTTCCGACATGATTGAACTAAAGGAAGGATGTACCGTGACCATGAAAGCCATGAATGGATTCTATATTGGCGGAACCGATGCCGATAACTGTCCATCCGATTTGCGAGGAGCATCCTATGCAACAACCAAGATCATATTGAAAGAGAATATCCTCGAATCATGGGATCAGGGCTTCGATAAAAATGGCAGCCAAGTATGGGGCGCTACAAAAGGCGGTTATATTTTCGTGAGAGAACAATGAATACATATCACATAGACCCCGATATCAGAAAAGCTGAGACACTGCCAGGATCATTCTATCATAATGCCGAAGTATTTGAACACATGAAAGATCGAATATTCGCATCATCATGGCATTGGATCGGTGATAAACAACGTAATCCATTACCAAATACAGCATATCCATTCACTCTCTTGGACGGTTATCTGAACGAACCGATGGTATTAATGCGCTCGGGAGATGATACACTTCGATGTCTTTCCAATGTTTGTACGCATCGTGGAAATATCGTCGTGCATCATCCCGGATCTTGTAAATTTCTCACATGCATGTATCATGGCAGAAGATTCAATCAAGATGGTACTTTTGCATCCATGCCTGAATTTTCCCAAACTGAAAACTTCCCAAGACCATGTGATGATTTGCATACATTTGATTTGGTGGAATGGGGTCCATTTCTCTTCACAGGGATTTCACCAATATTCGACTTGCGAAATATACTTTCCATCATGAATGAGCGCATCGGTTTTTTACCGCTTGAGCAATTTGTGCATAAGCCTGATTTGGGAAAAGAATATCTCGTAAATGCGCATTGGGCCTTGTATTGCGACAATTATCTCGAAGGATTTCATATACCATTCGTACATCAGGATTTGAATTCCGTATTGGATTATGGACAATATGCAACGGAAATATATGATCATTTCAATCTACAAATCGGGTATGCACAAGATGGCGAGGAATGTTTTGATTTACCCGAAGGACATCCCGATCATGGCAAATCCATCGCGGCCTATTATTATTGGATATTCCCGAATATGATGTTCAATTTCTATCCATGGGGATTATCCATCAATATTGTAAAGCCGATCACGATTGAAAAAACAAAGGTGAGTTTCATCACTTATGTCTATGATGAAAGCAAATTACATTCCGGTGCAGGAGCAATGCTGGATAAAGTTGAAAGAGAAGATGAGTTCGTGGTAGAGAATGTATTCAAAGGACTCAAATCGAGAGTATATTCAACAGGAAGATTTTCTCCTACACGCGAGCAAGGCACGCATCACTTCCACAGACTATTGGCTGAGTTTTTGAAGTAAAACTATGAGTATGAATCCGGTAGTATATTTCGAAATTCCTGTCACTGACATGAACAGAGCCATTGCATTCTATTCGTCGGTATTTGGATTTTCATTTGCAAAAGAAGTCATCGACCATAATGATATGGCATTCTTCCCTTTTGAAGATGGAGCTCGAGGAATCACGGGAGCATTGGCTATGGGAGAAATCTATGTCCCGACAGTGCAAGGCATACTGATTTACTTTGGAACAGACGATATTGATGCAATTCTCCACAAAGCAGTGGAAGCCGGCGGGGAAATTCTCTATCCCAAAACATCCAATGGAGAGCTTGGACATGTGGCGGAATTCAAAGACAGCGAAGGCAATCGAATAGCATTGCATCAGAAGTAGGAATCAGGCATCCAATTCTTGATTGCATGTCTTTGGATATTTGATGCTGATGCGCGTATGCACTCTTTTGAGCCACATTTTGAAGCTTGAGGGTTTCATTTTTCTTCGCATCAATGCAATATATTCGTACTAAGAATATCCCTGTAAATGACTGACACTATTATATCAGCGTTTAAAACAACTAATGATGAGATTTCATAATAAGAATCAATTACTTTGAGTCCTTTTTGAAATTCCAGCCATCAGATACTGCATAACTCAAAGCCACACAAAAAAGAAAAGTAATAAATGTTGCAAAGTATGGTATGAATTCATTCATTGTTTTTTTTCCCAAGTAGCTTAAGATAAATTCCAAAACCAAGGATTGAAGGAACCCATATTCCAATGAATATGGCTTGCAATATCTCATTATTGAAAAACAATAATTCTGAATATACTAATGAAAGCAAAGCAGAAATGAATAATATCTTATCTGTGAGTGTAAACATTTTAAACATGATATTTCCAAAGTGATTTGTGGATAGATTAGATTTGATGAATCGTACGAAAAAACGTTAAATAGATATAAAAGAACCAGTAATGAAAGGGTGTAAGCTATACAGTGAGTAAAATAAATGAATAATCTAGACAATCACCATTAATTTTTCTAAATGCAAATTTTTCTTCACTTTTTACAAATATAGATCAAAAGTACTCAAATTGTTGCGTTTTATGACCTTAACCTGAAATTCATAACTTTTCGACGCATCTCTTTTTGGGATGTTTGATGCTGATGCGCCTATGCACTCTTTTGCGCCACATTTTGAAGCTTGTGGGTTTCATTTCTCTGCGCATCAAAGCAATGACATCGGACTCTGAATATCCATATTGCTCTTTGATCGCTTCAAAGGATGTGCGATCTTCCCAAGCCATTTCAATGATTCTACTGATGTCTTCGGGTGGTAAGTTCATGATATTAAGTGTTATTTAATAGATTTTCTGAATAACACATCCCCACTGTGATAAAGTTCAAAGAGAAACAAATTCATATTGATGCATTAGTCAATAATAAACACTTTCGAAGACAGCTCACCTTCTCTTTGGATTGACAACACATATACTCCTGGTGAAATAGGAAGAGGTTGCGTGATATGTAAACCATTCTTTCCATCTATATGTGCTTCATAAATCTTCTTACCAAGAAGCGAATGGAGAATTAGTGTCTTTGATGTCATATCCTCTGGGAATTGGATGAAAAGTTGATTGTTCCCTAACTGCATCATCTTTAAATCATCATTCAATTGCTGCTTGATTGAATTCACAATCGCTTCCGGCGCATATGCACCAATGGAATGCACCTGCTTATCAGTTAATTTTCCAAAAAAGTCTCTATCACCAAGAGCAATTCCGAATTCCTTATTCAAATCAAGTCCTTTATCGGCAAAAGCAGAATTGCCGGCTATGCGATAGAATGATAATGAGTCTGGGGGTTTAGGAAAGTTTATGGGAGCAGCTTTTCCAAAATCTGATATTTCGGGGTTCGCAAATACACCCACGTCACGTCCATTGATTTTTTCGCAGTCAGGACATTCAGCTCTGAATCCTTCAAGTGAAGAAATCTCTTTCCCATAACGGATCAAAACTGATTTGCCATTTGACCAATACCCATTTCCTTTGAAATGTGGTTGTTGACTGACAAAAGAAGGTGGCACATCGAGTAATTTTACTCCATCGGTGATAATCGCATTATTGTATGCTCGAATATTAGACATGACAGATCCATATTCTGTCAACTGCACAGCAGCAAAACTTGGATATGAATTTTTTGAAGAAGGTGTAGTGATGATGGTATTATTATGCATCACAAATCCATCCCATCCTGTATTCGGTGCAGTGAACATGGTCACGCTACTATTATTTGTCCGAGCATCATTCACACTGATAGAATATCGCAAAAGATTATTTCCCCAAGGTCTTGCGCCATCAAAATTGCCAAAGAGATAGCCCGCACCATCATTGTCATGTGAATAGCAATATTGAATGATTGAATTGGTAACACCTCCATCGAGATCAAAACCCAATCCATCACAGCCCTTCCCTTTACCCGAAGAATTATTGTGTGATTCACAGAATTGAATGATCACATTGTCTGCAGCATAGACCCATATACCACCTGGCCCTCCACATGCAGTATTTTCGGTTCCATTATTGTAAGCGCGAGAATATTCAATAATGGAAGAATCAATTTGAGATAATACAATACCACTACCTTTATGAGTAGGTGCATCATATCCTGTGATATTGAAGACCTCGGTATTTCGTATGGTAAATCGAGAATGATGAAAGAATTTGGTATTCTGCGTATCATATGCGAATGACACAATGCCATTTTCTTTGCAATCATGCACAGTACAATTATTGATCAGAACATCTTTATACCCTGATTGCACATCTTTGGACCATTCTGAATAAAACCGAATTCCACAATATCCAAAGTCTCGAATTTCAACATTGTTGATAGTGATATGACGAAGTTTTCCAGAGGGCTTATCGGAATAGAAAAACATTCCATCAGCATCTCTTTGAACATTTCCTCCGAAACCTTTGAAAACCATGTTATGAAATTCAATGCCTTGTCCATTCACAACTTTGCAACCGATTTGTTTGGAGTTTGTTGTCTGGATCGTGACTCTTCCCTGCCCATATGTTGTAAAGACAATTGGTTTTTCAGGATCATTCCCATCATTAGATTGTAGTTCAATTGCACCTGAAAATACTGCTCCACCTTCGAACAGAATTGAATCCCCGGGGATAAAAGTCATATCATTGATTTTGTCTAGCGAAGTCCAGGCTTTTTCCTTGGATAATCCATCAGTATTATCACCATTTGAATTCACATAAAATGTTCTGGGTATTTTAGGAGCAGATTTTCCATCTCCAAACAGTGCCATCAAACCTTGAGCATACCAACGAGCGAGATAATCATTAGGATGAAGTGAATTCGCAATGCAATGTTTTGCACCTTTTCTTTGAAAGATTGTTTCACTCAATGTTGTCATGTCAAGTACTGCAATACCCGGACCTTCAAGCGATTTTAACATCTCCAAAAATCCAAACATCAAAGTTGCACCATTCGCAGGAGCTCCGACACCTTTGACATCAGGTATCATATTTCCGATCAGAATGAATTCAGCATTTGGAACATCTTTGCGAATATTATTGATAGTACTTTCAATGCTCGCTTTGAATTGTGCTTGTGAAGTTACTCCCCAGATATCATTCATTCCCATGTCGATAATCACAAGATCAGGAGTATTTCTGTTGACCAAAGCGCTAGCATAAGTCGCAAGCCAACCTGCTGTTTTTCCACCACAAGCGCTGTTTATTGATGTCACATTTGAGCCATACTGTTCCTTCAATTGTTCAGCGAATAATTCAACATAGCCACGCATATATGGTTTTGTTGGTGGGAAGTTTTTGTCATCACCGATGAACCCAGATACATTCAATCCTGCAGTAATGCTCATTCCCACGGCTTGTAAAATTATCGATTGTCCACCGGCAAGTTTAGAATATGTTCTCGGCAAGAGTGCTTTTTTATTTTCAATGTCAATGTCAATATGATCTTTGATTCTATCAGCGATATAAGATATGCGTGTCCATGATGTATGACGAGTATTGATCAAACCATTCGAATTTCCATTACCTGTTTTTCCGGGTATTATCGAGACTGACTTCGATATCTCTGCAGATACTTGTTTAATAATACGATGTTGAATCGTATAGTCTTTATTGATTTCGAAAGAAATTGTTCCGTCATAATTCTTGACAGACAAAATTGATTTGGGTACATACATCAAGGTTGCTTCTGCACCAACATTATCCAATAATACCAATTCATCAATGATGGTATCGGATTTCCAAAATGGGAGGAGATATTGTCTGTGATCATAAGTTGGTAAAAGTGAATTCGAATAATTCGGAAATTCATAATATCCACCACTTGCAGGTGTCACTACAACCCAAGCCGACTTTGCAGGAGACACAGACCAAACTGCTTCTGCCTGATTCACGCTTAGTAATTTCACATTTGAAGCATCATAAAACTCACAAGCCCCACCGGCATAATACATGATATTTGGTCGTGCAGGTACAGCACCTGGAGGTTGAGCGTATAGGAAAGGAACCGAAAGAAGTATTCCGATAATACAGATTATTGAAGTAAACATAATATTGTACCTATATTCAAAATTCACTTGACCAAACTATTAACATTCATTTTTCTTTGCAAGTAATGTTAATATACTATAACTGAATCTAATGTAGTTGTGATGTCGCCCCGATGGAGGTATTGTACCCCGAGGGGAGCCGAGGTTTGTATCTTCACTTCAACATTCCATATAATTTCTCAAGCGGTAGCCCCACCACATTATAATAACAACCATTGATTTTCGAAACAAACACAGCACCATAATCTTCTTGTATGCCATAAGCGCCTGCTTTGTCCATCGGTGAACCGGATGCGATATATTGTCTGATTTCTTCATCTTCCAATTCTCTGAAATAGACTTCTGTTCTTTGTACTTCAGATGTGATTTTCCCCGTATGAGATTCCACAAGCGTAATGCCCGTGAATACTTCATGCATACGATTGCTAAGTTGCTTCAGCATGGTGAATGCATCTTCGGGATCGGTAGGTTTATTGAGAATTCGACCATCTATCACGACAATCGTATCAGCTCCAAGAATGATTGCCTTTGCTCCACCGATTTCCTCACGGATATATAATGCCTTTCTTTGCGATAATTCTCGGACATATTCCTGAGGTGGAAGAGCAAGTGAAACGGCATCTTCATCAATATTTGCCGGAAGAACGCTATAAGTCAGACCTATTTGACTCAATAATTGCCTTCTTCGAGGTGATTGCGAAGCCAAAATCAATGGATAAGGAAGGTTCAGCATAGTTTGCTCATCACGGTGAATAAGATATCCCAAACATCATAAAACTGATGTCAAATTCGTAAATTATAACCATACAATTATTGACTTCATCTCCTTTCCGATATTCAGGAATGTTCCTTTGAATCTCATTGAAATACTCATGATGCCCAGCATCGGCATGATCTTCGGTGCGATTCCCGTGGAAGACCTGATGAGACGAAAGAATCGCTTTGAACCACTGACTCGGAAACAGCATTACGGAGTATTAATCGTGCATGCCGGCTTGGCAATGCTCTCTGCCTTCATCGGTATGATAATATTCGGTACATTCTCTGCGGCGGCCATCGGTGCTGCCATGACAACCTTGTTCAGTGCATTCAATCCCTTTGCTCGGTTCCGACATACCGGAATTGGATCGGCTTTCGGTGCCGTTCTCGCAGTCAGCCCATTCCCGATCATATTGTTTGCTTTGATGTATACAACAGGTTATGGCGTTCTAGGCAAGAAACATGCAATTGGTATGATGAGCGGAATCTTGGGAACGATGCTTCTGGCACCAACAACTCCTCATACGATTCTGAAAGCAGTTGAATTCATTCCATTCAGAGATATCACTGAACATTCAGTATTCATTATCGCATTGGGATTGACAATATTCGTGAAATATCTTCCTGATATACGCATCGTCGTTCTGGATGCAATGAAAGAACATTATTCTGACAAAGACTGATCATTGCATCGGAACTCGCTTCAAGCGAATGCGCGTGTGAACGGTGTCCATGATGGCACGAAGCTTTTCGGGCTTTTGTGAATATGACATAAATACTTGACGGAACTCCGGTTCCTCCATGCCTCGTTCTTTGATGATACGCAATACTTCGGCATTCCCTTGTGCAGTATCCGGAAATTTCTCGCGGGCTATCAAAATGCGAGCATAAGTCTGAGCAAATTCTTCATCTGCATTGCTCCAATCGGAGGAACATGATGTGATGATGAATATTTGCAAAATCGAAAACAG
>Ga0194128_10006107_pt1 | contig 16411 bp, 14 predicted proteins | sample TA2KigCa65mmetaG_FD_148650 | JGI IMG/M metagenome (GOLD analysis project Ga0194128, IMG submission 148650) | Freshwater microbial communities from Lake Tanganyika, Tanzania - TA2015037 Kigoma Deep Cast 65m | ecosystem: Environmental > Aquatic > Freshwater > Lake | place: Tanzania: Lake...
ACCACAGCAGCCGCCGCGGAAGTGCCCACCGCCCCCGCCGCACCTCCCGCAGCAGCAGCCGCGGCTGAGGTGCCTACCACCCCGCTGCCCGTAGCAGCGGCAGCTGAGGTGCCTACCGCACCGCTACCCGTAGCGGAGCCTGCTCCGGGAGTACCGCTCCCCGCCCCAACCCAGGTTGCCGCCGCAGCACAGCCGCGTCCAAATGAAACGCCAGCGCGATTTGCTAAAGCTAAAGAGCGTAATCAATGGCAACGCGCCAAAACCGGCCAACCTATAACCGTCAAAGCGTGGCATTCCGATTCTGCTGCAAGTCGTTCAACAAGTCAGATGACCGCAGAGGCCCAGGCGAAACTGGGCAGAACAGCACTTTATGGAGATGGTTGGTATGGGCAACGCGACCCAATCGCCGCGCGCGAAATATACGGTATTGATGCCGTTGAGCATGATGTAACGCTTAGAAATCCGTATGTCATTGAAATGAACGCGGCAGATGAACGCTGGAACGTGACTAATGAAATGTTGCAGCAGATTCGTGCTGCTGGACACGACGGCATCATCGTCAAACCAAAAAGTTACAAACTGGGAACGCACGACACTTCGCAACTAGAAGTCGTCGTGTTTGGTGATCGACCCGCCCCAACCCAGGTTGCCGCCGCAGCGCAGCTCCCGCCGACCCCGCCCACTGCCGCAGTGCCAGTCTCGGCGACTCCGCCTACTGCCGCAGCACCACTACCCGCCCCCACTATGACTCAGCCCGTACAGGCAGGCGCACCCCTGCCGATTACACCCGCTACTGGTACCGGATTGGCAACTACACCTCCCGCAGCCCCGCCGCCAGCAGGTGCAGCACCGCCGCCGCCAGGGGGTGGAACTCCGCCGCCAGGGGGTGGTGCTGTGCCGCCCAGCAACAGACTGCCTCCGGTCTGGAATCCATCAATGGCCGGTCGCGTTTACAAGAACATTATTGATTTGCAGCCGATCAAACAGGGGCTGATGAAGATGCAGCTCCTGAGAAACAAGGTGATGTCTACCCCGCCTTTCGGCCCGCATCCTAAATGGGTGTTCGACGAGGAAACTGCCACGCCAGCAGTGGACACCTACCTGAAAACTCAGCCAAGAATTATGAGTCAAGCGAACAGATTCGCTAATGCCGCTGTGAAGCGGATTCGGGACGCCTTCCCGATGGATAAAAATGATCGCATTCAATCATTGGCTGGCATTGACCCGGATGTTCCCAATGCCCCGACGATTCAGGATGTTGCCGCTCGCCTTCCCAAGTACGAACCCTATCTGTCGGCAGAGCAGAAAAGTGCATTGGCAGAATTACGGAGCGACATGCAGGAATGGCGAGACCTGCTTGATATGACAGGTGCCGATGTCAATCTTGGAACACGCGCTGACATTATGCCTGGTGGCTTCTACATTCCGCGAGGCAATGCTTTAGAGGATGGAGTAGAGCACCCGTATCGCCTGGTTGGGCCTCGCGATACGAGCGCGAGCGGTTACAAGGAACCAGCCGTATTTGAGTCACAGGCAGAAGGTATTGAAGCGGGCTGGGAATATCATTCACTGGAAGACATTTTTACTTGGTTCGGCAGGCGAGTTGGTCAGGATGCCCTCAATCAACATATTGTGAACTATTTCAAGGAAGTGACCGATCCGCAAGGCAATCTGCTTGGTACGGCGATTGCTGCTGGCAAAAAGGTTGGTTTTGACAAAGGCCAGATACGAGGGGAAATCGGTAGGAAACTGGCAAACATCGAATACCCAATCGCGGTTGCAAACGCCGCGAACAAGGTACTGATTGAACCGGAGGCGCGCACTCTGGTAAAAGCATTGGGTATAAGAGACTTCAACAACTGGATGCACGCGTTCAATCGTTTGTTCCGTTGGTCTACAAGTACCCTCGACGACTCCATAATTTTCATTCAGGGCCAACTGACGCTTGCAAAAGACCCGAAGGCTTATGGAAAGGGGATGGCAGTCAACTTTGCATCGTGGTTCGATCCAGATCGCCTTGGCAAGTTCCTGATTGAGTTCGACCGAGTAAAAGGGGCATTTGCGTCCTCAACCGATTGGGCGGGTTGGGGTGCCCAGATAGCCAAAGTTGACCCAGAGTTCCGGCTGGGGCCGAGCGGGGTTATGGAACGACTGGAACGGGTGCCCGGAATACGGGCCACGCAGCGTGTGTTCGGAAATACTAGAACCGCTTGGATTCTTGGCAACGCCCGTAGTGAAGAAATGGCGATATTTGCCCGACACGGCAGGTTGCCTACCGCAGAGGAGTATCGCGAGATTGCCGCCGGTGCGAACCGTCTCGTAGGCGTTACTACAAATCCTCGAACCGGACTTGGTTGGAGCCTTGGGGAAACACTTACCTATGCACCAGGGTGGTTATACGCCCGTATTGCAACCGTAGTGGATACCTTGCGCTCACTCGGCCCCGGTGCCACGGTTCGTCATCGCATGGCTCGAACTGCACTACTGCGCTTTTTAGGTGCTGCGGTTGGCCTGACCTACTTCCTCAACTTCGCGCAGGGACAAGAAACCGATGCTCGACTCGTTGTGAACGGTAAACCTAACCCCAACTGGATGCGTGTACGGTGGGCTGGTCGCGATTGGTCATTACTTGGGCCTTGGGATGGTCTCGTAAAAGCGGCTGTGTGGACTGGGCTGGGCAAGCCGCATAATGCCCTTCGCAGTATGGGGTCGGGCATCACGCAGATCGTGGCTGATTTAGGCACTGGCACAGATGCTATCGGACGGGGTACTCGCGACAACCCTGAGAACTTTGCCAGATATATTCTCGGCTTCTTTGCGCCCTTCTCAGCGGACGAAGTGCCGGAGTTTGTTGGAGAGACTGTTGCAGGGATTCAAGAGGAAGATGCTGCTCGTATTGGAGCTGCTGGGGCTGGCACAGTGGGTGCATTCACAGGCATAAAATCTTCTCAAATGTCGTTTAGTGATCGCGCAGACCGCATTTCGTATGAGCGACACGGAAAAGCGTACTCGGATATCATCAATGAAATCAAACTGGCTAAGGAACAGAATAGGGCGATGTTGGCAAAATCGCTCGACCGTCAGGCAGACCGCATTCGCGAAGATGTTCGCCGAGAGATTATCAGGGAAAAAGGCCCACGACGGTCTCCGTTCACGCTCGAAGCGCGTAGAGATGTCCTTGCACGCGAGCTTTTCCGCAAACCCTACGACGAACTGTACGAGTCACAGCAAAAGCATGTGGATCGCCGACTGTCTGACTTCTTTGACATGGGCACCACAAGGCGTTCAGAACCGTCTTCTACTGTCCCCACCCCCGGACGTTTGCCAGAGGGTCAAGGTGCTTTCCGGTAACACGCCTTTTTGACAAATAAAACGGGATAGGGACACGCTATTGCTATGAGTGCGCGTTCAGGTTGGGGCTTTTTCTTTCCCCTAGAAAGAAGGAACCGTGGTTCAGCAGACGACTCCTGAAGCTCCACAGTCTCAGTCCGGAAGCCAGGTCATTGATCGCAACAACTTCGAGATCATTGACGAAACTTCCCCCGAACAACTAGCTACTGAAGCGAAGGTTCTCGCGGGGGAGCTTGTCAACGAAGTTCCGGTCACGACCGACAGCCCGATTGAAACTGCCAGTGAGCAACCAGAAACACCGTCAGCACCTGTATCTCCGACAGATGTACCACCGGCCACGGTAGCTCAACCCGCCGCAGCGCAGCCTCAATCGTCCGAACAGCCCAAGCCTCCCCGTACCTATTCCGAGGAGGAATGGCGACGTGCTCAGTCTGCAAAAGATCGAGAGATCGCTCAACTTCGCAGACAGGCACAGGCAGTTCAGGAAACCTTACGAAGGCAGCAGTTGGATTCGCAGGTGGAAGGCCACCTGCTCCAACAAGAGCAAGAGTACGGGCCTGAACTGGGTGAGGACGAAGCGAAGCGGCGTGTGCGCTCAACGCAGAATGTGAAGTTCGTCCGCGATCACTACGAAGCGCAGGCCGTGTTGCGACAAGCGCAGCAGGAACAAGCATCCCTCAACTTACGCAACGAAGCAGACGCGATTGTGGCGGTCGCAAGGCACTTTGGTAAGCAATACAACGTGCCCGACGAACACATGGAAACCCTGGTCTACGCGCCGACGCCGGAAGCTATGGAGCGACTTGCCAAACGGCTAGGTCGTGCCACTGAACAGCGATTGGCGCAGGTTCCTCGTGAAACAGCACAAACAAGGCTTGAACCCTCGATGTCTGGTGCCTCGGCTCCAGAGGATGTGAACCGGCGCATCGAACGGCTCAATGGCACACCCTCATGGGAGTGGACGAAAGACGATATCCGCTTTATGAGGGATGGTAGGTAAAACATGGCTCAGTCTACTGGGACGGCGAATCTATCCACGATCGCCAACAGAATCATCAGGACAGCACGGTACACGCAGGAAGGCAACACCCCCTCGTGGCAACTGATCGAGAAGATTCCGCTTCCGCGCGGGGCGTCTACGGTGCGTGTTCCGAAGTTCGGCCAGTTCACCATTGCCGACCTCGTGGATGGTCAGGACATGGTGGACGAACAGTCCCTCGGCATGACGACCGTCGATCTCACCGCAACAGAGCGCGGCGCCAAGATCGTCATCACCGACAAGTTAGCCCGTGAATGGGGCACCACGCCGGTGTTCGACATCATCGGGCGACAGTTTGGCGACGCGGCTGCTCGCAAGCAAGACCGCGACACGCAGGCTCTCTACGCTGCGTTGCAAGGCTCCTCAGCCTACGGTGCAGCGGGTACGGCGATCTCCCTGGCCCGGTACGCCGGTGCCATCGCTCGGTCTCGCGGTGGTAGTGGTTCGTCTACCACTGGCAACTCGACCGGCGGAGAGCCGTTCAACGCCACCTATGCGGTGCTTCATCCGCACCAGGCATACGAGATCACACGAACGGCGACCGCAATCGGCTCTGGGACATCCATGAAGGTGAACGATGTTCGTGAGGAAGAAATGCTCACGCGATTCTTCAAGTTCAGCTTCAACGGGGTCGATGCCTACGAGTCCAAGAACATCAACATCGACTCGTCGGGCGACGCAGTAGGCTGTTTGTCAGAGCGCGAGGCTCTGGTGGGTCTCACATCAGTCGGCTGGCGAACGGAGCGAGAGCGAGACGCCTCAGCCAGAGGCACCGAGGTCAACTTCACGGCTGACTACGGTGTGTTCGAGCTGGACGATCGGCGTGGCGCACCCTTGCTCTACGACGCCGCTGTGCCCTCGACCACGTAAAACATGGTCAGTCAACTCGACATCCAGAACAAAGCGAGCCTTGAATCACAGGGCTACACGATGGAGCGCATCGGCTTCGAGGATCATTGGATTCCGATGTACGCCCATCACCCGGTTTCCGATAAGAAGGTCGGCGACGTGGTGTTTCGTGCTCGCGTGGGCAACCCCAAGACGCTCAACAACGCTGAGGCCAACTACCTCGCGCGGAAGGCGGCGCAGGGTTTCTTCACATGGCTCCCCGGTCAAGACTGTCTCAGCCGCAAGTTCCAAGACGCCACGTTCCAGCGCAGAGCTGGCGGTGGCTCTACGAAAATGCTCGGAGAGGTCTACCAGGGCTGCAAATGGTGTCGAGAGCGAGAGCAACCAGCTTCCTCCCCCACTTCGGAGAGGGAGCCGGTTCTTGAAGTCGTACAGGTGTCTCCTCCCCCTGCTACGCCTGCTCTCCTGCAGGAACCGGCTCCTTCTAAATACCAGTGTTTGCACTGTGATTGGAAGCCGTTGCCCGGTTCGTCCAATCAAAAGCAAATGCTTGGTCAACACAACAGGCGCAAGCACGCGCCAAAAGCCTCTGCGCGACGTAGCGCACCCGCGAACGGGTAGAGGCAAGGAGTAGTTTGATGAGTTTCCCCACAACGGTAGGTCTCGAAATCGGCAGCGAGAAGGTGACCTACGCGAGCAACCAGAACGGGCGTGTCCTCGGCACCCGCGGTGTCACCCCTGACGGCCGCGTGTTCCGGTGGGCGTTGAACGCCGGAGTCGCGCTCGAAGCCGGAAAGCTCGTACAGACGCAGGCTGAGTTCGGTGCGTCCGTCCACGTCAACGGCCTCACGATCGTAAACGCAACCGCGACAGGTGTGACCACGATCACCGTTGTGATGGCGACCACGCCCACCGTGGCGAACCGCTACTCAGACGGCTTCCTCGTCGTGGACACCTCGCCCGGACAGGCCATCTACAAGGTCAAGTCCCACAACGCAGCAGCCTCCGGCGAAAACGCAGAGTTCACGCTCTACGAGTCCGACGAGATCAAAGACCCGTTGACTTCGGGTACTACAACGGTCGGATTCAGGGCGAACCCGTACACATCGGTCATCGTGTCTCCCACGACGATCACTGGTGCGCCCATTGGCGTTACGCCGATCTCTGTGGCGGCAAGCCGGTACTTCTGGCTCCAGACCTGGGGCGAGGCACTGGTCAACATGGATCAGGCACCCGTCGCAGGCAAGAGGGTCATCACGGGTATCCTTTCGGCAGGGAACTTGGACATTTCCAGCACGTCCTCGGTGGACACGACTGGTGCGAACGAAGCATCCTCGTACCCGCAGATCGGAATCGCGCAGACGACTGGTGCTGGTGCAGACAAGTACCACCGCATTCTGCTGACCATTAGTCCGTAACCGTCTCGACCAAACAGGGGGCCGGGACTTTCTGGCCCCCTCCACTATCAGTTACTGCGGAGGCCATCAGATGGCGCAGAAAATACGCGTGGCAGGACGCGAATGGGATGTTGAGTCGATTCGTGAGGACGGCTCAAAGGTAATCGCAAAACTCGTGGGCGGTGCCGAAATCGCTACCCGCGGGGCTACCGCAAACGCCCTTCGCAGCGCGTTCAAGGTCAGTTTGCTGAAGAAGAAGTAACCATGCCGGGTCGAAAGGTGTGTCTGGTCGGTTTCTCGGAGATGTCCCGTCATTGGGCCAACGAGCAACCGGCTAACGTCGAAATCTGGGCGTTGAACGAGGCGCACCAGTTCTTAGAGCGTTGCACCCGATACTTCCAGATTCACCCTCGCAACTGGAATGCGAACCATGTGAACCGCAAAGGAATCACCTTCAGCGGGCACTGTAACGCCTGTGGTTGGGAGCGGACTGCCAAACCCGACGACGAGGCGGCGATGAACCAAGTGAAGTTTCTCGCGCAGAAACACAAGAATGCCAATGACTCGCATGACGTTGAATACGGCGTCGTGCGGTTCCTAGAGAACTCATACGGTCGCACACCGCATCACATCGCGTTCCTCGGAAGGTGTGAAGTGCCGGTCTACGTGCAGAACAGGGACGAGCGTATTCCGACGAGCGTGAGGTATCCGTTTGAGGCTGTTACCGAGATGCTGGGTCTCCCGGATGTCAACGGCAACAAGCGGCTCTACCTCACGTCGAGCGTTGCGTGGATGCTGGCGCTTGCGCTGTATGAACACAAGCAGGGCAAGACCATAGATGAGATCAGACTCGCTGGCATCGAGATGGCTATCGGAACCGAATACGCACGCCAGAAGCCCTGTGTCGAATGGTGGCTAGGCTATGCGATGGGCATGGGCATCAAGGTGCTCGTGGCCCCGACCGGGAGTTCCATTCTGAGCGATGCCATCTACGGCATCGACTACATGGAACCCCAACGAATACCAAACGAAAATCTCTACCCCATATACGCGGAGAAAGCCGAGTACCCGCTGGTTGCCGTGGCCGAACACAACGGTGTACCAGTCGGATTTGAAAAAGGCTGACGGAGGGTGCTATGCGTAGCGTCAGCACAGCTCCGTCTAGCCATATCACCACGGCAGTCGTCGCGTTGGACGATCCAGAGTACTCCCTCAACATCTTGGCGTCCGGTGATTTTCGTCAGTGGCGGTCGCAATGTAGGGCAAAAGAACCCTGGACGTTTGACTGGCTGGCGTGGATTCCGTCAACTGGTGTGCTGTACGACGTAGGTGCCTGTGTAGGTTCCTACTCGCTCATGGCAGCGGCGCGTGGCGTCACGGTGGTTGCGTTGGAACCAATCCCTTGGAACTACGGGCACTGTGCGGCAAACGTCTGCATGAACAAACTGGCCCATAAGGTCACAGTCCTTCCGTATGCAGTTGGCTCGCATGATGGCGTCACCGTCTTGCGCCATCCGGCAGCACCCATCAGCGGGTGGGGATTGGCAACGAGCGACTGGACGGTGCCAGATGACAATGCGTGGCAAGTGCTCGTTCCGATGGTCACGATGCGAAGCCTCACCAAGAAATATGCCGAGCCTACGCACGTCAAGATCGACGTGGAGGGTGCGGAGGTCGAGGTTCTGCGCGGCATGGATTTCGATGGCATCGAGTCGATCATCTGTGAGATTCGCGACGACGAGGCAGAGGCCAAGGCTCTCGTTATCGTGCAAGCACAGGGATTCGAGACGGTGTGGAAGGGCGGTCGCAGGACGGAACAGCAGCGCACGCATATCTGGCGGCGGAGGGCGTAATGGCTAGAGAGTTCAGGTTCGACGGTGTGACGTACAGCGATTCCAGTCCGGCAATGGTAATCGCGGAAATCGGCCACAACCACGCTCACGATCTGGACAAGCTCACGGCAATGGTTCGTGCGGCAAAGGACGCGGGCGCATCCGCTGTCAAGTTCCAGACTCGCCACCCCAAAGAGGTCTACCAGGCATCCAGCGAACGCGGCGCCTACTTCTACGAGTCGGACAACCCACAGTGGCTCAACCGCATCTACGGCGTCCACCGAGAGAACCTCGAACTCACACGCGACGAGTGGGTGGCCGTGCGGGACTTCTGCAAGTCGCTCGGCATCACGATGTTTTCCACCCCGTTCGATTTCAAAAGTCTCGAACTTCTAGAGTGGCTTGGCGTTCCTGGCTACAAGGTGGCATCGGGAGACGCCACGAACATCCCGCTCATCACTGAGATCGCACGTACTGGCAAGCCGACCATCATTTCCACTGGTGGCTGCTCAATCAAGGACGTTGACCGTCTCTACGACGCGTTCACCAAGATTCACCCGAACCTGGCGATCTTGCAGTGCACTTGCGTCTACCCTTGCCCGCCCGACGCCCTGAACTTGCGCGTCATCGAGAGCTACCGCTCCCGCTACAACTGCGTCACCGGCCTGTCCACGCACAACACATCGTGGTATCCAAGCCTTGCGGCATACGCTCTTGGCGGTCGCATTTTCGAGCACCATTTCACGGTAGACCGCACATGGCAGGGGACGGATAATAATTTCTCACTTACGCCGGAGATGCTGAAGCAGTTCGTAGTGGCATTGAAAGAGGCGCATCTTGCGATGGGAAAATACGAGAAGTTTTGCCAGCCCATCGAGGAAGCTCCGACCAAAGAGCGGCGCAAGAAGCTGGTCTGGGCCAGGAATGTTCTGGACGGACAGGTAATCAAGCGCGAGGACATCAAGATTCAGTGTCCGGCATTCGACGGGATTCCGCCGTACCACATTGACGCTATCGTTGGGCAACTGACCGCATACACGACGGGTGCTGGCGAGACGATTCGGTGGCAGGATTTACTCGTTGTGGTCAACAACTCTGAGTTTTTCAGGGCGGTGCGGAGTGCCTGACATCATCGGACTCATCCCTGCGCGGGCTGGCTCGAAGCGCATCGTGGACAAGAACATCCGCGATCTGGCGGGACACCCGCTTCTGGCCTACTCCATCGCGTCCGCTCTGGAATCGGGCATCTTCAAGAAGGTGCTCGTCTCCACCGATTCCGCCAGGTATGGCATCATCGCAGAGCATTACGGTGCCGACGTACTCTACCGACCCCCTGAAATGGCCTCGGATACCTCGCCGGACATCGAGTGGGTGACGCACGCTCTGAGGGTTGTGCCGGAATACGACGCGTTTGCGATCCTGCGCCCTACGTCACCGTTCCGCAAAGCGGCTACGATACGGCGTGCATGGGCGCAGTTGACCGCCGGTTACTACGATTCGATACGCGCCGTCGAGAAGTGTCACGAGCATCCCGCGAAGATGTGGACGATTCGTGGCGGAATCCTGCACAACCTCATGCCGTTCGGCCCAGCGTCGCATCCGTGGCATTCGTCGCAGTACCCCATGCTCCCGGAGGTCTACGTCCAGAACGCTTCCCTTGAAATGGCGTGGGTAGAAACGGCTCTGGACAAGGGGTCGATCGCCGGTGAAGTAATCGGTGCCTTTCTGACTTACGGCGACGAGGGGTTCGACGTGAACACGGTGCACGACTTCCGCATCGCCGAACTCATGGTCGAGAGCGGAGAGGCAACGCTGCCCGCAATCAAGCACGCGGCCTTCGTAGGAGCGACGAAGTGAGCGCCACGCGACAGGCGAACCCGATACCAGAAATCCCCCTGAACGTCCCCACGGAGGCGGGGAACACGCTCTGGACGCCTTCCGGCCTGGAGCACGTACAGTCGTGGGTGGTCGGTAAGGTAGAAAGTACGGGCGCGCGCGTGTTCAAGCACGAGTTCCGGCTGACCTTCAAGGGCGAAGTGCGCTACTTCGGAATTGTTGCCCACGAAAACGCTTCCCCTGACCAGATCGAGGACTTGGCGGCTGGCATGGTGGAACGCGAGGCGAAACGGATTCTGGACGAGTTGCAGAAACGTGGCTCTAAGTTGGTGCCAGAGGAAATAACCAATAACATTCCGATACGGCGTGAACTGGCCGCTGTTATGCGCGACTATATTCGTCACGCTCGTCGGCGGGCAAAGACGACCACGGGGCGACTCTATCAGGTGGTGGCATGACACTCGAACTTTTGCAATCCTCACGCAACGGTCATGCGCCTGTGAAGGTACGCGAGATTTGTCTGCTGGGGTACGCCGAGGAAACACGCGACCTTGTGCACGCCCTTCCCGAAGATGTGGAAGTCTGGGGAATCAACATGGGCCACGCTTTTTTGAGGCGTCCCGCCCACTACTGGTTCCAAGTGCATCCCCGTAACTGGGCTACGGGCGGCGGTGATCCCACCGGCTACTTCGGTCGCCCCAAAGAACACCTCGAATGGCTTGCTGCGTTCCCCGGAACCGTGTGGCTTTTGGATGCCGACCCCGACATTCCCAACGGCAAGCCGTACCCGATAAACGAGGTCGCAACCGGGCTTGGCAGGGAGTATTTCACGTCTACGTTCGCCTACCAGATGGCCCTGGCTTTGTACGAGCACCTGAACGGCAACCCCATCAACCGAATCCACGTCTACGGCATCAACCTGACCGCGCTAGAGGAGTACGTCGGCCAGAGACCGTGCGCCGAGTACTGGCTTGGCAGGCTGGAACAGGCTGGTGTCGAGGTAAACGTACCGTCTGGTTCATCGCTTCTAAAAGGCGACCTTTACCCGCGACGTGGCGACGATCTTCAGGAGCACGCGCAAGAGCGGCTGCAACACTGGAAAGGCCGCTACATGACAGCGGCGTTCAACGCCAATACGATGCGTTCCATGCAGGCCGATGTGAAGCACTGGTCGAAGTTCCTGTCGTACATGGCGAAGAAGTACCCCTCGATGTTCACGGACGAAATCAAGAACGAGATACAGGCGCACTTCGACAAGCGGTGGAACAACTTTGAAATCTTGACCGAGCGGTTCATGGCCGATCTCAACGGTGCGCTCGGCGTCGTCAAGGACAATCAGCACTGGCTATCAATGCTTGGCGGTACGGACTTCAAGGCGCCAGCGTTGCCTGAGTTGCGGTTGCCTGACGACAAGCTAATAGAGGATTTCGAGGTGCCAGTGGAGCCAAGGCGGATTTAGATGCCTGTCACTCAGCGACGTACCCAACAGCAAATACGACGGGGCATCGGCCTTGCCGCCAACCTGCTCGACGTATCGGGTGGGTCGGTCACGTTACAGGTCACAGGCACGTCGTCTGCGGATGCATGGACGGTCGGCGCGTTGACATTCGGTTCCTCGAACGAGCACAGGGGCAAGTGGGCCTACGTGACCGCCGGGAGCGGGAACGCCTCCTCGAACATCGGGCTAACGCGGCGGATCAGCGGCTCTACGTCCTCGAATACCAGGATTACGTTTGCGACCAGTTGGGCCGCAACGCCTGATACCACGCAAGCGTTCGAGCTGTGGGACGACTGGGCGTCACCGCTTGTCGTCCACGAACTGATGAATCAAGCGATTTCCGAGGCTACCCGCAAGAGTTCGGTGGCAGTCCGCGATCTGAACATTCACACTACGAAAGCACAGAAAACCTACCCGTTCTCGGTCGGCTCCTCGTTCATCGGCATACAGGAGATCGAGTACCGGGAGTCGTGGGCAGGCGAATCAATCACGACCTTCGACGCCGCTGCATCGAGTGGCACGAACGTGACGGTTGACCTTGATAGCGAAGATAAGCGCGAAGGGCAAGCATCCAACCGCCTGACCATCCCGGCAAGCGTATCCTCAGCCGCCACCGTAGCCACGGCCACTTTCAACTCGATTGACGCTCGTGGCTACACGCATGTGGAGCTGTGGGCCAAGTCGAACATCACGACCACATCATCGAATCTTAGGATGCGTCTCGGAGAGGGCAGCACGAACCGAGAGACCATCAACTTGCCTGCACTCAACGCCGATTCGTGGACGTATCTACGGCTGGCATTGTCCAGTGCGGAAACCGACTCGGCGATCACCAGGTTCATTGTGCTGACCGGAGCATCGGACGCCGGGGAGATGGTGTTTTGGGTTGACGATGCCAAGTTTGTGCGGGATCAGTCCGAGGAATGGGTGCGTGTTCCGCGGATGTTCTGGGGACTCGACCAGAACCAGCGTGCGCTGGTGTTCGAGCACGACGCTACGGTTCCCGCCGCTTTGCTCAGGATCACCGGGCGACGTGCACCGAACCTGTTATCTACCGACTCGGCGATATGCGAGGTCAGCCCGGACTACGTGACGAACTCGGTGCTGGCGAAGTTGCTGCGAGCGCGTGCGGACGTAGGCGGACAGTCGCCCGATGCGGCTGCGGCGCGCGCCCACAACTACGAACAACTGGCGCAAACGCACTATCTACGGATGCCCACCCCTCAATCAATCCGCTGGTTGGAGAACGCGTAAATGAGAGTGCTGTTTGGTAGCACGACGCTATCCACGGCTGGCACGGCTGTCCAGTTGCGGACGACCGATTCGGCTATGCGGTGCATCATTTTCTCGGCCACGATACGAGGCAACAACTCCGGTGAGTCGGTGTGGATCGGGCACTCCAGCGCGGTCAGTTCCGCATCCGGTTGGGAGTTGTCAACGAAAAACCCCTTTGCAGCGGGTACCTCGCAGGACTTCAATATCACCTTTCCAGTCCGGCAGGGTGGCGGTCAGAACGTGACCACCGGCGTCACCCCCGCAACCTTTTGGATGAACTCCTCGACGACAACGGCGCGGCTGGATCACGTCATGGTGGTGGTGCCTGCCTGATGCCTACCGCAACAGCACGTAACGAAATCCATATCAACGGCATCACCTTCAAGATCAAAGGCGGGGTGCAGCAGTTCATCGCGTCCGGCATCCCGCCCAAGATCGTGCAGGGCGACTTTACGCTGGACACGCACCCTTTGGTCTCTACTGTCACCTACGAAGACCTTCGAGGTGGCATCGGCAAGGATATTTTCGACCCGCGCGAGCCTGATCGAGTCTGGTTTGCCACCGAAATCAATCTCCGCAACAACGGCCACAGTACGCTGGCTCGCCGTTCTATCAAGACAGCCGCCGCTGCGTCTACCGATGCCGTAGGTTTCATCGGAGACTTCAGCAACGCGATTTACGCAGCTTTCGGGACGACCGTTGCTTCCTACTCGAACACGGACGACGCATGGACTTCCAAACGTACATTGCTCAACAGTGCTACCGACGGCCTTACAGATGTCGTCAACGGCACCCTGACCCTGATGATTGCTACGGGCAGCGAAGTTGACTACACAACGGATGGTTCGTCGTGGAGCCGCAACACGACCGATATCGCATACCTGGCCCGGTGGCGCGAGCTGCTCTGGGGCATTGATAACAACGGCATCACCTACTTCACAGACGATCTGTCTGGTTCGTGGACACAGGACAGCAAGCTGCAACTGCGCGCAAACGCCATCAAGAAGCTGTTCGTGGGGCCATCGCCCGACGCGACCATAGAAGCGGACTTGCTCTACTGTGCAACGACTCGCGGCCTGGCCGTGTACGACGCAGAAAACTCTCGGTGGGTATGGACAAAGTTCAGGATTCCGTACCACCCAAACAACGGTGCGAATACCGTCGCGTGGCGAGAGGCGATCTACTACCCCGCCGACCACGGCATCTACGAAATCAACCCGGCAGCTAACACCGTCATTCGCGTAATGGGGCCGGATCGGGACGATGGCTTGCCCTCTGCCCGACGTACTCAGATCATTGCGATGGCGGGTGCTCACAACGACCTTTTGATCGGTACGAACTCGCAGGCTGGCGGAGTTGACGCAGAGTCGATATTCCTAGGCTCCGATGACGTGCAGCAATTTGGAGTCGTTGTAGGGACAAACCTGGGCAGTCCCACGGTGCTTGGATGGGCAGGGGGACGGCCTCCGGTCGGCATCGGCGGGTGGGAGGTCAAGTGGGCTTCTGGGACTGCGGGTACGGAAATCTCGTCCCTGTTCGTTTCCGATGCCTACACGCAGTATCGAGCTTGGTGGGGCAACGACGGTCGGGTGTATTACCAAGACCTTCCCACCGACATCGTGAACCCGACGCAAATTGGCACCGCTGCGTATGCGTCAAGCGGAGTTTTGGATTATCCGTGGATTAGAGTGCCAGGAAACCAAAGCGGGGTGGCCCTGACAGCGTTCCTAGAGACCCGCAATCCGACATCGAGCGAGACGGTTGCGTTGTCGTACGCGACCAACCACGTTGAGACGTTTACCTCGATGGGAACGAATAGCAGCTCGGAGCGCAAAGCCTATAATTTTACGGTCGGCGGGGTCGATCAAGGCGTGGAGTTCCGAGAGCTACGTTTCCGGGCATCGCTCGCACGCGGTAGCACCGACTCGAACACGCCGGACATTCTGTCGCTTGCATTGGCATTCCGGCGCCCGTTCACGTATCTGCGCGGCTTCCGCGTCCTGCTTGATTTGACACAGGCGGCGGGCGGCAGAAAGCCCCACGAGTTACGTGAAGAATTGGATACGATTTTGGCGACGGTAACGCAGATGCCGTTTGTTTACCGCAACGAGCAGGATTCGGACGAAATATTCCAGGTCACAGTAGACCCGACTAACTACGGTGGACAAGATCGGAACACCGGAGTGCTTACAGACGGGACGCACCTGCTGACACTGGTGGAGGCCATCTGATGCCACAATTTGCAGGATTCGTCTACACAACTGCTGGCGTAGCGGTTTCGGGTGCCACGGTCAACCTGTATACGCTCAACACGACGACGCCAGTGCTATCGACGACGACGACTAACGCGAGTGGCTACTGGTCGATCAACTACGCAGCGGCTGGAACCTACGACGTAGAGATCGTCAGTGGTTCCACTACCCGCCGTATCAAGTACAACAACGAAGTTCAGCTTCTGCGCCTCGAAGCTGCAACACTGGTGGGGACGACTGGTTCGTTCACCAACTTGACCGTTAGTGGCGATCTCACCGTACAGGGCGACACCGTGACGATGGACGTAGCCACGCTGACGGTGGAAGACCCGCTGATTTCTCTCGCCAAAGCTAACAGTTCGACGGACATTTTAGACATCGGCTTCTACGGGCTGTACGACACGACCGGCTCTCAGGACTTGCACGCCGGTATTTTCCGAGACGCCTCCGATAACAAGTTCAAGGCGTTCGTTGGCCTTCAAACGGCGCCCACCACGACCGTCAACGTCTCCGGTACGGGCTATACCGCAGCCACGCTCGTCCTCGGAACCCTCGAAACTACGACGATTAGCGTTGCCAACGATGTGCCTGTAACCGAGGGTGGAACGGGTGCCAGCACAGCGGCAGGAGCCGCCACTAACCTCGGCCTGGGCACTGGCGACTCCCCGCAGTTCACCGCCGTGAATATCGGCCATGCGTCCGACACTACGGTAGCTCGAAGTGGGGCTGGCGGCGATCTTACGGTCGAAGGCAACGTCATCTACCGAGCTGGCGGAACGGACGTTCCCGTTACGGACGGCGGAACCGGCGCCAGTAGCGCATCGGACGCACGCACAAACCTGGAACTTGGCAGCATAGCAACTCAGGCATCCAGCAGCGTGAGTATTAGCGGTGGCAGCATCACCGGAATAACCGACTTAGCGGTGGCCGACGGTGGCACCGGGGCCAGCACCGTATCGGGCGCACGCACGAACCTCGGCGTTGCTATCGGCTCGGACGTTCAAGCCTTCCATGCCCGACTCTCGGATGTCGCCGGGGCGTCTTGGGCGCAAGGCGACGTGATGTACCACGACGGGTCGAAC
>Ga0194128_10006111_pt1 | contig 16402 bp, 11 predicted proteins | sample TA2KigCa65mmetaG_FD_148650 | JGI IMG/M metagenome (GOLD analysis project Ga0194128, IMG submission 148650) | Freshwater microbial communities from Lake Tanganyika, Tanzania - TA2015037 Kigoma Deep Cast 65m | ecosystem: Environmental > Aquatic > Freshwater > Lake | place: Tanzania: Lake...
GTTGCCTACCAAGACGATGGGCAAGTGAAAAAAGCGCTGCCGCTTCTCGAAGAGGCGCTGGCGACGACGAAAACGAAGCTCGGCCCCGATCATCCCGACACGCTGCGGACGATGGGCAACCTCGCCAAGGTGTACCAGGAAGATGGCAACCCGGCCGGGGCATTGCTGCTGCTCGAAGCGAAGACGCTCGCTGCCGAAAAAGCCGCCTCCGGGCAATCGCTGACGATGCAGGTACGCAGCAAGCTCGCGAATCAGCAAGACCAGGTCGGCGAGGCGTCCTTGAACCTCAAGAAATATCCCGAAGCCGAGACGTGGCTGCGCAAGAGCCTGGCGAATTTCGAGATCACCATTCCGGACACGTGGGGCGTCTTCGACACCCGCTCGATGCTCGGCGCCGCACTGGCCGGGCAGAAGAAATACCAGGAAGCCGAGCCGCTTTTGCTGGCCGGGTACAAAGGTTTGAAGGAACGCAAGATGACCGTGCCGGCCGCCAAGAAGGCGCTCGTCCCGGCGCTCGATCGGCTCGTCCAATTCTACGAAGCGACCGGCAACGCCGTTGAGGCGGAGCGTTACCGTAAGGAACTCGCCGCCCGCAAGGCGCCGAAAAAGTGACGCGTTGTGGCCCGGCCGGGAGACCGTGCCACAACGCAAGGGTAAACCGCGACGCCATTGGCCAATCCTACGTGGGCAGCGCCACTCTTGAATGCCTGATTCCCGTGCTTGCGGCGAACGATCATTCTCCTCTCTGATTCAAGGTTTCGTTGCATTTCGGGAGGGGGGTGTGCGAGTGTGTGCGTGCAACGAAAGCGTGCACATGCCGTTGACTAAAGGAGTTACGTTCAAATAATGCGTTGCAGGCGGTTGAGCAAATTGAGAAGTGGCGCTGTCCAACTACTCTGTCTGTCTCATCAGGCTTGCGCCTCGCCTGGATGGACCGGGTAACCGGGTAACCGAAAACCGAGAATGAACTTACTGAGTGCAAGAAACCCGACTACAGCTGTGAGGAGATAAGACCGCTCCCTGACGGTCGCGGCTGTGCAAGCGTCGGTGTACAACCATTTCCTTACATGCTGCGCACGCGGGCGGAGAAAGTGAAGTCGGTGGCGAGCTGGTCCTGAGTCAGAAAGCGGAGCAGCATCGTGTTGGTGCGCTCGTTGCAGAGGCGGGCCTGATCGGGCTCGATATTGCGTGGAGGATGCTCGAAGCGATGAAGGAGATTGCGGAGGACGCCCTCGGTGACGACAGGCGAATAGTCGCCGACGATGTCCATGCCGACGAGGTCGTTGCCGGCCGCCTTCATGAAGAACTGCAAGATCTCCTGAATCTCCGCGAGATCAAGAAAGCCCGAGTCCCAGTTGGCGATCGACTCCGGCATCCACATCACACCTTTATCGAGTGAGATGTAGAGCGGAAAGCGATCGAGATCTTCCAGGTAGGGGTAGAGCAGATCTTCGAGCCGATCGTGGTCGACGGTGGCGTCGACGTTTCGTCGCAACGGCTGATGGGGCAACGAGTCCCAGAAGCCGCCCGCGAAGGTGCGGCGCGCAGGCACGGTCACGATCTTCCCGTCCTGCAAGAGACTTGTGGGCGCGAACCAACGAGACAGGTTGTCGAAGTCGCTGTCGCCGCCCAGGTGGAAGATGCGCCGCACGTTGGGCAACTGGGCCGCGTGATACAGCCACGTGCCGCAATGCAAAATCGGCACCCACGTAGTCCAATCGGGGTGTTTGTCGAGCACGAGCAGATTGAACGGCCGGTTGATGCGCCGCAAGAGCGCCAGACTGGCATGGTGAAAGTCGCCGGATCCTAGCAGCGAAATCCAGGCGTCGCTCGGTTCGTCACGGCCAAACAAGCGATCCAGTTTGCGCTCGAAGCGGAAGAAGTTCTTCCAGCGGCAGCCGAGCCGAATTCGAGGGCCCCAATTGCGTAGATCGAAAACATCGGGCTGAAACTGGCGCAGCACTCGGCTCTGTGCGGTAATGCTGCCATCCAGGTCGATCACGCGAATGCGCATTGGCGTCTCCGGGTCCGTGACGAGACAATCCGTCGGACCGGCATGGTAACGACACGGTGAGAGAAAACAAGGGCAACCAAAATGCGCGGCTTCTCGTGCGGGATTCCTGTAGGGTGCGTGGAACGCACCCCACAAGCGTGAAAGCGGCAACCCAGGTAAGCGGGGCTAATGTGGCAAACGGATCAAACCGTATCCCGTCTCATCGTCATGTCCTGGTGGGCCAAGATCGACCGCCGACTCACGAAGCCGTCGGTTAAGGTGCGTTGCCGACAAATTGGCGTGGTTCGACCACAGGACCGCGGCCAAGCCGGCCGCCTGCGGCGCCGCGGCGGATGTCCCCGCGAACGGCCGATCGCGACACATGCTCGGAAACGGAACCGTGGCCACGAAATCGGGCTTCGGCAGCCGTGAGTTCGGACCGCAGGAGCTGTACGGCGCCCGCTCGCCTCGAGCGTCAACGGCGCCGACGGCAAGCACCTTCGCGCCATCGCCCGGAAACGGAATGCTGCCGCGCGGCGTCGTCCACTCGAGTGTCCCGCCCAGCACGACGAGATGAAACGCCTCGAGTTGTGCTGCGGGGGCCTCGACGCACCGTATCTTGATCTGATAGGTGTGATCGGGTTCCGGCTCGAAGCGCACGATGGCGCGGCCTGCCTTGCGCGTCGCGTCGACTTGTAGCTGCGATCGGCCGATGACTTCGCCGGTCGCACGATCGCGAACGGAAAGCTCGAAGGCCGACTGAGTAGGACCATACAGTTCGACGGCGACCCGTTCCTTGCCCCACGGAGTGAGCGTGTTGGCATGGACCTCGTCGCGCCATTGGTGCCAGCCGGTGTCGTCGGGTTGGAATCGGCCACACCAGTGGCGTTGCGCCGTGTTGCCGGCGCTGGCGAAAAAGAGAACGTCGTCGAGCAGGGGCGCCAACCCGCGGTGGACCTCGCCGCCGCCTTCGCCGTCGGACCAGCTCGGCATGATCAACGAGCACGACATGACTTTCACGCCCTGGTCCTTGGCCCACCGCACGGCGTCCAAAAAAGATTGAGGACTGTCCGGTTCCCAGTTGACGAAGTACAGCTCCGCGTCGGGCGCCACGGCGTGCACTACTTCGCCACAGAGAATGCCGTGCTGGCTGTCGCGTGCTTCGAGATTGTGATCCCGGCGAAAGGACTTGGTGCGTACATGGCGGGGCAGCCCGTTGCCGAGGTATCGCTTATATTCACGGAAGCCGCTGTCGAGGATGGCGACCTTGACGCCCCGACCGCGCAGGTTCTTCTCGTGCCAACGGTCAACGCCGAGGCTGGCGAAATGTCGTTTGCGTTCGAGGGGAGGCGCCTCAAGGCGTTCGGCGCCGACCTGATCCTGGGGCTGCTCACCGTATCCGGCTGGGCGGTTCGTCGGCGTGCAGCCGGGCAGAATAAGAAAAAGTAGCCAGAACCAGCGAACGGACATATGCGAGCCCACAGCGTGAAAGCGGCGGCCGGCGCGGACATTCTGCCGATCCCTCCCGACTTATCGGCTTCGAGGCCCGTACGGGTCGATGGTTCGCGAAGGACTCGACGAAGAAGGATCGCAACCTGGGAAAGATATGACGTTGCGCCACTCGAATCTGAAAAGGAAAAGTCACATGACGATCCGCCCGCTCACCGCGGCCGACATCCCGTTCGGCCTGCGATTGTCGGCACAAAACAACTGGAACCAGGTCGAAGCCGACTGGAAACGGCAACTGGCGCTGGAGCCAACCGGTGGATTCGTCGCCGAGCATGATGGACTGCCGATCGGAACGGCTTGCGCATGCGTCTTCGACGACGTCGCCTGGATCAGCCTCGTCCTCGTCGATCGCGATCATCGCCGGCAGGGCGTCGGCACGGCGCTCATGCGTCACGTGCTCGACTACGTCGACGGGCGCGGCGCCGTATCGGTTCGGCTCGACGCGACGTCACTGGGGCTGCCCGTCTATGAAAAGCTCGGCTTCGTCGGCGACTTCTCCTTGGCGCGCTACGAAGGCCTTGCAAGATCACCGAACGTCGGCCCGGGCACGATTGCGCCGATCACCATGGCCGATCTGCCGGCGATATTCACGCTCGATGCATCGGTCACGCACACGCGGCGGGAGAAATTGCTGCGACGATTGTTCGATGGCGATTCCGCAATGCCGCGAAAATACGAATGGGCCGGCCGCCTGATGGGCTACTCGTTCGCTCGTCCTGGCGCCAACGCCTGGCACATCGGACCGATCCAGGGCACGCCGGATGCCGGCCGTGCGCTGCTTCTCAACGCGGCACAGCGCTTCGCCGGGCGACGCATCTACGTCGATATCCCGACCGACAACGGCGTCGCGATCAGCGTCGTCGATTCGCTCGGATTGGCGCCGCAACGCACGTTCCTGCGCATGACTCGCGGCCCGCAGGTCCGCGAGAATCTCGCCATGTTCTTCGCCGCATTCGGGCCTGAGAAAGGATGATGGGCGTCAGAGCTTGAAGCGACTCACCCCTCGAGGGGGTGAATCGCAAAGGGTTCGCCCGGCCTTTGAGTTTTCGAAATTTGACAAAGGCCCGATTAGACGAAAGGAACGACAACATTTCTGGCTGCAACGTCGGTTGCAAAAAAAGCACCCCGTGTGTCGCAGAAGTGGCCATCGTCGGGGCGGCGTTTTGCGTAAAGAGTGGGGCCATCTGGAGTTGCGTGGGACGGCCACATGGCCATCTGCTGCTCGCGACCTGCCCATCGGAAATTGGCGGGATGATGAGCGCACAAATGAGTGAGGAGGTGGAAAAATGGCCAAAAACACGGGGAATTTTGCGAATTCAACCTCGTCATCAGCGGTGAGAACCTGGAACCGCTTATGACGTGGTTGTTCGCCTACGCAATCCGGAAGAGGGCGGGGGGGCTCTGAAGACTCAAAAAATTGAGTTCGGGAACCCTGACAGCGTGAGCGGGGTGCACGACAGGGTCTGCGTGGCCTGCTTCGGGAGGGCGAGGCTCCTGCCGAGCCGGAAGCGACAGGATACTCGTCCGAAATCGAGTATTTCGCGGGCTCCCGGCTCGGCGGGAGCCTCGCCCTCCCGTGCCGTTTGCGAACCATGTCGTGCACCCGCGTGAGCGAAGAGCGAACGATCATGCTTCTCAAAATCCGACCGATCTGCTACGATATTTCAACCTGGGATTTCATGGAATATTAACCACGCGAGTTGTAAAACCTTCATATCCGCAAATCCGTCGATCTCTTGGCGAGGATTACCTCCATGAAATCGCTGTACGGCCTGTCGCTTTTGATGTTGCTCGTCGGCATCTCGATCTGTCCCGCCCAGGAAAAGGCATCGGCGATCGCCAACCGAGACGATGTCTTTGGCCCCGACAAGATTTGGACGCTGCACATCAAGCTCGGCACCAAGGAATACCAGGCCATGCAACCCAAAGGCGGCGGGTTCGGCTTCGGCTTCCCCAAGAAAGACATCTTCCCAAAGAAGGATGAAAAAAAGGAAGAGAAAAAGGCTCCCGACGTCAACACCGACGTTCACAAAAACAAAGGCTTCGGCATCGAGTTCCCCTATGTCGTGGGCGAGATCGAGTTCGAAGGAACCGTCGTCAAGGACGTCGGCATTCGGTATAAGGGAAACTCCACCTATCAGGCGTCGCAGCAAGGATTGAAACGCCCCTTCAAGATCGACATCAATCACTTTGTCGACACGCAAAAACTCCTCGGCATGAGCGGCTTCGGCCTGGGCAATGGCGTCATGGACGCCTCGCGCATCAAGGAGGCGCTCGGCTACGCTATCTTCCGTGCCGCGAAGGTCCCGGCGCCGCGCACCGCATTCATCAAGCTCTATCTCACGGTCGCCGACAAGCACGACAAGACCTACGTCGGCCTCTACACGCTCTTGGAACCCGTCGATAAGACGTTTTTGAAGAACCACTACAAGAGCGACAAGGGTATGTTGCTCAAGCCGGAACGCATCCAGGGCTTGCCCTACTTCGGTGAAAGCTGGAACGCCTACAAGGATCGATACAATCCCAAGCGTGAACCGACGAAGGCGCAGACGCGCCGGCTCATCGAGTTCACCAAGCTCGTCAATCAGGCCGACGATGCCGCGTTCAAGAAACAGATCGGCGATTACCTCGATGTCGACGGCTTCTTGCGGTTCACGGCCGCCAACAGTCTAGTCGCCAACCTCGATAGCTTCTTCGGCGTCGGGCATAACTATTACCTCTACTTGAACCCGAAGACAGACCGATTCAGCTTCATCCCGTGGGACATGGACCTTTCGTTCGGCGGCTTCTTTTCCGCCGGCGCCGACCAGACCGATTGGAGCATCGCCCAGCCGTACATGGGGAAGAATCGGCTCACCGAGCGCATCCTGGCGATCAAGGAGCACAACGACGCCTATCGTGGCCACCTGCGGAAGCTGACGGCGACGGTATTCAGCGAAAAGGAGATGAATGCGCTCATTGCCGTCATGGAAGCCACTATCAAGGACGCCCTGGCCAAGGAACCGCAGCAAAAGGGCTTCGGCTTCGGACCGGCTGGCGGCAAGCAGGCGAACTTGCGCGACTTCATCAAGAAGCGCAATGAATCGGTTGTCGCTCAACTCGATGGCAGATCGCAGGGCAAACAAATCGCCGGCTTCGGCTTCGGGCCTCCCGGCGGCGGAGGAAAAGGGCCCGGCTTCGGCGGATTCGGCATCGGCAACTTCCTCGCCAAGCCGATCGTCGAGTTTGTCGACGCCAACAAGGACAATAAAGTCTCCCTCGACGAATTCAAGATCGCCGCGGGCAAGCTCTTCAAGGAAGCCGGCGGCGACGACAAGACGCCGATGGCGGAAGCGGAACTGATCGATACAATCAATCGCTTGATGCCGGCGCCGAAGGGGTTCGGTGATTTCAAGCCGCCGCCGCCGCCGAAGGGCTTCGGTCCGGGCAAGCGTATCGCCGGCGCCATCTACAAGTTCGCCGACGCCGGCAATGTGAAGAAGTTGAGCCGCGAGCAATTCTTGGCAAGCGCCGAGAAGTTGTTCAAGCAATGGGACAAGGACAAGGCCGGCTATCTCGATGAGAAAAAGCTCCAGGAGGGGCTGAATCAGTTCGTCCCGCCGCCGGAGTTCGGTCCGGGCATCGGCCCGCCGCCGCCTGGAGACACCAAGAAGGACTTGCCCAAAAAGTAGAGTGCGTGAAACGCACGGCTCGATAGGCGTCACGCTCCGCGTGACGGGTTCCTCACGCGGAGCGTGAGGCCTACGGAATCGAAGACAGGAACGGCACGCGAATGATCGACGGCACCCCTTGTGAACGTAACACCGACTCAGCCAACGGCAAGCTGGCTGCGACCGACGCGAGCGAACCGCCCGCCACGCTCGAATCGGCCGCCCTGTCGCCGTCCTTGTGGAAAAACCGCGAGGAGCCTGCCTTCGAGATTAAGTTCCAGCTCTCGCAAGAGCAGGCTCGTCAGGTCGCGTTGTGGGCACGCGAACATCTGCAACTCGATCCGCACAATCGCCCCGAACTTGACGATTCGTACCGCATTCATGGCCTGTATTTCGACACGCCCACACTCGACGTCTTCCATCGCTCCGATGGGTATAAAAAGAAGAAGTATCGGCTACGCAAGTACGGCGGCAACGACTCGATCTTTCTCGAACAGAAGCGCAAGTCCGGCGGCAAGGTCGCCAAGCGGCGCGTTCAGGTCGAGCATGCCGAGTTGGCTCGATTGGCCGTGGCCCCGACGGACGATCTGTCCTGGATCGGCGCCTGGTTTCATCGGAGGATTGCCGTGCGCCAGCTCCAGCCGATCTGCCTCATTAGCTACCAACGCCAGGCGTTTTTCAGGCAGAATGCCGAAGGCCCATTGCGGCTAACGCTCGACCGAAACATCCGAGCGGCGCGCGCCCAGGAATGGACCGTCGCGGAAGTCCTTGATGGTCTGGCGATGTTGTCCGACAGCGTGCTGCTGGAGTTGAAATTTCGGCGACACATGCCCGGATTGTTCAAGGGATTGATGCAAGACCTGTCGCTGACGCCTGGTCCGCTTTCGAAGTATCGCCTGGCGGTCGAGGCGCTCGGACTGGCGGCGCGTCCAGAAGGAGCCGGGCGATGACGCCGAGAGATTTTTTTGATCTCGCATTCCCGCTTCATTTTCGCGTTCCTCCCGAAGTCGGAATCTACTATCTGATTTCCATGGTGCTGGCGCGCTTGGCGCTGGCGTTCCTGCTGGGCGCCATCGTCGGAATCGTCTATCGCCTGACGGCTCGTGCAGAGTCTCCGGCAACGCCGAGCTTCGTGTCGACCATCGTGCTGCTATGCGTGATCATCGCCATGGTCACGCAAGTGGTTGGCGACGAGTTGGGCAGGGCGTTCACGCTCGTCGGCGCATTATCGATCGTTCGCTTCCGCACCGTCGTCGAGGACACGCGTGACACCGCCTTTGTGATATTCGCGGTCGTTGTCGGCATGGCCTGCGGGCTGGGCAATCTGCTCGTCGCTTTGATCGGGTTGGCGGTCGTCTGTGCGGCGGCGGTCGCACTGTACTGGATCCAGAAGTCAACGTTCGCTTCCGAGACGGAATGGTCGTTGCAAATTCGCATCACGACCGGGGCCGGCACCGATTCACCCTGGGAAAAGATCTTTGACAAGCACTGCGATTTCGCGAGGCTCGAACTCACTGCGACGGCCCAGAAAGGCGCCGCTCTCGACCTCCATTATCATCTGCACCTCAAGCCAGAGACGGCGCCCTTGCAGCTTCTGAACGAGATCAATCGCCTCGACGGCATCCAGAGCATCGAACTGAAACGACGATAGACCCTGCCATGGAAATCAAGTGGCACGACATCGACCCGGAGACCGGCCAACGACGCTTTCTCTGGGCGCGGCGATTCGCCGGCGTTTGGCGTTTCCACTGGAAGCTCAAACGCCGCGGTGAGTGGACGCGCGACCTCGTGCCCACACGCGCCATGTGGGAACACGTCCTGGACGCACTCGAACGCCGTTATTGGCGCCGCGAAGGCGTTGAAGAGGAGGATATCGAAGAGGTTAAGAAGATCTTGGCCGAGGTGATTCGCAAGGAGGGCTGATTTCGCGCGGTTTACGTTTAGCGCTCGCCCGGCGCGGCGCGAACGCTAAACGTATGCGTAAACGCGGTTTGGTTACTTCTTCTCGATAATCGACGGCAGCGGAGCGCTGAACGGCGTCGGGCCGACCGTCGGGCACGGGCTCTCGCAGATTGGCACGCAGATCGGCACGCGGCGGCAGATCTTCTGCGTCTCACAGTATGCCTCGAGCCGGCAGGTCGTGTGTGGCACGCACTTCACGTGCTCTTTCGCCACGATTCGGCACGTCGTGTACGGAACCTGGCAGACCCTCTCTTCCATCATCATCCGGCACTTCTTGACCGCCACCACGCAGGTCTTCACTTCCGACACCATGCGGCAGGTCGTGTACGGAATTCGGCACACCTTCTCCTCCGGCACCATGACGCAGCGGGTCTTGCGAACCATCTTGCAATGCTGCTCCGGAATCACTTTGCATACGGTGTAAGGAACCCGCACGCATTTCTCTTCCGCGACCGTGTAGCAACGATGCTTCGTCACCATCTTGCAATGCTCTTGCGGAACCATCTTGCACGTCACATACGGCACGCGCGTGATCTTCTCTTCCGGCACCATCACGCACTTGCGGCACGTCACCATCTTGCAGTGCTCTTGTGCAATCATCCGGCACGTCGTGTACGGGATCCGGCAGACGCGTTCTTCCGGGACCATCACGCACTTGCGGCACGTCACCATCTTGCAGTGCTCTTCACGCACCATGCGGCACGTCGTGACCGTTTGCCGATGAACTTTGTGCTCCGGGACCATGATGCAGCGTTCGCGCGTCACCATCTTGCAGTGCTCTTCGGTCACCATCTTGCACGTCGTGTAGCAGCATTTCTTGGTCGTGTGCACCGGCACCGTCTTGCAAACGTTGTAACGCACGACTTCGCAATGCTCTTTGGCCACCATCTTGCAGCACTTGATTGTGCGAATCTCCTCGCGCGGGCACCATGTCTTCTTGCACACGGTGTGGCCCGGCAACTGCACCGGGCAGGATACGATCGCTCCCGGCACATACTTGCAGCAGCAAGTGCACGGATCGAACACCCAACGTCCTGGCTCACGATGCGTCCGATACACGGTTCGCCCAGGCACGAAAACTTCTTCGGTCTTCCATTCGCCCGTTTTCACGCAAATCTGCTTTTCGTACTCCACAGGCTCGCAACGCATCGTCTTGACCACTTTTTCGCACGGCTCCATGACTGTCCGATACGTCGTCACCGGCACGTCGACGGTGTGCGTCGTGTACACCGGCTTGCAGGTCGTCCACTTCACCGGAACCTGATAGCATTCGATCTTCTTGTGGTGCACCGTATAGGGGATTTCCTTCACATGCTGTTCGTAAACCGGCTTGCAGGTCGTCCATTTCACAGGAACTTGGTATTCCTGGTACGTCGGCTTGCACACCGTGTAGCGGTGCTCGCGAATGTGTTGCTCGTAGCATGGCTTGTACGTCGTCCATTTCACCGGAACCTGGTACTCCTGAATATGCGGCTTCATTACGCAGGTGCGGACTTCGCGCACGTGGTGCTCATAGCATGGCTTGAACGTCGTCCACTTTACCGGGACCTGGAACGTCTCGACCTTCGGATGATGCACGACGTATCGGTGTTCCTTGAAATGCTGCTCGCGTACCGTGCGATACGTTGTGTAATGCACCGGCTCTTCGTAGTCTTGGTAGACCGGCTTCATGACGCAGTAGCGATGTTCCTTGACGTGCCGCTCGTACACCGGCTTGCACACCGTGTACTGCTGCGTCACGTTATGGGTCTCCCACACCGGACGGCACACCGTGTAACGATGTTCCTTTACGCCGCGCTCGTAGACCGGCTCATAGGTCTTGTAGCGGCACTCCTTCATCACGGTGTGATAAACGGGCCGATACTTCACGCACACGCGCTCCTCGACAACGGTCTCGTAGCAGACCTTGTAGCGAACGGCTGGCATGCAGGTCTGCTCCTGGCAGCGCAGGCTGCGCGGGAACAAGAATCCCCCGCAGTGATTTGCCGAGGCGGTCGGCGTCAGCGCCGCCAGGCCCACGATGGCCATGCACAACGCCGGGAACAGCTTCAACTTCATCGGAGGTCTCCTCAATGATCCACCGCGGATGGCATTGGGCCGAGCGCACAGGACGCACAGAATTCGACGCAATGGCGCAATCCAAGGGGACACGGCAAATCTGCCCGATAATGCCGCAAAGGAAAAATGAACTTAGTGGGAATTCAACACACTTTGACGAACCCGCGCCCGTGCCTTGCGACTATTCCGCACGCCGAGACTTTTCCGCTTCGGAAGCCCAAAGGCGAGGTACTCTGAACCTCTGGGGTCGCAGAGGTTCGGAGTACCTCGCCTCGGGTGCCCGACATGGTCTGCGTGGCCTGCTTCGGGAGGGCGAGGCTCCTGCCGAGCCGGAAGCGACAGGATACTCGTCCGAAATTGAGTATTTCGCGGGCTCGCGGCTCGGCAGGAGCCTCGCCCTCCCGTGCCGTTTGCAAACCATGTCGTGCACCCAGCCCGCATCGCCTGCGTAAACTGCTCTCGCCTCGCAATCGGCGCATCGCGTATAATCTAATCCTCAATGAACGACAGCGCCCGTTCCCTATTCGCAAAGGATTGGCTTCCATGTCACGCTGGAACCTTGCTTGGCTCGTCGGCATCTCCGCCGCCGCCATTCTCGGCATATCCCTCACCTTCAGTGCCCCGACACAGCAGGGCAACCTGCAAAAACGGCAGCAGAACCTCAAGCTCCTGGTCGAAGTACTCGACGAGATCGAGAAGAAATACGTCAAGGAACTTGATCAGAAGAAGATGCGCGAGCTCGTCGAGAACATGATCCAAGGCGGGCTCGAAAAACTCGATCCGCACTCCGGGTTCATCAATGCCGACGAACTAAAGCAATTTCAGCAACGAACGCGCGGCAAGTTCGGCGGCGTCGGCATCCGCCTCGGCGTCGACCCACGCTCCGGGCGATTCATGGTCGAAAGTCCCCTGCCCGGCACTCCCGCTTACAACGCCGGCGTGATGGCCGGCGACTTCATCCTCAAGATCGACGGCAAGGCGATCGACGACTGGACGCTGCAAAAAGTGGTCGAGCACATTCAGGGCGATCCCAACACCGATGTCACCCTCACCGTGTTGCACGAAGGCGCCAAGGAGCCGGTCGATCTCAAGATGACCCGCGCCGAGATTCGAATCGAGAGCGTCATGGGCGACACCCGCGATAAGATCAACCTCGAGGAATGGAACTTCTGGGTCGATCGCGAGAGCAAGATCGCTTACGTGCGCGTCACCGAGTTCACCGGCACCACCGTGCAGGAACTGACGCGCATCGTCGATGGCCTGCAGAAAGCCGGCCTGAACGGATTGATTGTCGATCTGCGCACCAATCCCGGCGGCTTGCTCGAAGCCGCCGTCGATGCCGCTTCCTTGTTCTTGCAAGAAGGGAAAACGGTCGTCACGACCAAGGGCCGTGGCGGGGTCGTCGAGAAAGAGTACAAGGCAAAGATCAAAAGCAACATGAAGCCGGGGACCTATTATCCGATCACAGTGCTCATCAATCGCAACAGCGCCAGCGCCAGCGAAATCCTCGCCGCCGCTCTGCAGGATCACGCCCGCGCCGTCGTCATCGGCGAACGCACCTACGGCAAAGGCAGCGTGCAAGTTCTCATCGAGATGGAAGAAGGTACAACAGCGCTCAAACTCACCACCGCGAGCTACTGGCGGCCGAGCGGCCGCAACATCCATCGCTTCCCCGACAGCAAGGAAGAGGATGACTGGGGCGTGAAGCCGAGCAAGGGCTTCGAAATCAAGCTCACCGACGCGGAGCGGATCGAGTACTTCAAGTGGCGCCGCGAGCGCGACATCCTGAGACGTCCAGGCCAGGCGCCCAAGAAAGCCGACCCAGACGGCAAAGACAAGAAGGAGTTCCGCGACCGCGTAATGGACAAGGCGATCGAGCATCTGCGCGCCGAGATCGCCAAGGGCGGTCAGCGCGACGCGCGAGCGCCGGACAATCCCACGGTCCGCCCGAATCCTGCGGCCGAGGTGGCGCCGCAAGCGCCGCCCCGCCGCTCCGTCATCGCGGACGCGACGAAAAGTCACCGCGACATCGTGCGCTGAACGGGGTTGCCCCGGAAAAACGCAATCGACACAAAGGGGAATCGGACGGACTCGAAGAAGGCCCTTTGGATTGATGCGTTGGCGCGGTCGCCCCAAATGGATGCGCCTGCCGACAATGGCCTTGACATTTCCAAAACGATACTCGCCAGGTATGTTCCGCGCGGAACATGAGCGAATCCACGCGCATGGGTGGATGCACAACGAATGCGGAGAGCGTTCCGTTTTCCCTCTCCGAATTGTCGGCGGGGCAACCTATGGGGACGCAGCTCTTTTCGGCCGGGGCCGACGGCGCTATCGTTAGCCCACATTTCTCACCACGGATTGCCTAGCGCGGCTGAGCCGCAACCACGACTCTTCGAATTCACAAATGCACATCACGACAGCACGAAAGAATGAAACCACGAAAGGACCTGTCTGGCATTTGTGTTTTTTGTGATCTCGTATTTTCGTCATTTCGTGCTTGGTATTTGACTTTCTTCGCCAGCCGCGAAGATTCTTTGGCCGGCGGTGGCCTGACACGGCTTTGGTACTTTTCTTGGAACGAACACGGATACGATCGTTTTGTGAGACGAAAGAAAGTAAGAAAGCGGTGTCGAGCCACCGCACTCCAAAGGCGCACTCGCATGGATGTGTGGTTGCGGCTATGCCGCGCCAGGTGATCCGTGGTAAGAAATGCCGGATAGTATCGCACGCCCGATGGGCAGCAGCCGTCCCGGTTGCAGAAAACTCGCGGATTCGTTGCATTTCGCCAGGTGGGGTGTGAGTGTGTATTTGCAACGAATCAGTCGAAGTCATTGGTCTCAAGGGGTTTGCGAGCCGATTTTTCGTTGCAGGCCTTCTTGTCTCTGGGTACTCATGTGCCCCTCGCCGAGAACCGGCTGCGGCGGCGGGCTGCAATACGCCGACGACGGCGAACGGCGGCAGACGCCAACGGTCGATTCCTGCGGCATTTTTCGTGGCTGGGTGGTGTTCCGAGTCCGGTTGCCTCCGGGTCGCTGGATGTGAGAATAACAGAACATCCTGGAGGCATTGCGCATGAGCAGCGACTTCGTTTCGCTTGTGGAATCGGCCGATCCGAGCATCTATCAACTGCACACGCGCGGCGACGGGCCGACCGGCAGTCTTCCCTTGACTCCCGAAATGTTGCGTGAAGCGCCATCGGGCGACATCTTCGGCATGACGCAAGACGTGGGCATGGGTTGGACGCCGAGCGAGCTGAACGGCCAGGAGTTTCTCATCCTCAGCACGCAGGGGGGCATCCGCGCACCCGACGGATCGCCGATCGCGCTCGGATATCACACCGGGCACTGGGAAGTCGGATTGCTGATGAAAGCGGCGGCGGAAGAGTTGCGCTCGCTGCGGACCGTCCCGTTTGCCGGCTATGTCACCGATCCGTGCGACGGGCGGACGCAAGGGACGGTCGGCATGATGGACAGCTTGCCGTACCGAAACGACGCGGCGATGGTGCTGCGGCGCCTGATCCGTTCGCTGCCGACGCGAAAAGGGGTGCTTGGCGTCGCCACCTGCGACAAGGGACTGCCCGCGATGATGATGGCGCTGGCGTCGATGCGCGAATTGCCCTGTGTTCTCGTTCCGGGGGGCGTGACCTTGCCGCCAACCGAGGGGGAGGACGCGGGCAAAGTGCAAACGATCGGCGCTCGTTTCGCGCACGGCGAACTGACGCTCGAACAAGCCGCCGAGCTCGGTTGCCGGGCGTGCGGTTCGCCGGGCGGCGGGTGTCAATTCCTCGGCACGGCGGCGACATCGCAGGTCGTTGCCGAGGCGCTCGGATTGACGCTTCCTCATTCCGCACTCGCGCCGTCGGGGCAGCCGATCTGGCTCGACATGGCGAGACGTTCGGCGCGAGCCCTCGTCGAGCTTCATAAGAAGAACATCGCAACAGGAAAAATACTTACCGATGCCGCGTTTCGCAACGCCATGACGGTGCATGCCGCGTTCGGCGGATCGACGAACTTGCTCCTGCACATCCCGGCCATCGCGTACTGCGCGGGTCGGCGTCGACCGGCCGTCGAGGATTGGCAGGCCGTCAACGCGAAGGTCCCGCGCCTCGTCGATTGTCTGCCTAATGGCCCGGTCGGCCATCCGACCGTGCGCGTATTCCTCGCCGGCGGTGTTCCCGAGGTCATGCTGCACTTGCGCCAACTCGGCTTGCTCGATGAATCGGTCCTCACCGCGACCGGCGAGCCACTCGGTCGAGTGCTCGACTGGTGGCAGAAGAGCGAACGCAGGAAGCGCGTGCGCGATGTGCTCGCGCAACACGACAAGGTCGATCCGGATGCCGTCATCATGAGCCCGGCCAAGGCGCGCGAACGCGGCTTGACCTCCACGGTTACGTTTCCGCGCGGCAACCTCGCTCCGGAAGGCGCGGTCATCAAGAGTACGGCCATCGATCCGAGCGTCGTCGATGCCGATGGCGTCTATCGCAAGCTCGGCCCGGCTCGTGTCTTTCTCACCGAAAAGGCGGCCATCGGAGCCATCAAGAGCACCGGCGCAGATCGCGTTAAGCCAGGCGATATCGTCGTGTTGATTTGCCGAGGTCCGATGGGCGCCGGCATGGAGGAGATTTACCAGATTACGAGCGCGCTCAAACATTTGAGCTTCGGCAAGCACATCGCCTTGTTGACAGACGCTCGCTTCTCCGGCGTCTCGACCGGCGCCTGCATCGGCCACATCGGTCCCGAATCGCTCGCGGGCGGCCCGATCGGCAAAGTCCGCGACGGCGATCGTATCCAGATCGTCATCGATCGCAACAAGCTCGTCGGCAGGATTGACCTGGTGGATGCCAACGGCAGCGTGGAGGCCGGCGCCCGCATCCTTGCCGATCGGCCGATGCGTCCCGACCTTGCGCCGGACCCGAATTTGCCGGACGATACGCGCCTGTGGGCTGCCCTCCAGCGTATCGGCGGCGGCACCTGGGGCGGCTGCGTCTATGACACGGACGCGATCGTAGGTGCGCTGTCCCAGCAGAGCCCAATGCGTTAACGAGGGACCGCGCGATCCTTCGCTCACGCTTCGGGCTCTGACGGCAACATGCCCGTCGTGACGGAAGTTCGATTACTTTTGAACCAAGAGACCTAAGAGGATATCTCATGTCCAAACCATCGGCGACTGTGCTCATCTTCACGTTCTTGTTTGCGCAAATCGCAAACGCACAACCGACGCGCAAGTA
>Ga0194128_10006116_pt1 | contig 16396 bp, 15 predicted proteins | sample TA2KigCa65mmetaG_FD_148650 | JGI IMG/M metagenome (GOLD analysis project Ga0194128, IMG submission 148650) | Freshwater microbial communities from Lake Tanganyika, Tanzania - TA2015037 Kigoma Deep Cast 65m | ecosystem: Environmental > Aquatic > Freshwater > Lake | place: Tanzania: Lake...
GCCCGAGGGCAACATCGTCGTGGCGCGGGACGGCCAGGAGATCGTCGGTGCTTCGACCGCGCTGCCTCTCGCCAAGGCGGGCAAAGCCGAGCAGCGGCCGTTCCGCGATGCGGGCATCGATCTAGCCCGCGTCTACTATTTCGGAGAATCGGTGCTGCTGCGCAGCTATCGCGGCCGCGGCATCGGCGTTGCCTTCTTCAACGAGCGCGAGGCCCGGGCCCGGTCGCTGGGCTTCAAGACGGCAGCCTTCTGCGCGGTCGAGCGCCCGGCCGATCACCCGCACCGCCCCAAAGACTACGTGCCCTTGGACGAGTTCTGGAGCCGGCGCGGCTATACCAGGCGGCCGGAGCTGCGCACCGCTTTCGCCTGGCAGGATCTCGATGAGGCGGCGGAATCGTCCAAGCCGATGATATTCTGGACCCGGGAATTGACGCCGTGAGTCTCGACTTCACGCTCACTCAAGAGCAGCAGGCGATCGTCGACCAGGTGGCGAAGATCGCCCAGCGTTTCGACGATGCCTACTGGCTGACCCGCGACCGCGAGGGCGGGTTCCCGCACGAATTCCACAAGGCTTTCGCCGAGGCCGGCTGGCTGGGCATCGCCATGCCCGAGGAGTACGGCGGTGCCGGTCTCGGCATCACCGAGGCGGCGCTGATGATGCGCACCATCGCCGAATCGGGTGCCGGCTTCTCCGGTGCCTCGGCGATCCACATGAACATCTTCGGGCTCAACCCGGTGGTGGTCTTCGGCAGCGCCGAGCAGAAGCGCCGCTTTCTGCCGCCTCTGATCAAGGGCGATGACAAAGCCTGTTTCGCCGTGACCGAGCCCAATGCCGGGCTCGACACCTCGCGCATCAAGACCAAAGCCGTGCGCGACGGAGACCGCTATGTGGTCAACGGCCAGAAGATCTGGATCTCGACCGCCCAGGTGACCAACCGCCTGCTGCTGCTGGCCCGCACCGGTCCGCGCGACGAGGCGCGGCCAGCCGACGGGCTGACGCTGTTCTATACCGACTTCGACCGTGCCCGCATCGAGGTGCGCGAGATCGACAAGATGGGCCGCAAGGCGGTCGATTCGAACCAGCTGTTCATCGACGAGCTGCGCGTGCCCGTCGCCGACCGCATCGGCGAGGAGGGCAAGGGCTTTTCCTACATCCTGCACGGCTTCAACCCGGAGCGCATCCTGATTGCCTCGGAGGCTGTCGGCCTCGGGCGAGCCGCGCTGCGCCGCGCGGCGCGCTACGCCGGGGAGCGCGTGGTCTTCGACCGGCCGATAGGCCAGAACCAGGGTATCCAGCACCCTCTCGCCCAGCGCTGGATCGAGCTCGAGGCCGCCGACCTGCTGGTGCTCAGGGCGGCGACGCTCTATGACCACAAGCAGCCTTGCGGCGCCGAGGCCAACGCCGCGAAATACTTCGCGGCCGAGGCCGGGTTCAAGGCCTGCGAGACGGCGATCCTGACCCATGGCGGCATGGGTTACGCCAAAGAATTCCACGTCGAGCGTTTCTTGCGCGAAGCCTGGGTGCCGCGCCTTGCGCCGGTGAGCCCGCAGCTCATCCTGTCTTTCATCGCCGAGAAGGTTCTGGGACTGCCCAAGTCGTATTGATGCCGCCCCGCCCAGGGTGTTGAATGCGCGGCCAGCAAGGGAGAACGCAGGTGAAGAGTTACGACATCGTCGAGTACGGCGCGCCGCTGAAGGGCATCGAGCGGCCCACACCGAAACCTGTAGGCACCGAGGTTCTGCTCAAGGTGACGGCAGCGGGCGTATGCCACAGCGACGTGCACATCGCCGACGGCTATTTCGACATGGGCGGCGGCAAACGGCTCAACATGGCTGACCGCGGCATGAAGCTGCCGCACACGCTCGGTCACGAGACAGTGGGCGAAGTCGTGGCCTGCGGGCCGGAGGCGAGCGGCGTGAAGCCCGGCGACCGGCGCCTCGTCTATCCCTGGATCGGCTGCGGCACCTGCGGCGTCTGCCGGGACGGGCTCGAGAATCACTGCATGGCGCCCCGCTATCTCGGCATCCAGAAGCCCGGCGGCTACAGCGACCACATCATCGCGCCCCATCCGCGCTACCTACTCGACATCGGCAACGTGTCGCCGGCGGAAGCAGCACCGCATGCCTGTTCCGGCCTCACGACTTACAGTGCCTTGCGCAAATTCGACACGCTGCAGCGCCATCCGCTGGTCATCATCGGCGCCGGCGGCCTGGGCCTGCAATGCATCGCCATTCACCAGGCGCTTGGCGGCAAGGCGGCTATCGCCGTCGACATCAGCCCGGCCAAGCGCGAGGCGGCGCTGAAGGCCGGCGCCGTCGCCGCGATCGACGGGGCGGCGCCCGACGCCGTGGCGCAGCTCAAGCAGGCGGCAGGTGGTGCGGTCTGGTCGGTGCTCGACCTGGTCGGCGGCCCGACCACGGTGCAGCTTGCCATCGACAGCATCAGCAAAGGCGGCAAGCTGGTCATCGTCGGCCTCTACGGCGGGCAGATCACCGTCCCGCTGCCGCTCTTTCCGCAGCGGGCACTCACCATCCAGGGCTCCTATACCGGCAGCCTGCGCGAGATGGAGGAATTGCTCGCTCTGGTGCGCCAGGGGAAGGTGCCGCGTATCCCGATGGGCACGCGGCCGCTTGACGACGCGCCCGCGGCGCTGGCGGAACTGAAAGCCGGCAAGGTCATCGGGCGCACGATATTGACGCCTCAATTCTGACAGCCCAGTTCTAAGAACCATGGGCACCATCGACGTCGAGATCAGCGAGGTCGGTCCGCGCGACGGACTGCAGAACACCAAGCAGTTCATGCCGACCGCGGCGAAGATGGCCTGGATCGGCGCCGAGGCCGCCGCGGGCGTGCGCGAGATCGAGGTCTGCTCCTTCGTGCCGCCCAAGCTGATCCCGCAGTTCAGCGACGCAACCGAAGTGGTGGCGCACGCCCTGACCATCCCCGGCCTTTCGGTGGCGGCACTCATCCCCAACCTCAAGGGGGCGGAGCGCGGTGTCGCGGCAGGCGTGCACAAGCTCAGCTTCCCGCTCTCGGTCAGCAGGGGCCACAGCCTGTCCAATGTGCGCAAGACGCCCGACGAACAGCTGGCCGAGTTTCGCCGCATCGCCGAGTACCTGCGCACGCTGCCCAAGGAGAAGCGCCCGCACCTCTCCGGCGGGCTGTCGACGGCTTTCGGCTGCACCATCGATGGGCCGGTCGCGGAGAAGGAGGTGCTGCGCCTCGCCGTCGGCCTGGTCGAGGCCGGCGCCGACGATGTCGGCCTTGCCGACACGGTCGGTTACGCCAACCCGGCGCAGATCAAGCGCCTGTTCACCGCCGCGCGCCGCGAGATCGGCGACAAGCTGACCGGCGCCCATCTGCACAACACGCGCGGCCTCGGCCTTGCCAATGCCGTGGCGGCGTTGGAGACCGGCATCAGGACGCTGGACTCGTCGCTTGGTGGCCTGGGCGGCTGCCCCTATGCACCGGGCGCTTCGGGCAACGTGGTCACCGAGGATCTGGTGTTCATGCTCGAAGCCATGGGCCTGCGCACCGGTATCGATATGGAGAAGCTCTTGGCTGTGCGCCGACAGATCGAGGCAGCGCTGCCGGGTGCGGAATTCCACGGCAATGTGGCGATGGCCGGTCTGCCCAAGGGCTTTGGGGCCGCCGCCTGATGGTACGGGAATATCAGAACGCCATGGCTCTCCCTCTCCGCCACGAAGTGGGGGAGAGGGAAGGGGCCCGTCGCTTTAGCGGCGGGAAGGGTGAGGTGGCGTTCGTCGTGAGCACCGGCCTTGCTCACCTCACCCGCTCGCTGGCGCTCGCACCCTCTCCCCCCGCAGACGGGCGGAGAGGGTAATTTCACACATGACCGTCCCCGATCTTCCATTGGTCGGCATCCGCGTCGTCGAGTTCGCCCATATGGTCATGGGCCCGACCTGCGGCCTGGTGCTGGCCGACCTCGGTGCTGAGGTGATCAAGATCGAGCCTGTGCCCAGTGGCGACAACACCCGCCGGCTGACCGGCTCGGGGGCCGGCTTCTTCGCCATGTTCAACCGTAACAAGCGCAGCCTGGCGCTCGACCTCAAATCACCCAAGGGCAGGGAGATCGTCTTGCGCCTGATCGGCACGGCCGACGTGGTAACCGAGAATTTCCGCCCCGGCGCCATGGCCGGTCTCGGCCTCGACTACACGAGCTTGCGCCGGCTCAACCCGCGTCTGATCTATGCCTCGCACAAGGGCTTCCTCGCCGGGCCGTATGAGAGCCGGACCGCGCTCGACGAGGTGGCGCAGATGATGGGTGGCCTTGCCTACATGACCGGCCTGCCGGACCGCCCGTTGCGCGCCGGCTCCTCGGTCATCGACATCATGGGCGGCATGTTCGGCGCCATGGGCGTGATGGCGGCGCTGGTGCAGCGCCAGCGTACCGGGCAGGGCCAGGAGGTGACGAGCTCGCTGTTCGAGAGCGTGGTGCTGCTCATGGGTCAGCACATGGCCTATAAGGCGACGACCGGCAAAGCGCTGCCGCCGATGTCGATCCGCGTCGCCGCCTGGGCGGTCTACGACGTCTTCGAGACGGCGGACGGCCAACGCATTTTCATCGGCGTGGTCAGCGATACACAGTGGAAGCAGTTCTGCGAGGCCTTCGACCGGCCGGACCTCCTGGCGGATGAGTCGCTGGCCACCAACGTGCAGCGCGTGCACGCCCGCGACCGCCTGATCCCGATCGTCGCGGAGGTGTTCAAGAAATTCGCCAAGGCGGAGCTGATGGAAAAATGCGAGGCCACCGGCCTGCCTTTCGCGCCGATCACCAGGCCCGAGGATCTGTTCGACGACCCGCATCTCAATACCTCGGGCGGGCTGCTGGACGTGACTTTGCCCGACGGCACGCCGACCAAACTGCCGGCCCTGCCGCTGGAGATGGCAGGGAGGCGCTTCGGCCTGCGGCACGACCTGCCGAAGATCGGCGAGTACGGACGCGAAACCCTGGCCGGCCTCGGTTATTCTGTTGCGGAGATCGATACCCTGATCAACGACAAGGTCATCACGGTTTCATGAGCCTGTTCCAGCCGCCCCAGCTTCTCGTCCCCGAGGAATTCGCCCGCCTGCCGGAAAGCTTGCGCAAGAAGACGCCGAGCGAATGGGTGGACAGCAACCGCGGCGGAGTGGCGCCGGACTCGTTCTTCGAGGGACCGAGCTTCGATCGCGCCGGCAACCTCTACGTCACCGACATTTCCAATGGCCGCATCCTCAAGATCACGCCGGGCGGGGAATGGTCGGTGGTCACGGAATACGACGGCTGGCCGAACGGCCTGGTGGTCCGCAAAGACGGCAAGATGGTCATCGCCTGCTACAAGCGCGGGCTGCTCGATCTCGATCCGGCCAGCGGCGCGGTGACGCCGCTGCGCGTCACCCATAACGGCCAGAGCTTCAAGGGCCTCAACGATCTGACCTATGCCACGAATGGCGATCTCTATTTCACCGATCAGGGCCAGACCGGCTGGCAGGACCCGACGGGACGGGTCTATCGCCTGACCGCATCGGGCAAGCTCGACCTGCTGATCGACAAGGTGCCGAGCCCCAACGGGCTGGTGCTCAACCTGCACGAGGACCAAATCTACCTTGCCGTGACGCGGGCCAACGCAGTGTGGCGGCTGCCGATGATGAAGGACGGCACCCTGTCCAAGGTCGGCACTTTCATCCAGCTCTCTGGCGGTACCGGCGGGCCCGACGGGGTGGCCCTCGACGTCGAGGGCGGCATCATCGTCTGTCAGCTCGGCATCGGTGTCTGGCGTTTCGACAGGCTCGGCCGGCCCACCCATGTCATCGACTGCGAAGGCCTGCCATCGACCAACGCCGCCTTCGGCGGCCCGGACAACAAGACGCTCTACATCACCGAATCGAGCGGCGGCCGCATCCTGACGGCCCGGCTGCCGGTGGCCGGCCGCACACTCCTCTCGCACGCCTGAGCGATGCGGCGCCTTGCCGCCGTCCTGCTGCTTCTCGCCTTAGCGGCCTGCTCGCCGCTCGACGGTCTCGACGCTTTCGATGCGCTGATTCAGCTGCAGAGCGGCGCCGATCCCGGGCGTGGCGAGAGCAAGCCGGAGCGGCGCGAAACCAGCTGGCCGGGCGGCGAAGGCGATCTCTATCAGCTCGCCGGCGCGAAACCGGCCGCGGCGTTGGTGCTGGTGCCCGGACTGGCGCCGGAAGGACGGCGCGATCCGCGCCTCATCACCCTGGCCGACGCGCTGGCCCGCAAGCGCTTCGCCGTCCTCGTTCCGGACCTGCCGAATTTCGCGCAGCAGCGCGTCTCGGTGCAGGACAGCCAGCCGGTCGCGGCGGCGCTGCGGCACCTGCTCGGAGAAAATAAGGGACCGGTCGGCGTTGCCGCCATTTCTTATGCCGCGGGTCCGGCGATCCTCGCCGTCCTGGAGCCCGACCTGCGGCAGCGGGTCGGCTTCGTGGTCGCCATCGGCGGCTACTCCGACAGCGAGGCGGTGACCGCCTTCTTCACCACCGGAAATTTCCGGGCGCCGGGCGGCGCCTGGCGGCAGGCGACACCCAACGCCTATGGCAAATGGGTCTTCGTCATGGCCAACGCCGAGCGCATCGAGCACGCGGCGGACCGCGTGGCGCTCACCGCCATGGCACGCCGCAAGCTCGCCGATCTCAACGCCGACATTGCCGATCTCGAAGCAGGGCTTGGCCGCGAAGGCGAGGCTGTCGTGGCACTGCTCGCCAACCGCGACCCCGAATTTGTGCCCGCCCTGATCGAGCGGCTGCCGCGTGCCGTGCGCGACGATCTCGCCGGACTCACTCTCGCCAAACGCGACTTCCGCGGCGTGACGGCGCGCTTCCATCTCTTGCACGGGCGCGACGACGCCATCATTCCCTACACCGAGAGCGAAGCGCTTGCCCGCTCGTTGCCGGCGAGTCAGGTGCGCCTGACGCTGCTCGAGAGCTTCGCCCACGCGGCCCTCAGCCCGAGCGGCCTGCTCGATCTCTATCGCATGTGGGCGGCGCTGACCGCGCTGATGGCGGAGCGGCGCTAAGTCGCGGTCATCTGCCTTGACGTTGGCAGACCGAGCCGGCACAGTGCCACGAAATCCGGCCTGAAGCGCCGACCTCTCTCCGATAAACGACGAACGGGGTATCTCATGCACAAGATCCTGTCTCTGGCGGTTGCCGCCACCTTGGGGATGGCCGGTTCGGCCGTCGCCCAGACCAAGTGGGACCTGCCCGCCGGATATGTGGCAGGCAATTTCCATTCGCAGAACCTGGTCAAGTTCGCCAACGACATCAAGGACGCGACGGCCGGCAAGTTGCAGATCACGGTTCACCCGGGCGCCTCGCTGTTCAAGGTGCCGGAGATCAAGCGCGCGGTGCAGACCGGCCAGGCGCAGATCGGCGAGCTGCTGATGGTCGTGCTCGACAACGAGGACGCCATCTTCGGCGCCGACAACGTACCGTTCCTGGCGACCAGCTTCGAAGAGTCGCGCCGGCTCGCCAACGCCCAGAAGCCGCTCATCGACAAGCGGCTCGCGGCGCAGGGCATGCGGCTGCTCTACTGGGTTCCCTGGCCGCCGCAGGGTTTCTATTCGCCCAAGGCGCTGGCGACGGCCGAGGATCTCAAGGGGCTGAAGTTCCGCTCCTACGGCTCATCGGCGGGCCTGCTCGGCGAACTGGCCGGCATGCAGGTGACGACCATCCAGGCGGCGGAAGCGGCACAGGCCTTCGCCACCGGCCGGGTCAACTCGATGATCTCCTCCGGCTCGACCGGTTACGACATCAAAATCTGGGAGCACATCAAGTTCTTCTACGACGTGCAGGCCTGGCTGCCGAAGAACATGATCATCGTCAACGAGCGTGCCTGGCGCGGTCTCGACGCCAACACGCAGAAGGCGCTGACCACCGCGGCCGGCGTTGCCGAGGCCCGCGGCTGGGCGGAGAGCGCCCGGCTGGCGACCTTCTACTTCGACGAGTTCCGCAAGAACGGCATGACCGTCGCGGCACCGCCGCCGCCCGCCCTCAAGGCCGGTTTCCAGAAGTTCGGCGAGGAGCTGACCAAGGACTGGCTCAAGCGGGCCGGGGCTGACGGCGAAGCGCTGCTCAAGGCCTACCGCACGGGCTCCTGAGGAGCTCCGCCTAGTATCAGTCGTGCATAGGGGCCGATCGTCGATCGGCCCCTTCTTTTTTTCTCCATCTCGAGCCTTACGATGCGCCGCGCCCTCGATCTGATCTACGACACCTGCGCCTGGGTTGCCGGGCTGTTCATGGTTCTTATCCTGGTGAACATCCTGGTGCAGGTCACCGGCAGCTATTTCGGCCTCTACATCCGGGGCACCGACGCCTATGCCGGCTACAGCATGGCCGCGGCTTCCTTCTTCGCGCTGGCGCACACGCTCAAGCGCGGCGAGCACATCCGCGTGACGCTGGTTCTGCAGCATCTGCCGGCACAGTGGCGCCGCCGCTTCGAAATCGGCTGCTTCGTCCTGGCGGCGTTCCTGACCGCGAATTTCGCCTGGTTCGCCTGGACGATGACCTGGTGGTCCTACGAGTTCAACGCCATCTCCGACGCCCAGGACAAGACACCGCTGTGGATTCCGCAGCTCTCGATGGCCATCGGGGTCACGGTTCTGCTCGTCGCCTTCATCGATGAGCTCGTCGCCGTGCTCGGCGGCCGCGACCCCGCCGCGGCCGACTCCGAACCGGCCCACGTCGAGTAGCCGCCATGGACGGGTTGCTGCTCACCGGTTTCCTGATCGCCTGCCTGTTTGTCATCCTCGGGGCGGGCGTGTGGATCGGGCTGGCGCTGCTCGGCGTCGGCTGGATCGCCATGGAGCTGTTCACCTCGCGGCCGGCCGGCGACGCCATGGTGACGACCATCTGGGGCGCCTCGTCGAGCTGGACGCTGACGGCCCTGCCCATGTTCATCTGGATGGGCGAGATTCTGTTCCGCTCCAAGCTCTCGGACGACATGTTCCGCGGCCTCGCACCCTGGATGGGGCGGCTGCCCGGCAGGCTGCTGCACACCAACGTCGTCGGCTGCACGATTTTCGCCGCCGTCTCCGGCTCCTCGGCGGCGACCTGCGCCACCATCGGCAAGATGACGATTCCCGAGCTGCGCCGCCGCGGCTACCCCGAGGAGATGATCGTGGGCTCGCTCGCCGGCTCGGGCACGCTCGGCCTGCTGATCCCGCCCTCGCTGATCATGATCGTCTACGGTGTGGCGGCCGAGGTCTCGATCGCCCAGCTCTTCATCGCCGGCGTCCTGCCCGGGCTCATGCTGGCCGGGCTGTTCATGGGCTACGTCGTGCTCTGGTCGCTGCTCAACGGCAGCCGCATCCCGGCCTCCGACATCGTCATGACGCTGGGCGAGAAGATCTACGCCTCGCGGCATCTCCTGCCGTCGGTCTTCCTCATCGTCGTGGTGCTGGGGTCGATCTATGCCGGCCTGGCGACGGCGACCGAGGCGGCCGGGGTCGGGGTTGCCGGCGCGCTGGCCCTGACGGCGGTTCAGGGCAGCCTCAATCGCAAGATGTTCACCGAAAGCCTGCTCGGTGCCACCCGGCTGTCCTGCATGATCGCCTTTATCCTGGCGGGGGCAGCCTTCCTCACCCTGGCCATGGGGTTCACCGGCCTGCCCCGGACCCTGGCCGAATACATCGACAGCCTGCGGCTCTCGCCGGGCGTGCTGATCGCCGTCCTGACCGTGTTTTACGTCATCCTGGGGTGCTTCCTCGACGGCATCTCCATGGTCGTGCTGACCATGGCGGTGGTGCTGCCGACCATCGAACGGGCCGGTCTCGACCTAATCTGGTTCGGCATTTTCATCGTGGTCGTGGTCGAGATGGCCCAGATCACCCCGCCGGTCGGCTTCAACCTGTTCGTCCTGCAGGGCATGACCGGGCATCAGATCACCTATATCGCCCGGGTCGCCTTCCCCTACTTTGCCCTGATGGCCGTCGCCGTGCTGCTGATCACGTTCTTTCCCGAGATCGTGACCTTTCTGCCGCAGCAAATGATCGGCAAACCGGGGTAGAGCGCCGGTTTTCCTTCAAAACGCCACAGTCGAGGAGTACAAGAGACTAAATCAAGACGCGGAGCCGTGGGGCTGCCGCGCCCTATGAGATTCGTGGCATGGCTGGGTTTTCCAGGCGGGCGGTGTTGGCAGGCGGCGGAGCATTGCTCGCCGCGCCGCTGACGCGAGCCTGGGGCCAGGAAGCCCGTTTCTTCCGCATCGCTACCGGCCCCACCGAGTCCGGCTATTTCGAGGTCGGAACCCTGCTCGGCAACATCGTCAGCTCGCCGCCCGGGGCGCGCGACTGCGAGCGCGGCGGCAGCTGCGGCGTGCCGGGGCTGATCGCCGTCACCCAGACGACGGCGGGGGCGATCGCCAATGTCGAGCTCATCCGCGCCCAGCGTATCGAATCGTCTCTCTGCCAGGCCGATATCGCCTACTGGGCCTATCACGGGACCGGCCTCTATCGGAAACAGGGCGCGGCGCGCGATCTGCGCGCCATCGCCAACCTATACCCTGAGTCCCTGCATGTGGTGACGCGGCGGGCGGCGGGCATCCGCGAGTTCCGCCAGCTCCGCGGCAAGACAGTGTCGCTCGGCGACAAGGACTCGAGCACCCTGGTCACCGCCCGGACCGTGCTGCAGGCGGCGGGTCTGCAGGAACGGGACCTCAAGGCGCGCTTCCTCAAGCCGGCCGAGGCGGCAGACGCCATGCGCGACGGGCGGATCGACGCCTTCTTCGACATGTCGGGCACGCCCTCGTCGGTCATCGCCGATCTGGCCCGCGACGCGCCTATTGACCTGCTGCCCATCGACGGGGCCTTTGCCCGTCGGCTGAAGGCTTCCTACCCGTTTCTTGCTGAGACCCATGTCCCCGCGACGGCCTATACCGGCATCGTCGAGACGTCCACCGTCAGCGTCGGCGTGCTGTGGGTCGTCCATGCCGGTGTGGACGAGGCCACGGTCTACGGTCTGACGCGCGCGCTCTGGCATCCGAACAACCGGCGGGCGTTGGACAGCGGGCACCCCTACGGCAAGCTGATCCGACGCAACGCGGCGACCGAGGGTGTCGCCTTGCAGCTGCACCCGGGTGCAGCGCTCTACTATTTCGAAGCTGGACTGATCAAGTAGCCGGGCCTATGGCCCCGGTGTCTCGTATTTGGCGATCGTCCAGGGCTCGGCGTCGGCGGCCTTGCGCCATTCGACGACGAAGGGGTGTTCCCACACGGCGGTGACGTAGGCCTTGGCCACCGCAGACAGTTCCGGCTCCCAGGTGACGAAGCGGCTGGCGACCGGCGCATACATCGCGTCCGCGAGGGTGAAGCGGCTGCCGAACAGATAAGGGCCGCCGGCGCCAAACCGGCGGCGCGTCTCGTCCCACAACGCCACGATGCGGGCAATGTCGGCCAGGCTGCCCGGGTTGCGGCCTCGGCCGGGGAAGCGCCGCCGCGTGTTCATCCACATGGAGGAGCGCAGGTTGGCGAACCCGGCATGCATCTCGGCGCTGATGGCCCGGGCCTGGGCGCGGGCGGCTAGGTCGTTGGGCCACATCCCGGCCTTGGGGAACAGGTCGGCCAAGTAGTCGCCGATGGCGATCGACTCCCAGACCAACACCTTACCGTGGCGCAGCACCGGAACCTTGCTGGTGGGCGAAGCAGCGCGCACGAAATCCGGCCAGTCGGCGGCCGCCATGTCGTGGGCTTTCTCGGCGAAGGTGATGCCGGCGATCTTGCAGGCCAGCCAGCCACGCAGCGACCACGAGGAATAGGCGCGGTTGCCGATATAGAGGGTGAAATCGCTCATCGGCGTTGACGGTACGGGGATTCGGTGTGCTCCGGCAATCAAGCTTTGTTCGGGGTGACCATGAGAAAACCTGGGGCGGTTTGACGCCCCATGGCAAACCGGTAAGGTCAGCGTCCTGTCCGACCTTTCTGGAGCCCGTCCGTGCCCCTGCCGTTCCGTCCGCGCTCTGCCGCAAGCACACGCCCGATCCTTCTTCTGACCAAGAGCGAACTGCCGGGCTGGCTGAAGGGCGCCAATGCAGCGGTCCGGCGCTGGGCACGTGGCAACGGCTTCGCCGCCAAGCCGGGCGAGATCTGCGTCCTGCCGGGGCGCGATGGTGCACCGTCGCGCGTTCTGGTTGGGGCGTTGGGGAACCAGGGACCCGAGGATTTCTGGCATGTCGCGGGCTTGCCGCTGCGTCTGCCCGAGGGCAGCTACCGCTTGGAGAGCGAGCCCCAGGCTGGTCCGGCGACCCGGTTCGCCACCGCCTGGGGGATTGGCTCCTATGCTTTCGATCGCTACCGCAAGGCGCCGCGCCCGCCCGCCCATTTGGTTTGGCCGCGCCAAGCCGACCGTGCGGCGGTCGAGCGCGCATGCCGGGCGAACGATCTGGTGCGCGACCTGATCAACACACCGGCCGAGGATATGGGGCCGCCCGAACTTGCGGCCGCTGCCGAACGCCTGGCGCGAGAGCTGCGCATGGAGGCCAACGTCATCGTCGGCGATGCGCTGCTCAAGAAGGGATTTCCGCTGGTTCACGCCGTCGGCCGGGCGAGCGCCCGGGCGCCCCGGCTGATCGAATTGCGCTGGGGCCGGGCCGAGCATCCCATGCTGGCGGTGCTGGGCAAGGGCGTGTGCTTCGACACCGGCGGCCTCGACCTGAAGAACGACGCCGGCATGAAGCTGATGAAGAAGGACATGGGCGGGGCCGCCCACGCGCTCGGCCTGGCGCGAATGATCGTCGAGGCGAAGCTGCCGGTGCGCTTGCGCGTTCTGGTCCCGGCGGTGGAGAACTCCGTTTCGGGCAACTCCCTGCGGCCGCTCGACGTCATACGCTCGCGCAAGGGGTTGACGGTGGAGATCGGCAACACCGACGCCGAAGGCCGCCTGATCCTGGCGGATGCGCTGACCGCCGCGTCGGAGGAGAAGCCGGAGCTGATCGTCGACTTTGCTACCCTGACCGGTGCTGCGCGCGTCGCGCTCGGTCCAGATCTGCCCTCGCTGTTCTGCAACGATGATGGCCTGGCGAACGAGTTGTTGCGCTACGCCGAATCGGAGGCCGATCCGTTCTGGCGCATGCCGTTGTGGAGACCGTACCGGGCACGGCTCGACAGCCGGGTTGCCGACCTCAACAACGTCTCCGACGGGCCCTTTGCCGGTGCGGTGACCGCCGCCCTGTTCATGCAGGAATTCGTGGGCGCCGGCATTCCTTGGGCGCATTTCGACATCTACGCCTGGAGCCCGAGCACCCGGCCCGGCCGCCCCGAGGGCGCCGAAACCCAGACGCTGCGCGCGGTGTTCGCGGCCCTCGCCCAGCGTTTTGGCGGATAGGCGGCCAGATACGCTCTAACGCGACGGGCGAAGTGGTGTAACCTCGCTCCACTACGGAGGTAGGTTCTAGATTTAACAAAGGTTAAAATGCAGCGCGCCACGGGAACGCGGGGAACGCGCCGGAGACGGACAAGGTGGAAGGGACGGGCGACTTCGATCGGGCGCGGCATTTTGCCGAGCAGGCGCTGGCCGCCATGACCTCGCGTGGGATCGCGCCGACTCCGCATAATTCTTCGGTCTGGTACGCGCATATCAGTGTCGCACAGCCGGACCTGTCGCGCGCTATTGACATCCTGGATTCGAACCGGATCGAGTTCACGCCCGAGCGCAATCTCGATCTCTACGAGAAGCTACTGGGGGCTTCGAAGGAGGCGGAGCAGATCCGCGAGGCTGGAGACCGCATCTCCGCGGCCGCCGGTGCCGTTCTCGCGGTGCTGCAGAAAGCCGGGGCCGGGACCCAGAAATACGGCGAGGTGTTGGGCCAGGCCACCGAGCGGATCGAGGCCGAGCCTATCGATGCCGACCGCCTGCAGATTGTCGTCGAGGCGATCCTCGACGAGACGCGGCGGATGGTGGCTCAGAACCAGGAGATTGTCGGCAGGCTGGCGCAGTCTTCGCAGGAGATCGAGGGGCTGCACAAGCAGATCGAAAGCGCGCGGCGCGAGACGATGATCGACGCGCTCACCGGTGTGGGGAACCGCCGCATGTTCGACATGCGCCTGCGCGAGTGCCTCCAGCGGACACTCGAGGAGGGCGGCGATCTTTGCCTGCTGATGGCCGATATCGATCACTTCAAGAAGTTCAACGACACCTTCGGGCACCAGCTCGGTGACCTGGTGCTGCGCCTGGTTGCCAAGGCGCTGACCGAAGGTGTCAAGGGCCGCGACGTTGTTTGCCGCTACGGCGGCGAAGAGTTCGGCATTCTGCTGCCCAGGACTCGGCTCGAGGACGCGGTCAAGCTGGCCGATGATTTGCGCGCCTCGATCGGCGCGAGGCGGATCATCAGGCGTGGTGAGGCGCGGGACCTCGGTCATGTCACCCTCTCCATGGGTGTGTCCCGCTATCATCCCGGCGAACCATCCGCGCATTTCGTTCAGCGTGCCGATGCCGCGCTCTACGCGGTCAAGCGCCGCGGCCGTAACCGCGTGGTCTCCGAGGCCGAGGTCGAGGCGGGAGAGTTTTTGCCTGCCGGCCGCACCAAGGCTTAGCCTGCTGCGGCGCCGGTGATCGGCGTCACTGACTTATCTGTTGTGCGAGAGTACAATCGCACCATCAATCAGGGGTTGTCCGATGATCAGCCCGCTGTTTTGCCGCGCTCTTCTGGCCACGATCATTGCCGCATCGGCGGGGCTGGCGGCGCTGCTCGCCAGTGCACAACAGCAGGAGATGAGCGACACCTCCGGCCAAAGGGACGCGATCGAGGTCGGACGGCGTCAAGCCGAGCTGCGCGAGGCCATCAACCGCTTCGGCGACAGCGACCCGCGCATCCTGGGTCCGCTGGCGCGGCTCGGCTATGCTTTCATTGAGGCCTCGCGCTACGAGGACGCGGAGCGGCAGTTTCTGCGCCAGGCGGCCATCGTCAAGGAGCGCTTCCCGGCCAATCACATCGAGGTTTCGCATCCCCTGCATCATCTCGGCGAGACTTATCGCCGCATGGGGCGCAGTGCTGAGGCCGAGACACTGCTTCGTCAGGCGCTGGAGATGCGCGAGCGGCTGATGGGCCCGCAGCACGAATTCGTCGGCCGCACGGCGATGGCGCTGGCGCAGACCCTGTCATCGCTCGGCCGGTTTCAGGACGCCGAGGCCATGTTCCGGCGTGCGTTGTCGGTGGCCGAGGTCAAGGGGGCCGAATCGGCCGAGGCGGCGGCGGCACGCCTCGCCTTTGCTGATTTCTACATCGGCTCGTTTCGCTTCGCTGATGCCGAACCGCTGCTCAAGAGCGCGCTGGCGATCCGCGAACGGACCTTCGGTACCAACCATCGCTTTCTGCCACCCATCCTGGTCAGCCTGGGCCGCGTCTACCGCTGGACGGAACGTTACGGCGAGGCTGAGCAGGCGGTGAAGCGGGCACTCGCCATCCGTGAGGCCGAGTACGGGCCGGAGCATGAGTTTGTCGGCCACACCGCACTCGAGCTGGGCATTCTCTACATGGGCAAGGTCGCTATCCGGAATCGGAGCGGCTCAAGCGGCGGGCGCTGGCGATCTTCGAACGGGTCTTTGGGCCGGAGCAGCGCACGACCGGTGACGCGCTAGCCAGCCTCGCCGAGCTCTATTATTTCCAGGGCCGCTTTCCGGAGGCTGCCGAGCTTTTCCGCCGTGCGATCGCCGTCATCGAGAAGGATGTCGGGCCCGCCCATCGCATGCTGGTCTTTCCGTTGCGCATGCTCGGCCAGACCGAGCGTCGCATGGGCCGGTTGGAGGAGGCGCTACCTCCCATCAGGCGCGGGCTTGCCATCGCAGAGGCCGCATACGGTCCCGACAATCAGCGTACGGCCCAGATGGTGGGCGCGCTCGCCCGCGCCCTGACGGACGCCCGCCGTGACGCGGAGGCCGAGCCGCTGTTGCGCCGGGCATTGGCCAGCAACGAAAAGACATTAGGCGCCGATTCCGCCGCCGCCGCTTACAACGCCATGAATCTGGCGCGCGTCAAGCTTCGCCAAGGCCAGTTCGCCGAGGCCCAGACCATGGCCGAGCGGGCAATCGAGAATCTGGTGCGTGTGCGCGGCATCGAGGACGTCGAAGTGGCCTGGGCCCGCACGACCCTGGCGGCGATCTACGAGAATCAGAACCGTTTCGATCCTGCCCTCGACCAGTTGCGCCAGGCGACAGGCGCCTTTCAGGCCCAGATGGCCCGTTCGCGCGCCGATCGCGGCGCCTCCGGCCTGGCCGAGCAGGCGAGCTACCGCAGTGCCTTCATGGATCATGTCTTCCTGCTCTGGCGCGCTCAAGCGGCGGATGCCGCCAGGAGCCGCGCGCTGACCGCCGAGGCATTCGATGTCGTGCAATTGGCGCAGTCGACGGGCACGGAAGCGGCGGTTGCCCGGATGGCGGCTCGTT
>Ga0194128_10006118_pt1 | contig 16394 bp, 14 predicted proteins | sample TA2KigCa65mmetaG_FD_148650 | JGI IMG/M metagenome (GOLD analysis project Ga0194128, IMG submission 148650) | Freshwater microbial communities from Lake Tanganyika, Tanzania - TA2015037 Kigoma Deep Cast 65m | ecosystem: Environmental > Aquatic > Freshwater > Lake | place: Tanzania: Lake...
CGGCGCGTGGAACGGCGGCTCCGGCTGGGAGTGGGGTCGCGACTGGCGCCTGTCCCAGGAGGACATCCGGCAGCTGCGCGGCGAGATGCGCGAGTGGGTCAACGAGGCGCAGCAGCTGCGGCGCGACCTCGCCGCCGAGAACATCGATCCGCGCGAGCTCGACGAGATCCTGCGCGCGCTCCGCCGGCTCGACGATCCGCGCGTCTATCAGGACGTCGCCGAGCTCGCCCGGCTGCAATCGACGATCGCGGAGGGGTTGAAGCGCTTCGAGTTCGGCCTGCGCCGCCGCGTCGACGCCGACCAGGGCAGCATCGTCCTGTCCGGGTCCGACGAGGTGCCGGAGGCGTTCCGCAAGCTGGTCCAGGAGTACTACCGGTCGCTCGCCCGCACGCGATGAAGACGGCTTCGCTGGCGATCGTGTTGGTCGTGTGCCTGGTCACAACGGCCGCTGCGCAGTTCGGGCGGCAGTTCCGGGGGTTCGGCCCGCGGGGGTATCCCGCGAAGTTCGCGCAGGCGAAGGACTTCGGCCGCGGGTTCAACTTCTGCCGCGGCGTCTATACGAGCGGCCGCCGGGAAGCGGGCGGTCAGGGATGGTCGACCGACTATCCGGACGCGGAGCTGAATTTCTCGATTCGGCTCTCCGAGCTGACGAAGACCCGGGTCACCAAGGACGCGCAGGGAGCGCCCGAGCACGTCGTCGTGCGGTTGACCGAGGAGGCGCTCTATCAGTGCCCGTACCTGCACATGGAGGACGTCGGCACCGCGGCCTTCACCGAGGGCGAGGTGCTGGGCCTTCGGACGTACCTGCTGAAGGGGGGCTTCATCTGGGCGGACGACTACTGGGGCTCGTACGCCTGGCAGAACTGGGCGTCGCAGCTGGCGCGGGTGCTGCCGCCGTCCGAATTTCCCATTGAGGACGTCGCGCTCGACCATCCGATCTTCCGGACGATGTTCGAGGTCAAGGTGCTGCCGCAGATTCCCTCGATTCAGTTCTGGCGGACGAGCGGCGGCGGGACGTCGGAGCGGGGCACCGACAGCGCGACGCCGACGGTGCGGGGCGTGTCGGACCGCCAGGGCAACCTGATGGTGCTGATGACGCACAACACCGACATCTCCGATGCGTGGGAGCGGGAAGGCGAGGATCCGCGCTTCTTCTATCGGTTCTCGCCCGACGGCTACGCCGTCGGCATCAACGTCGTGCTGTACGCGATGACGCACTAGCACGCCGGCGCGCGCGCGGCGCGCGCTGGGGCCAGCGTTGGGAGGCGCGTATGCGGCTGAAGCCCGCGATTGCGGCGCTGCTCGTCGTCGTGCTGCTCACGCCGCTCGTGGCGGCCGGGCAGTTCCGCCGCTCGCGGCAGGCGGCGTTGACGGTGCCGTACGACAGCCATTTCGTGTTCACCCGCATCAGGTACGGCGCGAGCCTCGGCCGTTTCTACGGCGGCGGATGGGAGCACGACTATCCGGCCGCCGAGCGCAATTTCGCGGCGATCCTCGACTACATCACGAACATGCGCGTGCGAATGGACGGGAGCAACATTCTCGACCTCGACGACCCGCGCATCTTCGAGAACCCGGTCATCTACATGTCCGAGCCGGGCTACTGGCGGACCAACGAGGCGGAGGCGAAGAACCTGCGCGCGTACCTCATGAAGGGGGGCCTTCTCATCTTCGACGACTTCGAGGGCGACGGGCACTGGCGCAACATGGTGGCGCAGATGAGGCAGGCGCTGCCCGACCATCGCTTCATCCGGCTCGACGTCACGCATCCCGTGTTCCAGTCCTTCTTCAACATCAAGCACCTCGAGGTGCCGCACCCGACCGTGAACGTCCCGCCGTCGTTCTGGGGGATGTTCGACACCAACGATCCCTCCGGCCGGATGATCGCGCTCGCGAACTGGAACAACGACCTCGGCGATTACTGGGAGTGGTCGGCCGAGGGGCTCTACGGCTCCGATCCCACCAACGACGCGTACCGCCTCGGCGTGAACTACATCGTGTACGCGATGACGCACTGAACGCCGAAGAGCGTTCAACCGCCTCCATTCGGTCCCGCGAAGGTCTGCAGTATCCCTGCCTGGTACGCGCAATGCGTGCGGAGTGGCCGGGACTTGAGTGTCAGCTCATGAGGAGGACACAGTGATGCTGCAGAGATGGACCACGCTGTTCGCGGCTGCCGGGGTGGTTGCCGCCGTCGGTTGCGGGCAGACGGACGCGGGCATTTCGACGACGGTCAAGACGAAGATGGCCGCGAACGACACGGTGAAGGCGTATCAGATCGACGTGGACACGCAGAACGGGGTGGTGACGCTCACGGGCGACGTCGACACCACCGCGGCCAAGACACAGGCCGTCCGCATCGCGCGCGAGACCGACGGGGTGCGCGACGTGATCGATCAGATCCAGGTCACCGAGACGGCCGCCACGGGCGGGCTGCTCGAGCCCGGCGACGACCGCGCCGGGCGCGATGCGGGCGACCGGCTCGAACAGGGTGCGCGTGATCTCGGCGATCGCGCGGGCGACTCGGCGAACCGCGCCGGCGCGGCGCTGAGCGACGCGGCCATTACATCGGCGGTCAAGGCGAAGCTGCTCGCCGACAGCGGGACCCGCGGCACGAGCATCGACGTCGACACCCGGGCGGGCGTGGTCGCCCTGAACGGCACCGTCGCCTCGCGCGCCGAGGCGGAGCGGGCCGTCACGCTGGCGCGCAACACCGACGGCGTCGACCACGTCGTCAACAACCTCAAGGTCGGACGGTAGCCGAGCACGAGTCGCAGCACCGACGTCACACGTCACAACGTCTGTTTGTGACGTGTGACGTGTGCCATGTGACTTATGATCAGGGCGGTGGCGCCGCCTGCCGAACGCTCGATCTGCAACTCGATTCTCGACGCCATCGGCCAGACGCCGATGGTGCGCCTGCATGCCGTCACCCGCGGCCTCGTGGAGGCGGAAGTGCTCGCCAAGGTCGAGACGTTCAACCCCGGCAACTCGATCAAGGACCGGATGGCGGTGAAGATGATCGAGGACGCCGAACACGCGGGGCTGCTGAAGCCGGGCGGCACGATTGTCGAGGGGACGTCCGGCAACACGGGCATGGGGCTCGCGATCGTCGCCGTGGTCAAGGGCTACCGCTGCGTCTTCACGACCACCGACAAGCAGTCGAAGGAGAAGATCGACGCGCTGAAGGCGTTCGGCGCCGAGGTGATCGTCTGCCCGACCGACGTCGACCCCGAGGACCCGCGGTCGTACTACTCGGTCTCGTCGCGCCTGGCGCGCGAGATTCCCGGCGCCTGGAAGGCCAACCAGTACGACAACCTGTCGAACACGCAGGCGCACTACGAGCAGACCGGCCCGGAGATCTGGGAGCAGACGGGCGGCCGCGTCACGCATCTGGTCTGCGGCGTCGGCACGGGCGGCACCATCAGCGGCGTCGGCCGGTACCTCAAGGAGCGCAACCCGCGGATCCGGGTGTGGGGGATCGATACGTACGGGTCGGTCTTCAAGAAGTACAAGGAAACCGGCATCTTCGACAAGAACGAGATCTACCCGTACATCACCGAGGGGATCGGCGAGGACTTCCTGCCGGCCAACGTCGACTTCGGCGTCATCGATCACTTCGAGAAGGTGACCGACAAGGACGCGGCCATCATGACCCGGCGCATCACGCGCGAGGAGGGCATCTTCGCCGGCAACTCCGCGGGATCGGCGATGGCCGGCGTGCTCCAGCTGCGCCAGCACTTCACCAAGGACGACGTCGTGGTCGTCATCTTCCACGACCACGGGTCGCGGTACCTCGGCAAGATGTTCAACGACGAGTGGATGCGCGCGAAGGGGTTTATCGAGATCAGCGGGCTGACGGCGCGCGATCTCGTCGCGATGGGCGTGTCGGGCGAGCTCTACGCGGTGGAGGCGGCGCGCCCGGTCGAGGACGCGATCCGCATCATGAGCGAGCGCGACTACTCGCAGCTCTCGGTGACGCGCGACGGCCGGGTCATCGGATCGCTCAACGAGTCGCATCTCTACAACGAGTTCGTGCGCGACCCCGAGATCAAGCGGCACCCGATCGAGACGATCATGCAGCCGGCGTTTCCGTTCGCCGACATTTCGACGCCGGTGGAGCTGCTGTCGAAGATGATCACGCCCGAGAACCCCGCCGTGCTCGTCCGCGACTTCAAGACCGACAAGACGTTCATCATCACGCGGTCCGACGTCATTCGGGTGCTGATGTAGGCGAGAGGGTTCGCACCGACCGGCGCAGGGAGTGCACCGACAGGCCAGAGGAATCGCACCGACACAGGAACGGAGCAGGAGCTTCACAAGCCCTCGTGATGGATAATCGTGCGTGCTCGCTCGTCGCGAGCCATCGCAGCGGGCATCGCAGGGAAGCCGATGCCGGCGATCGCGCCGGCATGCGCGAGCCGGATTGGACAGCCGTTCGGCAACAGCGTCGCACCGAGATGCGCAGGAGGGTGGATGGCTGACTGGAGGGAGGGAACGGCGATCGACCGCCGGCGACTGTCCCCGATTCTCGAGATCTTCCGCCTGAAGCCGGCGCCGGGGGAACGATTTCCGGACTACGTGCCCGGTCAGTACATCGCCTTGCGCCGCGATCGGTGCCGGCTGACGAAGCGGGTGGTCGCGGAGGACGGGCGGGAACGCTACGTGCCCGATGTCGACGATTCCGGCCAGCCCAGGATCGGACCGGTGACGCATTCGTATTCGATCGCGTCGGCGCCCTGGGAGACCGTGGAGCACGGGTGCCTCGAGTTCTACATCGTCCTCGAGCGCGACGACCGCGGCACCCTCGGACGCCTCAGCGGCTCGTTCTTCGAGATGGGCCAGGGCAGTGAGGCCGTCAGGTACGTGAACCGCATCACGGGGAACTTCACGCTCGATCATCGAGCCAACGGGTTCGGCAGCGTCCTGCTGGTCGGCACCGGGACTGGCGTCGCGCCGTTCGTGTCGATGATCAAGCAGCTTGATCACGAGGCGCGGCACGGGGCGGTGACGCCGATCCAGTACACGCTGCTGCACGCAAATCGCACCTACGAGGAGCTCGCCTATCATCAGGAGCTCCTCGACATCGAGGCGGCGCAGCGGTTCGACTTCGTGTATGTGGCGTCGGTGAGCCGGCCGAGCGACCGCGATCGTCAGGATGCGCGCCTGGGGCAGGGGCGGGCGAACAACGTGCTGCGGCACATCTTCGATATGCCGCTCGAGGATGCACGCGTCGCGCCGGCGCTGCCCCGACACGTGTCACAGGAGGCGCTGCTGAAGCGATTCGAATCCTCCCGGACGGTGCTGCTGACCTGCGGCAATCCTGCCTCGATGGACGACATCAAGCACGTCGCCGACGCCTGCCGGATCGCGTTCGAAAAGGAAGACTGGTGAGCGGCGTCGCGCGATGGATCTCGGCCTGACCGGCAAGGTGGCCGTCGTCACCGGCTCGAGCCGCGGGCTCGGACTGGCCAGCGCCCGTGCGCTGGCCGCCGAAGGCTGCCATCTGTGTCTCTGCGCGCGTGGAGAGGCGCGGCTGCGCGAGGCCACGGCGGAGGTCCAGGCCGCCGCCGGCGGGCGCGCGCGGGTGCTCGCCGTCGTGGCCGACGTCGGCCGCGCCGACGGCGTGCAGCAGGTGATCGACGGCGCGGTGGATGCCTTCGGCGGCGTCGACATTCTCGTCAACAACGTGGGGGGGGCCGGCGGGGGCGGGCTGCTCGAGACCACCGACGAGCAGTGGGACGAGGCGATCGACCAGACGCTGATGCCGGCCGTGCGCGCCTCGCGTCGCGCCGTGCCGCACATGCAGCGGCGCGGCGGCGGCGCCATCGTCATCATCGCGTCGATCTTCGGCCGCGAGGCGGGCGGGCGCATGGCGTACAACGCCGTGAAGGCGGCGGAGATCAGCCTGGCGAAGTCGCTCGCACAGCAGCTGGCGCCGTCGAACATCCGCGTGAACAGCGTCTCGCCCGGCTCGATCCTGTTCGAGGGCGGCTCGTGGTGGCGGCGCCAGCAGGCCGACCCCGCGGGCATCGCCGAGTTCATCCGGCGCGAGCTGCCGTTCGGCCGCTTCGGTACCGCCGAGGAGGTCGGCGATGTCGTCGCGTTTCTCTGTTCCGCCCGGGCGGGCTGGATCAGCGGGGCGTCGATCGTCGTCGACGGCTGTCAGAGCCGGGCGTTCTGATCAGATCCCCAGCAGCTGGCTCTCCGTTTGACGGCGCCGTGTCGGAATGGTAGCGTCAGCGCGTCATGACGGCGCGGATGGTGTGCGTGCTGGCGGTGGCTGCGGTCTGGTTCCCGTCGGCGTCCGTCGGCCAGAGCCCGGCGATCCCGCGCGCGGCCGACGGCCGGCCGGATCTCTCCGGCATCTGGCAGGCGGCGACCGCGGCCAACTGGAACCTGCTGCCGCACGCGGCCGAGAAGGACGTCCCGGCGGGCCTCGGCGTCGTCGAGGGGAACGAGATTCCCTACCAGCCGTGGGCCGCGGCGCAGCAGCGCGAGAACTTCGCGAAGCGCGCGACCGCCGATCCGGAGTCGAAGTGCTTCCTCCCGGGCGTGCCGCGGATCATGTACATGCCGTTCCCGTTTCAGATCTTTCAGACTCCGGGTCACATCGCGATGGCCTTCGAGTACGTCCACGCCGTGCGGCGGATCTTCATGAACACGCCGCACCCGGAGGGCCCGATCGAGTGGTGGATGGGCGATTCCCGCGGGCGGTGGGAGGGCGACACGCTCGTCGTCGACGTCGTGCACTTCACCAATCAGACGTGGTTCGATCGCACGGGTCACTTTCACAGCGAGGGGCTGCACGTCGTCGAGCGGTATACGCCGCTCGGCCCCAACCACATCCAGTACGAAGCCACGATCGAGGACCCGAAGGTCTTCACCCGGCCGTGGACGATCTCGTTTCCGCTGTACCGCCGGATGGAGAAGGGACTTCGCGTGCTCGACTACGAGTGCTACGCCTTCGGCCACGAGCGGACGTGGCACCGACCGCCGGAGTAACCTGCATGAGAGCCTCCTTGCGACTCCTGCTGCCCGTTCTCGCCGTGGCGTCCGCCACAACCGTCCACCTCGACGCGCGGCAGGAGACGCCGGCGGCGCCCTATGTGCCGCCGCGGACGCCGGACGGCCAGCCCGACATCCAGGGGATCTACAACCCGGTGGGCACCTTCTACAACATCGAGGATCTCGAGTACCAGTCGCTCTACCAGAACTTCAAGCCGAACCCGTCGGTGCGCGGCAGGAGCCTCGTCGTCGATCCGCCCGATGGGAGGATTCCGTATCAGGCCTGGGCGGCGGAGAAGCGAAAGCCGATCGACCAGCTCCACCTCGATCCGACGCCCGAATGGGTGGATCCCAACGCGCACTGCTGGCCGCAGGGCGTGCCGCGGCACCTCAACAACCGTGAGTTCGAGATCTTCCAGCCGCCCGGCCATGTGGTGATCTTCAATCTCGCCCACCACACGTACCGGGTGATCCCGGTCGACAACAGCCCGCACATTCCCGCGAACATCAAGCTCTGGGTGGGCGACTCGCGGGGCCGCTGGGAGGGCAACACGCTCGTCGTCGAGGTCAGCAACAACAACGATCAGACCTGGTTCGACGTGATGGCCAGCTTTCACAGCGACGAGATGCGGGTGACGGAGCGCTTCACGCCGGTCGGTCCCGATCGCATCGAGTATCGAGCCGTCATCACCGATCCGAAGGTCTATACGCGTCCCTGGACGTTCGCCATCCACTTCAATCGGAACAAGGATCCCGGCGCCGAGGTGTGGGAGGAGGCGTGCGTCGAGGCGAACCAGAAGAACATCGATCTGCTGCAGCGGCCGGGCCGCTAGCGGAGGTACTGACGATGCGGTGGCGACTGACGCGTACGGCGCTCGCGGGCCTCGCGCTCCTCGCCTGGACGACCGCGGCGGCCGGGCAGTCCGCGGCGGCGCGATGGCCGGGGCCGCGCACGTCCGACGGCCAGCCCGACATCCAGGGCCATTGGGAAGCCGGTCCGGGCGCGAACAACGCGGGCCACAGCCTCGAGGAGGGGTGCTGCGACGCCGAGCACAATCGGATGCAGAACCGGGCGGCCGAAAACATCGGGCTGCGGCGGCAGATCATCGTCGAGCCGAAGAACGGCCGCATCCCGTTCCAGCCGTGGGCGGCGGCGACGCGCCGCGAGCACCTCGTCAACCTGGACGCGCCGACCGAGCTGCAGCACATCGAGCCCGAGGATCGCTGCTCGCTGCAGGGCGTGCCGCGCAGCAATCTCCGCGGGCCGATGCAGATCCTCCAGACCCCGGGCCAGGTCGTGATTCTCTACGAGTGGGTGCATGCGTTCCGCGTCATTCCCGTGGACGGCCGGCCCCATGCCCCGAAGGGCTCGGCGCTCTGGCAGGGTGACGCGCGGGGCCGCTGGGAGGGGAACACGCTCGTCGTCGAGACGACGAACTTCCGGCACGACCCGGCGGGCTACAACAAGCAGCCGTGGATCGACTCGCACGGCACGTTCTACACCGACGCGCTGCGCGTCGTGGAGCGCTGGAGGGTCGTCGACGCGGGCCGCATCGACTACGAGGCCACCATCGACGACCCGAAGGTGTTCACGCAGCCATGGACGATCGCGTACGAGATCGTCCGGCTCCGGCAGCAGGCCTACGAGTTCCTGGAGGAGGCCTGCTGGGAGGGCGTGAGCGTGCGGCGCCGGCTCGACGCCGGCCGGCAGGCCGTGACGGCCGGGAAGACCCGCGTCCATTCGCACAACGAGCAGTGAGGTCCGCCATGACACGGACAGTCCTCGCCGCGGCCGCGTTCATCGTGCTCGCCGCACCCGCCGCCGCGCAGTCGATCCCGCGTACGGCGGACGGCCGGCCCGACCTGTCCGGCATCTGGCAGGCGATCAACACGGCGGGCGTCAACATCCTGCCGCACCACGCCGAGCCCGACATGCCGGCGGGCCTCGGGGTGGTCGAAGGGAACGAGATTCCCTACACGCCCGAAGCCGCGAAGAAGCAGCGGGAGAACTATGCGAACCGCGCGAAGCTCGATCCCGTGAACAAATGCTTCCTGCCGGGCGTGCCCCGCGTGACCTACATGGGATTCCCCTTCCAGATCGTGCAGACGCCGAACCAGATCACGATGCTGTACGAGTACGCCCACACGGTGCGGAACGTCTTCATGAACTCGCCGCACCCGAAGGGCCCCATCGAATGGTGGATGGGGGACTCCCGCGGCCGCTGGGAGGGCGACACGCTGGTCGTCGACGTCGTGCACTTCAACGACCAGACCTGGTTCGACCGCGCCGGCAACCACCACAGCGAGGCGCTGCACGTCGTCGAGCGCTACACGCCGATCGATCGCGATCACCTCAACTACGAGGTGACGGTCGAGGACCCCAAGGTCTTCACGCGCGCCTGGAAGATGAGCATGCCGCTCTACCGGCGGATCGACCGCAACATGCAGATCCTCGAGTACGAGTGCGCCGCCTTCGACGAGGCGTTTCGCGAAGGGCCGGCGGGGCGCTGATCCGTTTGGATGGGGCACGTGGCGTCCGGCTTCAGCCGGACCAGCAGGAGGCGACTGATGACGCGCCGAATCCTCGGTCGGACACTGGCGGCCGCTGCGGGGTGCGCGGTGGTCGTTGCGTCGCTCGGGTCCGCCGGCGCCGCCGGCCAGGGAGGCGGCTGGAGCCCGTCCCGGCTGCCGGACGGCCAGCCCGACATGCAGGGACACTGGATCAGCGACGCCGTCGGCGCCGCGCACAGCGTCGAGGACGGGCGCGATCCGGACGCCGACGTCATTCAGGGCCGCGTCGGCGAGCGCAATCCGGTCGTCATCGTCGCCCCGCCCGACAACCGGATTCCGTACCGGCCCGAGTGGGCGGCGCGGCGGGAGCAGCTGCTGCGCGACATCTTCACGCCCACGCGGCTCGAGCACGTCGATCCGCACGTGCGCGCCCTGCTCGACGGCGTCCCGCGCAACGGCTACGTGCCCGGCGGCATGCAGGTCCTCCAGGTGCCGGGCGCCGTGCTCATCCTGTACGAGTCGAACCACGCCTGGCGCTTCATTCCGCTGGGCGGCCGCCCGCACGCGCCGCAGCAGGTCAAGCTGTTCATGGGCGACTCGCGCGGCCGGTGGGAGGGGAACACGCTCGTCGTCGACGTCACCAACTTCAACGAGGAGACGTGGCTCGATTCCCACGGCACCATCCACAGCGACGCGCTGCGCGTGGTGGAGCGCTGGACGCTCGCCGGCCCGACTCGGATCGAGTACGAGGCCCTGCTGGAGGACCCGAAGGTCTTCGCGCGCCCCTGGAAGATCGCGTTTCCCGTCAATCGCCGGCCGGAGAAGGTCTACGAGATCTTCGAAGACTCGCGCTGGGAAGGGGAGCGGGCGGTGGCGCCGATCCTCGAGGTCGGCCGCAAGGACAAGGCGGCAGGGACGACCGGGATCCACGAGCACAAGCGCCAGGGACGGTGACCCCCTCGGCTTCCGACTAGTCCGGTCGCACCGACCGGAACGCAGCGTAATATACCGGCACGCCCGCGAGGATGATCAGGAACGTCACGCTCGTCCAGAGCGGGTCGCTGACGAACGCGTTGCCCACCAGATAGGCGACCGCGGCGACGAAGACGCCCGGCAGCACCGGATAGCCCGGCACCGTGTAGGGACGCGGCAGCTCGGGCCGCGCCCGCCGCAGGCGGTAGAGGCCGGCGATCGCCAGTCCATAGAACGGCCAGATCGACAGCACGAACGTGTCGGCCAGCTGCTCGAACGTCCGGGTGAGGACGAAGGCGACGCCGAGGGCGGCGGCGAGCGCGATCGCCACATGGGGCGTCCCGTAGCGCGGATGCACGGACGCGACGCGCCGAAAGAACAGCCGGTCGTCGGCCATCGCGAAGAAGACCCGCGGAGCGGTCAGCATCACCGACATCAGCGCGCCGAACGTCGAGATCGTCACGACCACCGAGACGAGCGCGACGCCGACGGCCCCGAACATCGCCTGCATCGTGTCGGCCGCCACGAGCGGCGACATCGCCACGCGCTCGATCGGGAGCACGTAGAGATACGCGGCGTTGGCCGCCAGGTAGATCGCGACAATGGCGACGGTGCCGGTGATGATCGCCCGCGGCAGCGTGCGGCCGGGGTTCCGCACCTCGCCAGCCGCGAACGAGAGGTCCGCGAAGCCGTCGTACGCCCAGAGCACGGAGATCAGCGCGAGCCCGAACAGCCCGGCGTCGACGGCGCCGGCCCCGGCCGCGAAGTGCGCGGTCGTCGCCCCCGCGCCGCCGCCCAGCGCGGCGGACAGGAGCACGAGCAGGGTGAGGGCACCGAACTTGGCCGCCGTGGAGATGCCGGTGATGGCGGCGCCGAGCTCGACGCCGCGGATGTTCACCACGGCGGCCCCGATGATCGCCAGCGCCGCGACGAGGTCCGTCGTCGTGCCGGACGCTGCCGGGTCGTAGCCGAGCGACCGGAGCAGGTACTCGCTGAAGACCGTGCTGATGGCGCCGGTCGCCGAGGCGCGGATGAGCACGAGCTCGGCCCAGCCGAAGAGAAAGCCCGCCAGCCGTCCCCAGCTCTCGCGCAGGTAGACGTACCATCCGCCGGTCTGCGGGAGCGCCGCGGCGAGCTCGGCCACCGACAGCGCGCCGCAGAGCGAGATCGCGCCGCCCACCAGCCAGACGGCCAGCATGAGCGGGGGATCGGGCACCCGCGCCGCGATGACCGCGGGCGTGCGGAAGATGCCCGAGCCGATCGTGACGCCGATCACGATGCCGATGGCGCCCCAGAACCCGAGCCGCCGCGAGAGCTGCGCCGCGCCCCGGTGCGCATCGGTGTGCATGGGACCCCAGCGTATCCGACACGCGGGATCGCTGCATCAAGGTTGTGCTGAAGCCACAAGTCGCATGCAATCCGGCGGCCTAGGTCAGACGACCGGTTCCTTGCTGCTCTGGATCCAAGGAGGCATGCCGGGCCTGAAGGCTGCTCACTTTGTTATTGCTGAGCGAGCGACCCATGAGTAGGATTTCGGCCCTTGGTCCTGGGAACCCACCGCACGTAGCCGGCGTCCCATCAACCGCCACACACGCAGGAGCCACCCACAGATGCGCCTACCTCTGCGCCGATATCCGTTCGCCATCGTCCTGCTCGCGGTCATCCCTGGGCTCGCGGCCAGCACCGTGCAGACCCGCCAGAACAGTCCTCGTACGCACGGGGGGTCGATCAGCGATGTTCGCGTCACGGAGACCGACTCCGGGCGGGCCGTCGTGGTGTTCACTGCCTCCGGCGGCCTGCGCGGGATGGTTACGCTGTCGCTCGACGTGGCGCAGGACGGTTCGGTGACGGGCGGCGACTGGGCGCTCGTCAGCACCTATGTCCAGGATCTGAATGCGGACGGGTCGGAAGCAGAGCCGGATCCCCACAGCGGCGAAGGGTCGTACGCGCAGGATAGCGAACCGCACGAGGAGTTTATCCGCATCGTCGACAAGGGCACGCTGAGTGGCCAGGTCCTCGGCGGATTCGTCGGCGACGGGTCCAATGGGGCTTCGGCGCTCGTCGGGATTCAGCTCCAGCTGACCGCCGGGACGCTTTCGTTCGGGTCGGTGAGCACGGGCACAGGGACCGTTGACGTGGATCTCGGCTCTCCGGAGACGCAGGGCACGCTGCGTCTGGCGTTCTAGAAGGGCGCCATGAAGACGAGAATCACGCGCGCTCTCATCCTCACCGTCCTCTTCCTTGCCGTCGGCGCGGCCGACGCCATGGCCTCGCACTTCCGGTTCGGCACGATCCAGTGGCGCCCGAATGTGATCCGTCAACCGGCAGGTGTAGGCGCCAGCTGCGTTTGGCACTGGACCTTCGCCTTTCTTACGTTTAACATCGGAGCCCATGCTCCCAGCCCGGCGACTCGACCCAGGACGCGACATGGCGCTCCAGAGCGCCCTGGAGCGCCTCACAGCGGGCCGACAGGCCCGCGAGGACGTCCCGGACGGCTGGGTCACGGCCGTGCGCATCCTGCCCGCCCGAGCGGCCGACTACGCCCCTTTTCCGGCCGGGGTCGACCCGCGGCTCCTGGAGGCGCTCGGGACGCATGGGATCGAGCGGGCCTACTCGCACCAGGCTGCGGCCATCGACCATGCCCTCTCCGGCCGGCACGTGGTCATCACGACGCCGACCGCGTCCGGCAAGACGCTCTGCTACAACGCGCCGGTCCTCAGCACGATCCTGCGCGATCCGGCGGCGCGTGCGCTCTACCTGTTTCCGACGAAGGCGCTCGCACAGGATCAGCTCGCCGAGCTGCACGAGCTGGTCGGGGCGACCGTCCCCTCGCCGCTCCAGTCGGCGGAGATCGCGGTCTTCACCTACGACGGCGACACGCCGCAGGATGCGCGCAAGGCCGTTCGCGCGCGCGCGCACGTCGTGCTCAGCAATCCCGACATGCTGCACTCCGGGGTGCTGCCGCATCATCCGCGCTGGGCACGGCTGTTCGAGAACCTCCGCTACGTGGTGATCGACGAGCTGCACGCCTACCGCGGCGTGTTCGGAAGCCATCTGGCGAACGTGCTGCGGCGGCTCCGGCGCATCTGCCGCCATTACGGGTCGGCGCCGACCTTCATCTGCTCGTCGGCGACGATCGCCAACCCGCGCGAGCTGGCGGAGGCGCTGGTCGGGCAGCCGTTCGAGCTGGTCTCCGAGAGCGGCGCGCCGCGCGGCGAGAAGGCGTTTCTGTTCGTCAATCCGCCGGTCGCGAACCGCCAGCTGGGCATCCGGCGCTCGTATCTCGGCGAGACGCGGCGCATCGCGGGCGAATTCCTCGCGCGCGGCCTGCAGCTGATCGTGTTTGCGCAGAGCCGGCTCTCGACCGAGATCCTGACCACGTACCTGAAGGATGACTTCGACGGCCCCGCGGGCACGCGCGAGCGCGTCCGCGGGTACCGCGGCGGCTACCTCCCGGGGCGGCGCCGCGAGATCGAGAAGGGGCTGCGGGAGGGGAGCGTGCAGGCGGTCGTCTCCACCAACGCCCTGGAGCTCGGCATCGACATCGGGGCGCTCGACGTTTCGGTGATGGCCGGGTACCCCGGCACGATAGCCGCGACGTGGCAGCGCGCCGGTCGCGCCGGCCGGCGGAGCAGCCGCTCGGCGGCCGTGCTCGTGGCGAGCAGCGCGCCGATCGATCAGTTCGTGGTGCGGCACCCGGCCTATTTCTTCGACGCGTCGCCCGAGCACGCGCTCATCGACCCGGACAACCTGCACATCCTGGTCGATCACGTGAAGTGCGCCGCCTTCGAGCTGCCGTTCACGATGGCCGAGCCGTACGGCCGCCACGACGTGCAGGAGATTCTGCGCGTGCTGGCGGACGCCGGCCTCGTCCATCCGGCAGGCGACCAGTGGCAGTGGACGAGCGAGTCGTATCCCGCGGATGCGGTCAGCCTTCGATCCGTGTCGTCGGACAACTTCGTGGTGGTCGACACCACGCGCGGTGCGGACGTCATCGGCGAGACGAGCTTCACCAGCGGACCTGCAACCCTGCACGAGAAGGCGATCTACATGGTGGAGGGCGCGCTGTACCAGGTCGAACGGCTCGACTTCGAGGGACGAAAGGCGTACGTACGCGAGATCGACTGCGACTACTACACCGACGCAATCACCTACACGAAGGTACGGATTCTCGAGACCGTGTCGGGATCGGGGATCCGGGACGCGGGATCCGAGGCGCAGGAGCCATCGGATCCCGGATCCCGGATCCCGGATCCCGGCGCGCACGGCGAAGTGCACGTCTCCTCGCGGGTGGTCGGGTTCAAGAAGATCAAGTTCTACACGAACGAGAACGTCGGCTCCGGCGAGCTCGATCTGCCCGAGCAGCAGATGCACACCACCGCGTACTGGCTGACGATCCCCGCCGCGGTCCTGGCGGCGCTCCCGTATGCGTCCGACGACCGCCGCGACGGCGTGGTGGGGCTGGCGTTCGCGCTGCGGCAGGTGGCCCAGCTGCTGCTGATGTGCGACCGGCAGGATCTCGGCATCTCGGTGGAAACGGAGTCGGAGGTCATTTTCGGAGGACAGTCCGCCGACGCTGCGTCCGGACTGTCCTCTGAAAATGACCTCCGACCCCTTATCTTCATCTACGACAATTATCCGGGCGGCATCGGGTTCAGCGAGCCGCTGTACGCCATGCAGGCCGACCTGCTGGCCCGGACGCGCGAGCTGATCGCCGGCTGCGCCTGCGAGCACGGCTGCCCGACGTGCGTCGGGCCGCTCGGCCAGACGGGTCCGCTCGCGAAGGTGGTGGCGGTCCGGATGCTCGACCAGCTGCTGCCGGCGGCCGTGCCGGCCCGTTCCGAAGTCGACCGAGGGGCTCTCGGCGTCGCATGAACCTGACCGATCGGCTGCGGAGCGTGGTGGGGCCGGCACGCCCGGGCGGGCTCGACGCCCCGGCGCCGGCGCCCGTCGATCCCGACCTGGCCGCCGATCTGCTCGGCGGCGAGTGGGGCGAATGGCACGGCCATCGGTACCTGGTCATCGATCGGCGCTATCCGCCCGGTCACCGGCACGGCCGCGTGTCGGTGGCCGACAGCGCCCCCGACGCGAGCGGGCTGTGGCCGGCGCTCGGCCTGCTCGATCCGGCTCTGGCCGGGTGTGCGCCGCCGCCGGGCGGGCGCGCGTCCGGAAGCGGACGCGTCCTCTTCCTCGATCTGGAGACCACCGGCCTGTCCGGAGGGGCGGGCACCCATGCGTTTCTCGTCGGGTGCGGCTGGTTCGACGAGGCGGCGTTTCGCGTCCGGCAGCTGCTGCTGACCGGCGTCGCCGCCGAGCGCGCGCTGCTCGAGGCGACGGGCGAGATCGCGGATGGCGCGGCCGCGATTGCGACCTACAACGGCAAGACGTTCGACCTGCCGGTCCTCGACACGCGGTATCTCTTCCATCGCATGGCGGCCCCGTTCGGCGGCGTGCCGCACCTCGACCTGCTGCATCCGGCGCGTCAGCTCTGGCGCGGGCCGTGTCCGGCCGACCTGTCGCACCCGTGGACCGCGGACCCCGCCGGCACGTGCCGGCTCAGCGCCGTGGAAGCGTCGGTGCTCGGGCACGTGCGCGACGGCGACGTGCCCGGCTTGGAGATTCCCGCGCGGTACTTTCAGTACGTGCGCTCCGGGGATCCGCGCCCGCTTGCGGCCGTGCTCGAGCACAACCGCCTGGATCTGCTGTCGCTGGCGATGCTGACGGCCCGGTTGGCGCTGCTCGTCGATCGGGGTGCTGACGCGGCGACCACTGCTCGCGAGGCGCTCGGCCTGGGCCGCCTCTATCAGCGCGGCGGGCGCCTCGCCGCCGCGCGGGCGTGCTTCGCGCGCGCGGCCGACATGGAGAGCGACCAGCCGGCGCGTACGGAGGCGCTGCGCGCGTAC
>Ga0194128_10006123_pt1 | contig 16388 bp, 22 predicted proteins | sample TA2KigCa65mmetaG_FD_148650 | JGI IMG/M metagenome (GOLD analysis project Ga0194128, IMG submission 148650) | Freshwater microbial communities from Lake Tanganyika, Tanzania - TA2015037 Kigoma Deep Cast 65m | ecosystem: Environmental > Aquatic > Freshwater > Lake | place: Tanzania: Lake...
CCGGCCACGCCGCGCACAACTCGAGCAGCCGGTCGATCTCCGCGCGGTAACTCAGTTTGCCTGTGGTCTTGATACGCCACCCGTTTTGCAGGATCGTTGAGCTTGATCCTTCCTCTTTGGCGGGCATCAACTTCAAAATGTCAGCCTCGATTTGCAGGCGGCGATTCATGGCTTCAAGTTCTTGCCGCTTCGCGGATAGCCAATCCGAAGCGAGTTTTTCTGCAGTCATTTTCGCTGCACCCCCCTGTGTTTTCGCAACCAGATGTTGACAACTCCACAACATTGAAGCACCTTCGGGCGCGTCTTGCAACCCTCGAGAGAAAAAATGTCTAAACAACTATCCCCAGCGCGTGAAATTGTCGAGAAATTCGGCGGTGTCCGCGCTTTAGCGCGTGCCTTAAAAATCAGCCCGAGCGCGGTCAGCCGGTGGATGATGCCGTCGAGGAAACGCGGCACCGACGGGCACGTCCCTCAGCGTCACTGGCCGGCTTTATTAAAACTTGCGGAGAAACAAAGGGTTACACTGACGCTTCACGACCTTGCCAAATTGAAGTAAGCCGGGGCTCGGATGGTCAGTAATTCCGAGTTCCTCGAGGCGCTGTATGGCCCGCTCGGGGAGGGCGGCCACGGTTGGATTGCGTGTTTCGCAGGCGACCCCAACGCCGTCGGGCCAGACGCGTGGGCAGGGCAGCTTTACGTTGGCACCCCGAATGCGCGTTTGATGGTGGACCGCCGCGCAGAACAAAATACCTATTACTCTGTCGCGCGGCTTAAACTGAACGGCGAGCGGCCGCGGCGCTCCAAGCACAACTTTGCCGCGCTCGCGGCGCTGGTCGCGGATGACGCCGACCCTTCTGAGCTAAACGGTACGCCGTCGTTCATCATTGAGACGAGCCCCGGCAATCATCAGATTGGGGTATTGCTTGACCCAGACGACGCCAACGCGTGTGACGCAGGGCTCGTCGATGCGGTCATGCAGACAATGGCCGACGCGCAGCTTGTCCGCGCAGACTCGAGCGGCAACAACTCGGTGCGCTACTGCCGGCTGCCAGCGGGCGTAAACGGAAAAGGCGGGCATAACTACCCCGTCAGCTTGCGCGAGTGGCGGCCAGAGCATCGGCTGAGTCTTGCGGACGCGCTTGGCGTGTTTGGGATCGACCTGGACGCGGTACGCACGCGCGTCTCGCGCGTCACGCAGAGCGTCAAAGACGTGCCGCCGGATGCCGAGAACGCTGAACTCTTGCGCCGCATTCTGACCGGCGAGTCGTATCACGACCCGCTGATGAAACTTTCAGCCAAGCTCGTCGCGGCCGGGGCCGCGGGCGGGGCCGTCGTAACCCACTTGCGTGGCCTCATGGACGCAGCGCGGCCGAGCGAACCCGGCGAGCTTGAGCGTTGGCAGGCGCGGTATGCAGAGATTCCGCGCATGGTGCAGGGTGCCGAGCGGTTCCGACCGGAGCCGGTCGCACCCGTCACGATCAACCTCGGCAGTCCTCAGCCCGTCGAGGCCAGCGCGGCCCTCGCGCCAATGGACTGGGCGGCACTCGCCGCCAGCGCGCCCGAGGCGGCGCCGTTCCGCTGGGCAGGGTGGCTGCCTGCGCGCACGACGACGCTGCTGAGTGCCAACGGCGGCGTTGGAAAGAGCAACCTATCGCTGCAGTTGGCTGTAAGCCTGGCGCTCGGCCGACCTTTTTTGGGCGAGGCCGTCGAGGCGTGCAAGGTGCTCGTCGTGTCTGCAGAGGACAGCGAGCGCACGGTGCATTTCCGCGTCAGCAATATCTTGGCAGACACAGGCGCGGCGTTGACTGACCTTGCGGGGCGCTTAGTTGCCTTCGATTTGACGCAGCATGAGTGCGTGCTGTGGCGAAACGGATTGCCGACCGAGCAGATGCAGTGGCTTGCGAATGCGGTGAAAGAACACGCGGCCGAGGTCGTCATTGTCGATAACGCCTCCGACGTGTTTAACGCCAACGAGAACGACCGCGCCGAGGTACGTGGCTTTATGCGCTGCTTAAACGCTATCGCACTGCAATCAGGCGCCGCAATGCTGCTGCTGGCACACGTCGATAAGCAATCGGTGCGCTTTGGCGAGGCGAAGGACAGCAACACGACGTTCTCAGGCTCGACCGCCTGGAACAACAGCGCACGCAGTCGCTGGGCGATGACGCGGGGCGACGGGTCGGTGAGCCTGCGACACGAAAAGTGCAACTTTGGCGCGTTGCAGGACAAGATCGAGCTCGAGTTCGACGCTGCTGCCAAGGTGTTTAGACGTTTCGGACAAGTCGCGAGCACCGCTTTCGCGCGCAATTTGTTGCGGGATCGTAAACGCGTTGAGATTCTAAAAATCCTGCTTACTGCAGAGCAGCGCGGCATCTACATCAGCCCCAGCGAGTACGCCCGCGGGGCGAGCGACGCGTTTAAGGCGTGTCAAAAAGTCATTCCAGACCGGCGTGCGTTTTTCAACGAACTCACCCTCATGCGTTTGGATGAGTTGCTCACCGTGCGTGAGATTGCGCGCGACCGCAAGACGCGTGAGCAGCTTGTCGTCGCGCCCGCAGGCAATCGCTTGCTAGGTGAAGGCTAAACGTCGATCCCGCAACGCCCCGCGCTCGCGCGCAGCAGCGCGTTCTCGCTTTCGAGCTCTTCAATTCGTCGTAGATAGCTTGCGATTCTGTCGCGGAGTTCGCGAATCTCTTGGCGATATTCTTCGACCGGATGTGCGCGTCGATCCCACTCTCGTTGCCAGCTCCCCGGTGGGCTGTCTTTGTCGGTCACTATCATTTTGAATGCTCCGCTCTAACGCTTGGTGCAGTGTTTCATTGATTTTTTCGAGACCCACAATCGTGTCTTGCAAACCTCTGATCGTTATCAAATGTTCTTGGTTCTTGTAACGCAACTCCTCAAGCTCGCGCCAAATGTTTAGAAGCGTCGTTGCAGAAGGTGATGGATGAAAAAACCGAAGCGTTAATTCAAGCTCTCTCATAAACTCTCTTTTTGTTTGCCGTTTCATTCGCCGTCCTCCGCGCTGTGCCAGCCCCGCTGGCGTTTCAAAAAGGTGGGCCACTCGAGCTTGTCAACAAAGCTCTTGTCCTCAATCAGCACTTGATTGGTCGGCTGACTCGTATAGCGGCCGTTGTCGAGCTGCACAAAATAGAATTCTTTGCTCTGCTCGGGAGCTGCGCTGAAGGCGTCGCCAATGGGCACCAGCGTGAAGAGGTAGTGGCCGTCGTGCTCGCTGCCGTCCTGCAACTTGACGCGTGAGTTCATGTTGGCGAGGAACGGATACTCGATCAGCGAAAAGTCGTATCCATACGCGTCCCACGTCTGCGCCTGCGAAGCACTCCATGGCGGTGCGTCCTTCACGGCAGAGAGTTGGTGAAACGGAACGTTGCGATAAATTGCGCCATTCTCGAGAAGCGTGTGACAGCCGAAGGCGCGGCCTGGAAAACAGGTCAGCCCAAACCATACGGCGCGCAGCCAGCCATGCGCTCCGATTGCGTTGGGCTCAATCCAACAGTATTGGTGCGTGATGAGCGCGCCCGCGTGGGTGTAGAGCGTCATGCATCCACCTTTGCAATGCGCTCACCGATCCACCGCATCACGGGCACGGCCATTGAGTTGCCCAAAGCTTTGTAGCGAGGGCCATCCGGGCTTTCGTCTTTCTTGCGCCACGGGATGTTGGTGTAATTGTCGGGGAACCCTTGCAAGCGTTCGCACTCGACGGGGGTGAGGCGGCGCACTTGCATGATCGCGCTATGGACTGCTGTGACTTGTTGCGTCACCTCGCTTGACTGCGGACTGCGGCTTGGGTCGTTGGAGGCGGTAAGAGATGGGGCCACCGGCTGCGCGACGGCATGACTGTGACCTTTCGTTAGCGTGTAACTAGGGCCGCCCGGTTGGAAATCACCAAATGAATGATCATCACCGCGACCTAAATGATTCATTGTGTCAATCGGGATTGGCTGGGCGACCAGATTGTGCCCGTTGCCGTCCGATGGGTCTGGGTAACCCCGCTCACCGCTGCCGCCTTTCAAAGTCGCACCGACATTGGAGAACGCCACCGGCTGGGCGACGGGAATATAAGCACCATGCCCGTCCAACTCAGTGTGCGACCGAAGGCCGCGATTGCCGAGCGTTCCGGCGAGGGGCTGCATTACCGCCATCGGATTCTTCGCCTGCAACGTCTGCACCATGTCCACGTCGGTCTGCGGTGCTGACATTTGTGCGCCAAAAGTAATAGGCACTACCGGCGTGCTGCGTCCCGTCCCGTCCTCGCTCGCATCAAACCCTTCGCCGCGCAAAGAATGAGTGACCCTGTTAGCGCACTCATCAAAGGCGACGGCTTGAAGCACCGCGCCGAAATTCTCTTTGTCTGGCATACGCTGCGCGCCGTTTGCGTTTTGTTTCGTTAAGGTCGCCGCTACGTCGCTGCCGTCCCAAAATGATGCCATTCGGGCAGCCATTGGGCGCATATGCCCACCCGCCGCGAGGTCTACGTCCTGGCACCAACCACCGCTGTTAGCGCGAGCCTTAAAGGTTCCGGCAACTTCTTGCCCCTTTTCTCTGCTCGGCGCAGAATCCCGGCGCACGCTTTCCCGCTCAAAAAGAACCTGGGCGGCACGTTGCCAGTCTCCAAGACATCCGACAACGAACACACGGCGGCGGCGCTGGGCCACTCCGAACCATTGAGCGTCCAGCACTCTGTAGGCCCACCCATACCCCAGCTCCCCCAGCGCCCCGAGGAAGGTGCCAAAATCCCGTCCTCCGTTTGATGACAAGACGCCGGGGACGTTTTCCCAGACAATCCATCGAGGCCGGTAACGCTGAGCGATTGCAAGAAACGTGAGCATGAGGTTGCCTCGTGGGTCGGCAAGCCCCTGACGGAGGCCCGCGACGCTGAACGACTGACAAGGGGTGCCGGCGCAAATAAGCTCAACTGTTGCATCGGGCCAAGTCTCAAACCTCGTCATGTCGCCCAAGTTTTTTACTTTGGGGTAATGGTGCGCGAGCACGGCCGACGGGAAAGGCTCAATCTCACTGAACCATGCCGGCTCCCAACCCAAGTGGTGCCAGGCGACGGTCGCAGCTTCAATGCCGGCGCAGACGGAAACATAACGCATTGCGAAATGCTCAACAACCCCCGCGCAGGGCAGGGGCTAATGCTCTCTCAGCCAATGCGGCACGGCCGCCTCGGCGCTGATCGCGTTCTGCAGCAACAGGCGCACTCGCTCGACCTCGCTCTCGAGCTCTGCAATCCGAACCAAAAGCTCACCCTGCAGGCGCCGCAAGCGAATGTTCTCTTCGCGTGCGCGGTCGAGCTCAGTCACGCTCAACGCCCCATTTGACCGGCGGCCGACTTGAGTGCAGCACCCAGCGGTCGCCAAGACGACGCAGCGCCAGGCGACGCTTTGCCTGCAGCTTGCGCAGGGCGCGCGGGTCAGGCTCAAAGCGGGCACCGCGGCAGCGCGGGGGGCGCAAGAACACCTCCCAAGCTAGCCAGCCTAGCAGGGCCAGTGCTGAGACCAACGATGCCAACGCCATCAGCTCAAAAAGGGCTGTCCACATAACTTACCTCATTGTGGTTTGCCGACCGTGGGGTAAAAATCGCATCATGCAGTCTGAAAAGCAACCTTCGCGACGTTCCCGCGCGACGCTCGGAAGCGTTGCAACGCGCGGCGCTTGCAGTTTTTAATGTCGCGCTCGGACAAATTGACCGCAAGCGATTCCGCGAGCGCGGCCACGGTGTCCGCTTGCGCGTCAGTCGGCGCGGTCAGGCCCAGCAGCAGGGCCAGCGTGACGGCATCCTTTGCGTTACGGGGGGCTTTCATGGTTGCACCTGCCGCGCTTTTTTTCGCTGCCGATATCGACGGCAACGGTCCGCGTTCGCTGTCTTTTTACTGTGCAACTGCTCTGCAATCACCTGATTAATGTACTGCTCGGTCGCAGCCCGCGTCCAAGCTTCCCCGCGGGGACCTGATTCGATCCAAAAATGTCGTGAACCCATCGTCTTACCCTCTTAGATTTTGAGAAACTTAGTGATGCTGTTTTTTTCTTCCAAGCTTTGAAAAAAGTACACGGCGTCGGGGTCACCAAACGCCGGCACGAACGGCCCAAACTTCCCGTACTTTATACGCACGGCGCCGAGCCCCTTGTCCTCGCTGCCCAGGTGTTTTTCGCGCTGCGCTTCAATGTAACGCCACGCTGCAGCCTTAGACTTAATTCCTAACGCGTTGTTTTTCTTGTCGAGCTCCCGAGCAGTGCAGCGGTCGATCAGCGCGGCGACCCGCGCCACCTCTTCGTGGCTTTTAGGATAGAAGCCCAGGCAGTCGCCAGCGAGGTGATGCCACTCGACGCCCGCCCCTGACGCTTCGCCATCCGACAGCAATAGCCGGCGCTGGATTTTCAAGGCCGGGGCGCCGGCCTGCGTCGCGTTGCGAGAATCGCGGGTGATGAGGCTCACAATTGCACCTCATTCTTTTTTACGAGTTCATGCGCTACAGCGACATCTAACTCCTCGGAACCCATCAAGCAAAACTTTTCGTAGGCCATCACAACAGCCATCGAAAGGCGAACATCCTCGGGTAGGTTTATTGAGTTAGGGGTAGCCAACAGCCGCATCGTTTCGGCTGCTACTGCGCTGACAAGTGCGTCAACCTGTTTATCTGTTACGCGGCTCACGATTGCACCTCCTCGTCGTCCGCTTCATCCCACTCGTCGTTCGCTTCATGCCACAACGTGCAAGCCTCGTCGTTGACGACTCCCAAAACGTGATCCCAACGGCGCACGGCCAACTGCCCGACAGTTTCCTCGGGATACTGGTCGCAGATGCGGTCGCTGCCGTCAGCAATGCCCAAAAGGTTTAGCCAAACTTTCTGCACTTCAGCATCGGAACCCTCGACGATGCTTGAGATACAAATGTCTTGAACATGAGAGACCCATGACAGGTCTCTGGCGCGGTCGTCGCCGTTCCAAATGTGCGAACCGTCAAACAGTTGAAACCCCACCGACGGCCCGCAATCGGTGAACTTGTACGCGCCGCGCTGCAAGCCATAAAGCGTTGTTGCGTCGAACTCTGCCATGATTGCGTTCACGCACTCCGACAACGCTTGCCCAATGGCAGCAGACTCTTGCATCTTTTCGTATTCGATCTCGTTCACGATTGCACCTCGTCCGCATTGTTTTTCGACTCGTTCAGTATTGTCGCTGTCCAAGCTGGGTCAATTGCCAGAGCGTGTTCCACGAACTTGCGCGTAAACAAAGCCCGTGCGTAAGACGACGGCCATGCTCGCGATGGAGCGCGATAACGCGCCACCCATTTGTGCACGAACACTGGTGCCCGGTCGTCTGGATACCAACGGTTTCCATTGTCAGATTTTCCAAATTGAGAAAGATGTTTCCAAGTTAAAGTGAGGTCACTCATATTCATTCTCTCCAGAACCGAATGTTGTCGTTTTCGTCTGTCCAAGTGTTGTCCAGCGCTGGATTCGAGTGGTCACCCACCAGCAGCGCGGCAGCTTGGGCCGGCGTGCAGCCAGCCTCCCAGCATTCACGAATGTCGTCGCGGTGCACGCCAGCGTTCACTAACGCTCTTACAGAGAGTGTGTCTACCGCGCCGGTCGCGGCGAAAGGCTGACGCCCGTAGCGCACCGCCAAGAGTGCATCCAATTGTTTGATGAAGTCTCTAAATTTCATTGTTGCTCCTCCACGGTCTTGTTCGTGCGCGGGTTGGTATAGGTCTTGATGGCGTTCATGCGGCCTCCGGTACGCCACCAACCAGCTTCCAATAAGTTTCCTCGGCTTCTTGGATGATGTATTGGCCGGTCACGCCGTTTTCTTCCATCGTGCTACGCAAGTTCTCAAAGTGGGACCACACAGCGTCCGACTTCGACTCATAGGCGTTAATTTGATCTAACGCCGTAGCGGCAGATACTTTTGCAAACTCGACTGCGTTGAACTGGGTCATTTCGTTTCCCTCTGCTTTGCCCAGCAATGCGCTGGGGTAGGCACATCATAGTGCTCTAAGCTAAATGTTGACAATACCTCACCACACAATAAGCGAGGTAAATCAGTACGCGACCATGCAGCGGACAGGGCAGAGCGGGCTGCAACAAAGTTGCGCTCGCGCGCTCGCACTGCGCTCGCACTTGCTGGCGCACTGTAGGCGCAAAGCGCCGCGCAGCGCCCCAGAGGCGCGCGCGCACGCGCTCTAGGGGGTATGGGGGAGTGCGAGCGCACTCGCCCGCGTGCGCTCGCACTCGAGTGCGGGCGCAAGAAGGGTAGGTAATCGCAGTCGCAAAGTTCGCAAACTTTGTGACTAGAGCAGGGCCAGGCCCATGCGCCCATGCGCGCGGATCTGCGCCAATGCGTCCTTCGGCGCAGATCGTCGCGGTCTAGCGCAACCCGTTGCGCCTGCGATTCCGTTGTGCGAATCTCGCAACAGATGCAAACGCTGGCTGATTCAATAACGGGGCTAAACGCCCCGCCGGCCCCCACGGAGGGGGCGCCTATGCGGATTGGGACCGGGTTGCCCGGCCCCGGCCGCCCGAAGGGCGTGCCGACGAAGCTCACCAAAACGATCAGGGAGGCGATAGAGCTCTCCTGTGCGCCGGGGGGCTGTCACCCCCTAGGGTTGGCCGGCTGGCTTATAGAACGCGCGCAGGGCAGCGTAGAGGACCGCAAGATTTTTGCCGGCCTGGTCGGCAGGGTGATCCCGGCGCAGTTGCAGGCGTCGATTGACGGTAACGTAGTAGTGCAACTGCCCTGGCTGACCGCCCGCAACATTCGGGCGCGCGGCACATTTACGTCCCAATTAAACGCGACAGACGCGCAAGTTGTTGATATTACAATGGAAAAGGATGGAGACCTTCGGGTTTCCAACCCGAGGAGCGCGCTCGAGGCGCCCGCGGCGCCAATTCCAGACCCCCCACCCCCTGTCGAACGGCAGGCGGGGGGTGGCGAGCAGTAGGGGTTCCCTTTGCCCCTCTAGCGAATGAAAAAATGAAGGTGTTGAGAAAAAATGGACATAAACACCTACCGTCCGCGCGACATTTTTGCCCCGCTGCATAACCGCACCGCCCGCTGGGCGTGCGTTGTCGCGCACCGCCGTGCTGGCAAGACGGTCGCTATGTGCGCTGACCTCGTGATTTCCGCGCTCGAATGCGAGTACGAGAAGCCGCAAGTGGCGTATCTAAGCCCGTTCCGCGAGCAGAGCAAGCGCGTGGCCTGGCAGTACCTGAAAGACCTGACCAAGCCGCTCTGGGTTAAGCCGCCGAACGAAAGCGAGCTCAAGATCACGCTACGCAACTCACGCGCTGGCGACTTTGCGACAATTTACTGTGGCGGCGCTGACAACCCCGACAGTTTGCGCGGCATTTACCTTGACGCGTGCGTGATGGACGAGGTGGGCCAGATGCGCCCCTCGACCTGGTACTCGGTGATTCGCCCGGCGTTGTCAGATCGGGGGGGCGGGACGTGTATCTGGGCGGGCACGCCCGCGGGCAAGAACTTTTTTTGGCAGTTACGCGAAGAGGCGCGGATGAACCCCGCGACGCACTTGCTGCTCGAATTGCCGGCGAGCAAGACAGGCGTGCTGCCCGAGGAGGAATTGCGCGACGCGCGGGCGCAGATGACTGAGGAAACCTACGCCATTGAGTACGAGGTGTCGTTCGATGCCAGCGTGCCGGGTGCGTATTTTGCCAAACTGATAGGAGACGCGTATGAACAGGGTAGGGTGGGAGATCATCCGCGCGATTCCGCTGTTGCGGTCGATCTGGTCGCGGACTTGGGCTATACGGACAGTTGTTCGTGGTGGGGTTGGCAGACTGTGCCGGGCGGTTACCGCATTTGTGATTTCTACGAGAATGACGGTCAGCCGATTGGGCACTACATTGAGTGGGTCAAAACCCGGCCCTACAAAATCGGCACGGTCTGGCTCCCGCACGACGCGAGAGCGAAAAGCCTCCAAACGGGCAAGTCGATCATCGAGCAGTTCCTGACCGCCGGCATCATCCCGCGGTTGGTGCCTGAGTTGTCCTTGCAGGATGGCATTGAGGCTGCGCGTTTGACGCTGCCAAAATGCTGGTTCGACGAGAAAGCGGTGTACGACGGGCTTGAGCACTTGCGCGCCTACATGCGCGAGTGGGACGAGCGCACGCAGACCTTCCGCAATCGGCCCAAGCACGACCAGCATTCGCACGCCGCGGACGCCTTCCGATACCTGGCGCTAGCCGCACCCCCGATTTCTTCCCATTTGTCAAGGGGCGATGCTAGTATCGCCACGCGTAGCGTTCAGGACTACGAGTTTTGCTTGAATGACGTGTGGGATTGTGGACCCAAGCAATCGAGGCGAATTGGATGAGCAGCGCAATCAGCACTCGGATCGAATCAACGAGAGACTTTGCCGACACTCCGACCGGCATGGCCGAGCGTTGGTCAACAGAACTTGAGGCAGCACAGAAAGAACTGCAGCCTTTCCAAGAGAAGGCTGACCGAATCACGCGCCGCTACCTCGACAAGCGTGACGACTTCCAAGAGAACGAGTCGCGCGTCAATTTGTTCTGGTCAACAACGCGGGTGCTGTTGTCGCTGCTCTATGCGCGCCCGCCACGCGCGTCTGTGGCGCGTTCGTTTTTGGACGCGGAAGATGACCAGGCGCGCGTGGCGGGGCAAATCCTGCAGCGACTGCTCAATAAATCGTTCGACGACAATGTTTCGACCTGGGATGCGGCGATACGCCAAGGCATTGAGGACTGGCTGATCGTCGGCATGGGGCAGTGCTGGCTGCGCTACGAGGTTGAGACGCAGCTCGAGGAAGTGCCCGCGCAAATTGACCCGCTGACCGGCGAGGAATTAGTCCCGGCATCGACTTACGAGCGCATTGTCAACGAAGACGCGCCCGTCGATTACATTTACTGGCGGGATTTTTTCTACTCGCCTGCGCGCACGTTTGATGAGGTGCGCTGGGTGGCGCGCCGCGTCTACATGACGCGCGACCAGTTGGTTGCGCGCTTTGGCGAGGAGATTGGCAAGGCTGTGCCGTTGACCAACACCAAGCCAAAAGACAACAACGACAGCCAGCCGAGCAACGACCCGTTTTCCAAGGCGCAAGTGTTTGAGATTTGGAACAAGGAAGACAAGCGCGTTTATTGGTTGGCAAAAGGGTTTGATGTCATTCTTGATGTCAAAGACGACCCGCTCGGGTTGGACAACTTTTTCCCGTGCCCCAAGCCGCTCGTTGCCAATGCGACCTCGAGCAACTTCATGCCGCGCGCGGATTACATTTTTGCCGAGGATCAGTTTAACGAGTTGGATGAAATCAACACGCGCATTTGTTGGCTGACGCGCGCCGCGAAGGTCGCGGGCGTGTACGACAAGAGCGCGGGCGATTCGGTCGGTCGCATGTTCCAGCAGGCCGCCGAGAACCAGTTGATCCCGGTCGATAACTGGGCCATGTTCTCAGAGAACGGTGGCGTGCGTGGCAAGGTCGATTTCGCGCCGATTGACCAGATTACCAATTGCATCGAACGCTTGCGTCAGTACCGGCAGGACAAAACGGTGCAAATCTACGAAGTGCTTGGCATTTCTGATGTAATGCGAGGATCGTCACGCGCGAGCGAAACCGCAACAGCGCAGCAGATCAAGGCGCAGTTTGGCTCGACTCGCGTGCAGCTATTGCAGTTTTATATCGCAGAGTGGGTGACGCAGGCGCTGCGCATCAAGGCTGAGATCATCAGCAAGCACTGGCAGCCTGACACCATTGCGCAGCGGTCAAACATTATGCGCACGCCTGACGCGCAGTTTGCGCCCATGGCAATCCAATTGATCAAGGACGAGCAGCTTGCCGAGTACCGCATCTCGGTTGAGGCCGACTCAATGGCGGCGATGGACTGGGCAGCCGAGCGCGACTCGGCCGTGCAGTTTATGCAGGGGCTTGGCGCGTTTGTGTCACAGGTTGTGCCGTTGACGCAAAGCACGCCGGGCGCGGGCCCGTATCTGCTGCGATTGATGCAGTGGGCAGTTTCCAAGTTCCGCGTCTCGGGCGAGATTGAAGGCATCTTGGATCAAGCGGTCGGCGCGATGAATCAGCAGTTGCAGAACCCGCCGCAGCCGCAGCCTGACCCGAAACTGCTGATTGAGGCTGAGAAGATTAAATCAAACGAGCGCATTGCGATGATGGAAACGCAGAGCGACGAGAAGGTCGCGGCGCTCAAGGCAACGATGGAATTGCAGAAGGTTGAGATGCAAGGCCGCATTGACCAGATGAATGCGCGCTTTGACCAGATCATGCAGTTGATGCAACTGCGCAACAACAACTCGCAATATCAGGATTTGTCGGGCGCGGTCGGCCAGTTGGCGCAGCAGAGCGCAGACGGCCAGCGCGCTGCCGGCGAGCAAATGCAGCAGTTGGTGTCGCAGTTGGCGCGTCGCCGCAAGCGCATTCCGATTCGCGACCAAGCGGGCAACATTGTTGAGGTGCGCGAGGTGGACGACGAGCCCATCGTGCCCGGCATCCCGCAGATCGTGAGGTAAGTCATGTCGGTCATCTACTCAACGGCGACCAAGAACGCGCGCATGGATGCAGTCGCTGCGCAGATTGATGGCGGGTCGGGAGCCGGCACGTTGCAGATTGGCACAAGTGGCATGGGTACGGTGCTTGCGGTGTTTACGCTCAATGACCCGTGCGCAGGCGCCGCAGCCGGCGGCGTGCTGACGTTCTCAGGGTTTCCAAAGTCCGACACGTCTGCCGACAACACCGGCACCGCCGAGGCGGCGGTCATCAAAGATAGCAATGGCACGACAGTCATCTCAGGTTTGACGGTCGCTACTTCTAGCGCCGACATCGTTTTGGATTCGGTGAGCTTTACGGCAGGGCAAACCGTAACCTTGAACTCAGCCACGATCACGCACGCCTGACATGACAATCATTGTCGGCACCGTTCAAGCGTGTGAACCCGGCCCCGGCGGCAACTGGGACGAGGTGTATTGGGATGCGATGAGTTGGCCGGTTGCGGGCGCGAACGGCGATTCGTTCGTGGCCGATGGCATTGTCTCTGACATCAACGGCGCCATGACGGCAACCGAGGTTGGCGCGGACGCGTTTGCGGCAACAGGCGACGTACAAATTGCAGGCACGATGTCTGCACTCGAGGTCGGCGCTGACACGTTCGCCTCGACGGGCGAGTTGGGCGTGGCCGGCAGCATGGCGGCGCAAGAGGTCGGCAATGACACGTTCGCGGCGACGGGTGGCACGCAAACGGTCGTGCAGCGCGGCGGCTACGGCAAAGACTACAAGAAGCCGAAGCAGCGCGAATTTTTTGACGAGGTAACGCAGCGCAAGGAACTGCGCAAGCTAATCCGCGAGGCGATTGACCCGGTGAGCGACGCGCCCGCGGCGACGGTGTTGGCCGCGCAAGCAGAGACGCAGGGCGTTGCGGTCGTGACCGCCAAACAAACTATCAATGTCCCGGTGCCGCCTGCGTTCAGCGCAGAGCAAGTCGCGCGTATCGTGACAAGCGAATTGCAGAAGAGGCAAGTCGCCGTGCGTGCGCATCGTGCGCAAGTTGCACTGGCCGTGATGGTTCGCGAGGAGCAGGCGCGCATGGCGCGGTTGCGCCGCGAAGACGAAGAACTGTTGTTAATTGCGTAGGGGTTGGGCCAACAGAGAGAAATGGTGAACATATGAGCGACAAAATGGGTTTGTACGTCGACATCTTACGCAAACGCAAACGCATTGCTGCAGGCAGTGGCGAGCGCATGGGTAAGCCTGGCGAAAAAGGCGTGCCGACAAAGCAAGACTTTGCTGACGCGGCAAAAACTGCAAAGAAACCGTACAACGCTTAATCGTTAGGCAATGGCAAACCAGTACATCATTGACGCGCTACGCCGGCGGGCAGAAATTTTTGCTTCGCTGGACAACCGCGACGATGCGGATTTAGCAGACATTGGAATTGATGTCGCCGCGGGTTTTGCGCCCGGCGTGGGCACTGCCTTGGCGCTGCGCGATTTTGAGCGCGCGCGTCGTGACGATGACAAGCTTGGTATGTTTTTAGCAAGTCTTAGTGGAGTGCCAATTGTGGGTGGCGTTCCGCGCACCATAATGATGGCGGCAAAAAAAGGCGGCAAAAAAGGTAAGAAAGCGATTGGTACAATTTTTGACGAGGTGAAAGATTACGACGAAGCAAAGCGCATGGCGTTACGCGGCGAGCATTTGAAACGCACGTCAGAGGGGAAGTATGTTGGAGCGCCAGCAGACGTTGACAGTCCGCAGAAGCTAGCACGCAATCGTGCCAACGCGTTGCGCAAAGTGGAAGAGGGCGCGTTTAATGCAAACTGGTATGACCGCGCCCGCGATGCCGCAATTGAAGTAGGGGGCGGTGATCCTGCAATGTCGTCAATGTTTGCTCGAGGGGGCGCGGCGTATAGCCCGCAAGCAACCCCCGAGGTCGAAATAGGCGCGCTATTGCGCCAACATAATGCCAAAGTGCTGCGCGGCGAAGATGCTGTGCCGCGTACAGGCGCTCAGTCGCGAAATGTTGCGCGCGCGTATACCGACGACGCGGGCGGCGGGTACAACATCGATCCAAGCGTCGTGCGTCTTGGCAAAAAAACTGGTCCGTATGCGGACGCCAAAGACCCCACGATTCCGTCTGAGTCGTTATACAAAACCGCAAATGACATTTGGCACGGCCGAGTTATGGGGTATGGCGACGATTTTTCCCGCGGGTTTACCCCGCAAGAACACGGTTTTTTGACAGGTGAAAATCTTGTCCTTGCCGAAGCTGCGCAACGTAAATTGGTTGGTCGTGACGTGTTGCCAGAAGGGTATCAATTTACGCCGCGGTCGGCGCAGGCTGCGACGTGGGGCGGGCAGCGACTTGCGAAATACAAAAACGATTACGACAAAGCAGTAGCAAAAGCGTTGCGTGCTGGCAAGCGACCGCCAAAAGCGCAAAGCGAAGAAGAGCTAATTGAACGTGCAAGGTATGGCATCGATTCAGCGGTGCCGCGTTATATGGCAAACGACACGTTTGAATTTGTAACGGGTGAAAACACCGGCCACTTGGCTGGACTCAACCGCGCTGACGAAGCGACGCGAACCGCGTACACCGACGCGATGGGTGAAGCGTATTTGCGCACGCCTACAGGCGCCATGCGCGACCCAATCTATGACTCGTTCCAAATGTATCAGCGAGAAGCGTTGCCGACGCGCGGAACATACATTAATTCGGCTGGCGAACTTGAGACTAATCCAGGCTTTACCGCTCGACCGTTAGTCAGTTTGCGCCCGTCAGACTTGGGCACGACGGCGTCTGGCAAACCAAGACGTGGCGGCGCAGAAATGGTGCCAGAAGACACACGCGCAATTCGCTATGCGGCGGCGTTACGAGGATTGACGACAGGCCAAGAGGCAACTGGTTTCAACAAATTTACGCCTGTCAGTAGCAGCATGAAAGGATTTGAGAAAACTGGAGCCCGTTACACTGCAAGCAACGCTGACGATCTAGAAACTGCTCGTAGGGCCTTTGAAGATCAAGGGCTTGATGTAATCCAAGTCGGGGATGGTTTGCACGTTGTTCAGTTTCCTCCAGAAGTTGGGCCCCCAACTCCAGGCACTGTTATTCAAAAACGCGTCAAAACGGCGAGCAAAAATTTACCAGGCGAAACAGTAGTTGGGCGCGCGGAGACGGGTCTTGAAGTAATTCCTTGGACCTCGCAGCAAGGCACTGGCGAGACAACGCGAGCCGTTCTTGAGCGACTTGTTAACAACCCTGATTACGCAGTGAAAGACGCAGCAAAGCGTATTGATGCGGGGCGCTTCCGCAAAACAATGAAACCTATGAACGAAATTGATCGCGCGCTTGCGACTGAAAAAAATATGCCTATCCGCGAAGACTTAATAAAGTTGCGCGAAATGCTATCGGAGGTTGGCTTAGAAGGTGTAATCGATTACGTCAAGAAGACGGGGGGCGTTGCTTTACCGGCAATCGCTGCTGTACCGACACTTTCTTCCCTTCTATCACAGCCCGACGATCTCGAGCAGTAATTGCTAGCCCTACACAATTGCGTTGCTTGTGCCAAAACATTTGTTCTTGAGCTTTTGTCAACTTGGAAAAATACGGCATATAAACCTTCTGTTGAGATTGTAACAACAATGACCCGCAAACGCTATAGATACGACCCCAAACTTGGGGAAATGGTCGAAATGACTAGCGATTACGAGCGCAAATTGAGAAGAGGCGCGCGTAATCACTTGGGCAGCCTGTGGGGCGACCGCCACTACGACGGGCTCCAGGCAACTGACGGCACTGACATCAGCACGCGCAAAAAGCACCGCGAGTATATGCGGCGCACCGGCTACACGACCGTGGACGACTTCACCGATTCCTGGG
>Ga0194128_10006132_pt1 | contig 16364 bp, 11 predicted proteins | sample TA2KigCa65mmetaG_FD_148650 | JGI IMG/M metagenome (GOLD analysis project Ga0194128, IMG submission 148650) | Freshwater microbial communities from Lake Tanganyika, Tanzania - TA2015037 Kigoma Deep Cast 65m | ecosystem: Environmental > Aquatic > Freshwater > Lake | place: Tanzania: Lake...
TCCCCATCCGTCCGGCAGTCCATGCGCGCTGCCAAAGTTGCCGCCGGCGACCCCGATCCGTGCTCGCCGGTGCCGGCGCGCCGCCCGCGCGATCACTCAGCAACGCAACTACCTCGGCATTCCCGTCATCGTTTAGCGCTCGCGCAGCGCCGGCGGAACGCACATCGCCCTTCAATATAACCCGGCCCCTGACGGGGCTCGGCTCGCCTAGAGATCGACTTCGAAATAATGCCCGCGACTGACGACTTTGCCGCGATCGCTGAGTTGAAGGAACACGTGATAGCGCCCCTTGGGGAGGTGGGCCGGCAACTCGACGACGTTCGAGCCGCCGCCGGCCTGTCCGCCTCGAACTGTGAGCGAGGTCTCGAACACGTGCTGTTTCTTCGTGTCCTGATGCTCGAGCACGACGGCAGGTTTCACTTCGGCGCCTCGCTCGATCAGCCGGGCCGTGTATTCGTATTCAAAGATCAGGCTGCGTTTGTCTGGCTTCGTGTAGCGTGCGGGGTCGGCCCGGCGCAGGATCGAGATCAGGTCGCCGCACGGGGATTTGAGCTTGTCGTAATCATCGGGCATCCAGGCCGTTGCTTTCTCAATTGCGTACTGCATCTCCTGCGACGGGTTCGTGTCGTAAAGCTCCTTGAGCACCGCGTTGGCGCCGTGCAGATCGACGACCAAAGGCTCGCGTTTGTTTTGCGAGATGCCTTGCCCGAAGTAGTCGAGATTGCGCAGGAGCGTGCGGGCCAATTCCTCGTGCTTGGCGCCTGCGCGCAGGACCTTGGCGATGCGCGTCTGGTACCCGGAGTTGCCCTCGTCGGCCACCTCGACCGTGCGGTGCCCGTTGCGGGCGATAGCGGTGTGGACCGAGCGATACGCGGCGCCGGCCTCGCCGATCGCACGCGCGTGACGCAAGCGAGCCGCCATCGGCTCCTGCTCATTACTGACGCGCGCCAACAGGAAATCGCGCCCCTTGGCGGTGCCGAAGCCGCACTGCAGAACCGACACGTCGTTATAATCCTTCGCCACCGCCAGCGCCTGGCTCAACAGTTCGAAATCGTACCGTTCGGCAAAGCGCACACAGATGCGCTCCGTAAAGTGATCGCGTCCAACCATCACCTTGGATCGGTCGGCCAGCACCTTGACCAGCTTTTGAACATCGAGCTTATCGGACTTGGCTTCGACCAGGCGCGCCAATTCTTGGGTGTCGCGCAAGCTCGTTTCGATCTGCTTGCGGAACTCGTTGACGCCGAGCGGCTTGACCTTGCCGTCGATGGTTCGAGGCCATGCGACCAGCGGCCCCGGACTGCCCCACTGGGTGAATGCGTGGACCTGGTCGGTATGGATGAGCCGAACGCCGCCGGTCACCGGCCCATAGATGACGGCATCCTCGGGAATGCGGAAGAACTCGTTCGCCTTGACGCGCACCAGGAAGAGCACGACGCGATCGCCGACCTCCATGGGTTTCCAGTTGAACCTGTCCCGCGCGGGTTTTCGATAGTAGTCGAGATGCGCGACGGCGATGACCTGGCCCTTCTTGAAGCCGCCCTTGTGGATCAGCGACACTTTTGCTTCGACCAGGTCGATGGTGTCGGCCTTGAAAACGCGCGTGATCTCCGCCTCAGCCACCTCAGTGCTAAGATGCACCAGCGAATCGAGGTTGTAGACCTGCACCCGCTCCGCTCGCGCCGCTGCCATCGGGCCCGCGACAAGTGTCAAGGCGATGATCAACGCGCGTACGATTGTATGGCTCCGCATGGCACGCTCCTTTTCGACAGAACACAGCAGTCCTGAATAGTAGACGAGTTTCACGCGACCAGCAGCGCCGGATGGCGCGGCAATTCTCGGCGGGCGTCTCCAACTCGCGCATCGGGGAGCTTCGGTGCCCTTGCACGACATGTTTACCCAGAGCCCAGCACTCCTCATCGGATCGACGCCGCGCGTGTGGGCCGCGAATCCGAGCCAGCAGATGGGTCCGAGTGACGCAAATGGAACGACGGAGGAGGTTTCTTCCTGCAGCATTTGCGTTCATCTGCGGTTTCTTCATTACGAACGAAATGCGTGTTCGGGGCCGGGGAATTGGCCGGCGCGGACTTCTTGACAATAGGCTTCGACGGCGGCGCGAATCGACGCGCCGACGTCGGCGTATTGCTTGACGAACTTCGGCCGCAGATCGGTGAACAGGCCGAGCATGTCGTGAGTGACGAGCACCTGGCCGTCGCAGCCCGCGCCGGCGCCGATGCCGATCGTCGGTATTTTTACCGATAGGCGAATTTGCTCGGCCAGTTCGGCGGGGACGCACTCGACGACCAGGGCAAAGGCGCCGGCTCGCTCGATGGCGAGCGCGTCGTCAAGCAGTTTCTTGGCGTCGCGCTGAACGCGGAAACCGCCCAGGCGATGGACGGATTGCGGCGTCAGCCCGATGTGCCCCACCACGGGGATGTCGGCGCCGGTGATCGCGGCGACGGCGTCGGCGCTGCGCTTGCCCCCTTCGAGCTTGACGGCATGCGCGCCGCCTTCCTTCACCAGTCGGCCGGCGCTCTCGAGCGCTTGCGTCGGACTGAGTTGATAGCTCATGAACGGCAAATCGGAGACGAGCAAGCTGGTGCGAACGCCGCGCGCCACTAGGCGCGTGTGATAGATCGTCTCGTCAAGCGTGACGCGCAGCGAATGCGGTTCGCCTTGCATGACCATGCCGAGCGAATCGCCGACGAGGATGGCATCGACGCCGGCGTCATCGAGAAGTCGGGCCATCGTGTAGTCGTAGGCGGTGAGCATGGTCAGACGAATGCCACGCGCCTTGGCGGCCAGGAAGTCGGGAACGGTGACGGGGCGGCGCCGTTTTTCCGCCGCCAGAACACCGTTGCCATGAGCCGAGACCGAAGTGGACATGGATCGCCCTCTTGCGCTTGTATCATTATACGGCTGTCGGCCTGACATTGGACGGTTCTGACGTGACCGCATCAGCAGCCCGAGCGATCTCCCGCCTCTTCTCTGTGTGAGGCAAGAAACCCGCTCCCGAAGCGAGGATTTCAGGGCGAGATCAATGAGGAGGCAGCAACCGACCTGACATCGTGCGCGGCTCGTCGATTGGCTATCTCTGACGTGAATTTTCGGAGGCGATGGGTAGCAGGAATACCGGCCTTTGAAAACCGGCGCCTCCGCGCGACACGCGGCGTATGACATCGCGTGGCGAGCGGTCGCGTCCCATCATGTCGGGGAGCATGGCCGGGCGAGGCAGATGCTCGTCAACCCAGACGCCGCGCAGGTCCAGGGGCAGGCGTTCCAGGTCGAGATACAACTGCATGCGCGTGGCGTCGATGCTGAGCCAGACGCCAAACATCCTCACCTGAGCGTTGTTCAAGCCCGTGAGCGCACCCAGGTATTGGTTGGTCAACGCCGCCGCGTTGGCCTGCACGGAGGTTCCCGATCCCTTGAGCGCGTCGGGGTCGGTCGGGGCGATGATGACGTCGAGGGCGCTGTCCACCTGCTTGTAGAGCGAGTGAACCAGTTTCTTCTGGATGTGATAGTTCTGGACGAAGAGTTGCAGTTGGCGAACGTCGAAGCGGACTTGAGCCGCGACGCTGTCTTCAAGGGTCATTACGGTGCGCCGTGCCGCCTGGTAGCGAATAAGCGCCGTGCGATAGGCGTTGCGCTCGGCGACGCGATTGAGCGGTAGCTGGAAGTTCAAGCGAATCTGCTGGTTGACGCGTTCCGGCACGAAGACGAGCGGGCGAACTCCGGTCGGCGCGGTTTGCGCTTGCAGGTCATATGACACGGTGGCGACGCCCATGAGCGCATTGGCTGTCACCTTGAGTTGTCGCCACGCGTCAACGACTTGAGCGCGAGCATTCTGCAGATCGAGCCGTTGGGCCAGGGCCGCGCGGACGGCGACTTCCTGAGCCTTCTCGACGTTCTCGGCGATCAGGTCAAGGCCGTCCAACGGAGCGGGCAGGACCTCAGGCCAATTCTTCATGACCGCTTCGAAGCGCTCGTTACGGGCGTAGACCAGCATCGCCTTCGCCTTATGCAGGACCAGGCGAGCCAGTTCGATTTGCTTCTCTCGAGCCGGATCTCTTTTGTCGCCGACTTTCGCCTTGGGCAGCTTGGTCCACGGCTCTGGTTCGTAGTTGCGCAGTTCCTTTTCCAGGGCGGCCAGATCGATCTCAAAGTTGGCGCGGAGGAGCTTCGCTTCGTCGTCTGATGAGAGCGACTTCTTCTCAATTTCCAGATCGGTTTTCCGCTTGAGCAACGAGCGTCGCTGCTTTGTGAATACCTCGACGGTGTCCTGGAAGACGCCGCCTTTCAAGTCGCGCCAAATGCCCCACGATTTGGGGAAGTCGATGGCAAACTGAGTTCCACGCACGAGCGGGCTCTTTTTTCCATCCGACAGAATCTCCGTGATGGCGGAGCGCAGGTCTTTCGCGGACAAGAGCTCCTGCTTCTCGAATCGCTCGATTTTGCGGTTGGCGGCGCCGGATTGATCGATGAGTTCGTAGTAGTTGTCGAGTTGCCGAGTGATCGGCCGAGCCGGCGCATCATCGAGAACGAGCGGCATGTTCGTGGGCAGCCCGAGCAGGATCTTGAACTGATCGAGGTTGTTGGCGACGAACTGCTGGTCGCTGAGTACGGTGTTTTGCGCTTGCAGGAGTTGGGCGCGAATCTGGTCGACCTGCAATGGCGAGTAGAATCCGCCTTCTTGATACGCTTCGATGATCTTCATCGTTTCTTGCAGATCGTGCGCAAGCTTGCGGTCGGCGGCGAGATCGCATTGGCGATAGAGGCTGGGCAGGTAGCCGACCGATCCACCGGCTACATCAGTGCTGGCCAGGCCCAGGGCGGCAAGAGTTGAGATCGGCCCCGTGACGGCGCCGCCTGCGGCCGCGTTCAGACTCGTCGGCAGGCTGGAGCCGAGCGCAATCGTGACGTTGAATTGTTTGCGGAAACGCGCATAGGCGCGGATGTTGTAGAACAGGTTGCGCTCCGCCTGGGTAAGCGGTTCGAGGGTGACGGCTTTTCCACCGCCTTGCAAGAGTGGTTGGGCCAGGTTGACGTTGATCGCCGACGTGCTGGTGAACCCGTTGCCTGCGAAGTTGAACGCCGTCGTGTTGGCGAAGTCGGTGGTCAGCAGAGCGCCGGTTGCGAAGAGTTTGCTGAAACCGAGCGTGCTGCTGCCGGTCCAGTTGTTCTGCTGGCCGTTCCGTGTCTGCGAACCGGCCCATTGGCGAATCCAGTCGGCCGTCGCCGCCCATTGATAAGCGAAGTTGAATCGCTGCTGCGTCACCGGCAGAGCAGCCAGGTACAATTGCTCGCGAAACGATTGATACTGCGGGCTGTTGACGACGCCAAGCTCGATCATTTGATCCATGCCGAGTAGGAACGGCGCCTGCGTGCCGTGCAGGCCTTCGTCAATGTAGGCTTGCAGCAAGTTCTTATTTTCTCCCGAGGGACGCTCGAGCTTGTCCCGCTTGACGGCCTCTTCACGAACAGCACGATTCTCCGCGTCCCAGGCTTTTATCATCTCGAGAAACCCGGTGCCCCAGACCTGAGCGACGCCGCCATGGTGGGTCGGCTTCTGCGGATGCGGTGACAACTTCCAGGCGGCCTCATCGTCGGGGGGCATCGGCGGATGATCCGGATTGGTGGTGTCGGCAAACCGTGCTCGGCTATCCGGATAGACATGCATCTGCTCGATCTTGCACTCCGGAATCACATCTTTTTCGGCCAAGATGTCGTTGACTTCGCGATCGGTGGACTTGCGATAAAACGACCGCGTGCAACCCGCGAGCGCCAGGGCAATGCCGAGGCACAGGGACGCAGTCACTACCGCTCGAGCGATATTGCCGAGCCTCTCCATTTTCTCGATCCTTCGGGGATGAACTCCGTGCAGGCGTCACAGCAAGAAAATCCGGCTCCATCGTTATCGGCGGAAAAGTTTGCCCGCTTGAACGCGGGATATTTCCTTCGCTTACGCTCCGAGCTTGAAAGGTGCCGTTTCGCGCGATTGCGACGCTTTTGACATCTGTGCCCTTTATCCCCACGACGCAACCGATGCGAACGGGTGTTGCGCGGCAATTCAAAGGGACGAAAAGAAAAAATGCGATGGTGTCGCCACGGACCGGCGATATAAGGCGTCCGCTTGGGCGCCGGGAGACCATCCAAGGAAGGGTGCACGGATGCGCACGCGAATCCTGTTGGGCATCGGGCTACTGTTGATCGGCGGCGCGGCGACCGGCCAGGCGCAAGACGTGGTCTGGCGAGCCGCGAACCCGGTGTCGCTCGATGCGCAGAAGGCAGTCTCGCTGGGTCGCCCGACGCCGCTTGCCGACCCGGGTGCGCCTGTGCCGAAGCCCACGGTAGTGCGTGGCCAATCCGGCATCCCCTCGCCGCCTCCCTATCCGGGATCGGGCACGCCTGTTTACCCCACACCCTCAGGTCCCGCTGCACGCAACATCTACGATCCGGGCGTCGTCAACAACGACTCTGATCTTGGCAACTTCTGGGTTCGCGTCGGCGACAAGTTCAAACGCTGCTGGGACGATGTCAGCGGCGGGGCGGCCGGCGCGTTTCAGGGCGACAAGATGTTTCGTAGCGACACGCGCTTTCCCCATCTCGCGTCGCCGGTGAGCAACCCGTTCTACTTCATCGATGCCCGCGCCCTTACCGAAATCCGGCCTCTGTTCATCTGGCAACACACGCCCAACTCCAACCCCGTCTGGAACGGGGGCAATAACTTCGTCTTCGCCGCCGCCGGCAGCGTCGCCATCACGCCGCACATCTCCCTCGTCGTCAATCGCCTCGGCTTCGAGACCATCTCACCGCGCGGCGGGACGCCCGATATTTCGTCCAGCACAGGTTTCTCCGAAGTCTTGCTCGGCCCGAAAATCTCCTTCGGCAGCGAAACCAGCAATAGCGTCTTCGCCTTCGGTTTGACGTTCGATATTCCCGTCGGATCGAGCCGGGTTCTGCAGGACACCGGGCATCTGATGCTCATTCCCTACTTCAGCTACGCCCAAAGCTTTGGCCGATTCTATGACGGACAGTTCACCTTCATGAACACCACCGGCTACACGTTCCGCACCGACACCACGCGAACCGAAGCGTTCTTCAGCAGTTTCCATCTCGATTACAACCTCGGCGGCGCCAATCGCGTCTACCCGCTCGTCGAGATGAACTGGCGGCATTACATGCGCAACGGCGGCGCTCGGGCCCTCAACTTCGAAGGCAGCGACCTGGGCAATTTCGGCTCCATGTCGGTCTCAGGCCGAGACGAACTGACCCTGGCGCTCGGCGCCCGCGTGCGTATCAACAACTTCGCCTGGTGGGGCATCGCCGCCGAGTTCAACGTGCTCCCCAACGGCGATGGCCGACACCTGGATCAATTTCGCCTGACGACCGATCTCATCTTCCGGTATTAGAATGAGGTGGCGTTCACGTTCAGCGCTCGCATGGCGCCCTGCGCACGCTAAACGAACATGAAACTCTCATGAAAACGCCACTCCAAGCCATCTCGCCGTCAGCGATCCATAGAAAAGCAAGTAGCCACTCTCGATGGGGCCCGGCCATGAACAAATCGCTCGGCGTCTTGCTCGGTAAAATTTGTCAGTATGTCTACGACTTCGATCCCGCCTCATTGCCCGTACTGGGCAATCCGACGGCGACCAAGGTCAGTGACAAGGCGACGACGCCGACCTCGTTCGCCGGTGTCTTGCGTTACTCGGACAAGACAGTGCTGGCATTTCAGGGAACGATCACCCAAAAAACGTGGCAATCGGTCAAGGATTGGCTTCAAAACTTTCGCGTCAAACGGATCAAGGCGATGGGCTTGCCGGGCATGGTGCACGAGGGCTTCGTGACGCAATTGCAGATGGTATGGGACGGCATCGTCGCCAACCTCAAAAACAACACGCAGCCGTTGTACGTGACAGGGCACAGCCAGGGGGCGGCCGTGGCGGCGCTGGCGACTAAGGCGCTAACGCAAGCCGGCATCCCCGTGACCGCTACATACACCTTCGCCGCCCCTCGGCCCGGCGACGACGCCTTCGCCGACTCCGTCACGACGCCGGTCTATCGCTTCGAGTTCGGCGACGACGTCGTGCCGCACGTGCCGTTCCACAGTCTCAGCCTGGGCGGCTTCGAAGATAGCATCAACGCCCGACTCATGGCTCACGCCCCGCAATTGGCCGAGCTGATGCGCACCGCGTCCGAAGGCTATCGCTCGGTCGGCCGACTCTACTACGGTCGCCCCGGCGAGCAGCTTCAGGAGAACCTCGACGCAGCCGCCGAGGATCGCCTGGCTCGCGCCCGGTACATGCTCATGCTGATGGCAGGCAGCGATTTGTTCAACCATCACCACATGCCGAACTATATCGGCATGCTGGGGTGATACAGCATCGTAGGCATCACGCTCCGCCTGATGGATGCACCCGGAAGTGCATAGTTTACGCAAGGCACGCGTTTCTCGCATCACGCGGAGCGTGATGTCTACTCATCCCAAAAACCACGGCATCAATTCGTGCCCTTTTGCGAAAATGGTCGTCGCGTTGTCGGCAATCGCTTCGTCGTACGAGGGTTGCCCGTGCGCCTTGATCCCGGTTCCCGCGACGGCGAACGGGACCATGCCATAGGCATGTGCCCGCGTTCGCAACGGCGTGCGGTGGTCCGGCGAGACGAGAATGCGCCAGTCGCCATGCGCCGGCAGAGCCGACAGCAGCGGGCCGACGATGTGCTCGTCGATTCGCTCGAGTGCTTTGACTTTTTCGTCCGCCTTGCCCTCGTGCGAAGCCTCATCGGGCGCTTCGACGTGCACGCATACCAAGTCGTGCGACTTGAGCGCCTCCACGCCGTAGCGTCCCTTGGCGGCATAATCCGTGTCGAGATAGCCCGTGGCGCCGGGGACATCGATGCGCTTCCAGCCGAGCAAGACGCCGACGCCGCGAACCAGATCAACGGCGCTCAGAATCGCCCCCTGTTTGCCGAAGCGCTGCGCAAAGGGCGCCAGCGTCGGCGCCTTTCCCTGGCCCCACAGCCAAATCTGCGTGGCGTCGCGCTTGCCCGCGGCCCGGCGAGCGGCATTCGCCGGATGATCACGCAGTATCGCTCGGCTTCGCTGCATCAGGTCACGCAGCAAGTCCGCTCCCGGGCCTTGGGGCAAATGCCCGGCGATCGGCTTGTCCGGGATATCGTGCGGCGGCTGCGTCTTCGTCTCGGCCGCAAACGGGCTCGCGGGGGAACTTGCACGAAATATCAGGATGTTGCGATAGCTGACACCCGCGTGAAATTCGAGTCGCCCGGTGATTCCGCCAATCTGAACGGGTCCGGCGAGTTTCTCGTTGATCCCCTGAATCAGCGCCTTGCCGGAGTCGTTGTCGATATGCCCCGCGGTGAAGTCGCGCATCTCCTCGTTGTCGACGTGCACGAGGTTGCAGCGAATCGCCCAGTCGTTTGGGCCGAGCGTCAGCCCCATCGCCGCGGTTTCCAGCGGCGCCCGGCCCGTGTACACGACAAGCGGGTCGTAGCCGAACAGGCTCAGCGTCGCGACATCGCTGGCGGGCGTCAAGCCGGGCGGCACGTTGTCGGTGCGGCCTACCAGGCCGGTCTGAGCGATGCGGTCCATATTCGGCTTGCGCGCCGCCTGTAGCGGAGTTTTGCCGCCGAGGGACGCTTGCGGTTCGTCCGCACAACCGTCCGGGATGACGATGACGTATTTCATGATGAAGATTAGCTGTTTTTTGTGCGCGGACACGACGATCAATCGGAAAGCGCCGAGCGAAGGTTAAACGAAAACACGGCTACCCTTCGGTCAAAGCGCCGATAATGGCAAGGTGCGTCGGGTGCGCTTTGAAGAGCATATAGGCGCGCACCATGTCGGTGGCCGTTCGCGCCTGCATTTTTTCCATGAGATTGCCGCGATGGATATCGAGCGTCTTGGTGCTGATGCCCAGCTCCGCGGCGATCGCCCGATTCGGCATGCCGGTGACCATCAGGTTCAACACCTGCCGTTCGCGCTTGGTCAGCAAGTCGATACGCTTGGCTGCCAACGCCCTCTCATCGACGAGCTTCTGACAGCGCGCAAAGAACGCACAGGCCTTGCGCGCCGACTCGGCAATCAGCTCGATCCGCTCGACCACATCGAATGCGCCGGCCTTGATCGCTTGCACCGCCGACGTAACATTGTGCTGCCTAGCCAAGAGCACCACGGGGATCACTTGCTGTACGTCTGCAAGTTCCTTGATCAACTCAAGTCCGTGGTGGACCTCCGCAACGACGCAACCCACCGGCTTATGGCGATCCACGGACTCGATAAAGTCAATCACCGTGCCATGGGTCGCCATCGTCAGACCGGCCGCCTTGAAACTCGGCTTAAGGGCGTTTCCGATGGCAGCGTCAGGCGAAACCACGGCGACGAGATGCTTTGCGCTCATGCACACACTCTTGAATACAGAAATAACTCTTCGAGATTACAGAAAAACCCCAGGTCATGCGGCTAATGAAGTAGGCACATCCACCGCTATTCTATTGAAAAGCTGTAGGGTGCGTGCAATGCACCGCTCGACGCACGCGATGCGTTGCACGCACCCTACGGGCTCACGGCGCGGCGACCTTGGGCGGCAGCTGGTAGCCTTCGATGTTCAAGCGGATGCGATACAGGCTTTTGCCCGCCGTGATGTAGAGCGTCGAGCGCTCGTCGCCGCGCCCGAAGCCGACGTTGGTGGGAATCTCGGTTTTGATGTAATCCAACTCCTTGCCCTGCGGAGAATAGACGTAGATGCCTGGCCGCTTTTCATCGCGGACGGCGACGTAGAGGTTGCCGGCCACGTCGGCGCACAACCCGTCCGGGCCGTCCTCCGGAGCGTAGTCGACGAGCACTTTGCGGAACTTTGCCGTTCCGTCGGCTGCGAGGTCGTAGGCCAAGAGGGCCATCAGGCCTTTGCGCGCCGGCGCGTCCTTGGGCAGCCGCTCGATGCCCCAGTGTCCGTTGTCGTTGGAGACAACATAAAGCGTCTTCTGATCGGGCGACACGCACACGCCGTTGGGCTTGCCGGCATCGGTAATGACGCGATGAATCGACCCGTCCGGATCGATGCGATACACCCCCTGCACCGGCTGCTCGATCGGCTCATGGCCGAGATAACGCGGATCGCTGAAGTAGATGCGCCCCTTCTCGTCGATCGTGATGTCGTTGGGAGCGTTGAAGCGTCGGCCCTCGAACATGCCGGCGATGATGTAGCTCTTGCCCGTCTTCATATCGGTCTTGATGACGCGCCGGCCGCCGTAGTCCGCTCCCTCGGCAATGATCATGTTCCCCTCGGCGTCGAACTTGATGCCATTCGACATCCCGCTCGGCGAGCGAAAGACCGTAGTCTTTTTTGTCTTCGGATCGAATTTCCAAATATGGCCTGCCTCGATGAAGCCGCGCTTGTCCTTGGCGACATGGGAGAACGTGATGTCGCTGAAATAGATGGTCCCATCCGGCGCGGAGGCACAGCCTTCGGTGAGGGTGACGCCGCCATCGAATAATAGTTCAAGCTTGGCTCCCTTGGGAACGATCGTGCTCTGCGCCGACGCAGGTTGCTCCAGGCAGAAACAGCCAAAGCCGATGAAGATGGATGAAAGGACGAGGACATGCCGCATCAGAGGTCTCCTGAATCGAGAACAGAGGTTCTTTGACCAAACATATGGAAGCCGACTTTTCTGACAATTCACTCGTTGTTCAAACGATGCACGCCTGCTTGTCGTCAATATTACTGTGGAGTAATAACATATCTGTACGATGTGTGGTGTTCTAAGCAAATCTGAATGCAGTTGCTTGTTTGGAGGCTGATCATGTTGACACGAGATTTCGTCTTGGCTACCGTTGCCGTGTGTGCAACCGTCTTCACCTTCCCGGGGCGCGGGGACGCGCAGGAACCGATCATCCGCTTGAACGTCAAGCCGACGAAGGTGGCGTTCGGCAAGTGGAGTCAGCCCACCGTTCTACGCACAGCCGAGGAAGCCGCCAAGCATTTTGGCGAGAAGCCGCTGGAAGGCGTCGATTTCAAGAAGCAGATCGTGCTCCTGTTCGCCTGGCAAGGTTCCGGCGGCGACAAGCTGGAGTACGTCGTCGCCGAATCCTTCCCGGAGCAGATCATGTTCTCGATGAAGCCTGGGCTCACGCGCGATCTGCGTCAGCATGTGCATGTGTTCGCGCTGCGATCCAACGTCAAGTGGAGCATCAAAGGCGTCAAGGCCGTTGGCGGAGGCGGCGATTCGAAAGCCTCGGAGGTCCGCCACCTGGTCTTCGCGCCCAAGGACCCGACGATCGCGTTAATAATCGGCGGTATGAACAAGGTGACGTCGTTGACAGACGCCGAGGCGGTTGAAAAACTGCTCGGCAAGAACAACGCCAAAGCGTTGATTGCCTCGGTCGACTTCGACAAAGAGCAGCTCGTGCTGGTGAGTTGGTCGACCAGTGGGCCGCCCGATGGCGTTTTGCGTCATGAAATGAAAGGCGACGCCAAGGATCGCAAGGTGACGTTCTACGTGCAGGGGCCGCCGGGAGGCGGAGTGCGTGGCCAACGCCTGCGCCTCGGCGCCGATTTCTTCGCCGTCCCGCGGTCCGTTACAGTCGTGTATGATTCGAAGGAACGTTAGCGGGATGTCACGCCACGGATCACGCGGATTTCTTGTCCATGCCATCCGTATGATCCGTGGCGAGAACGCGCCGTTGCCGACGAAATCTTTCATTTCGCGATTGCAATCGCACTCGTGCCCGGCCCCACTTTTTCCGTGGGGCCAAGTCATTGTCTGGAACGCGTGGAATCCCCGAACTCGCACTTCCTTCGCTTCCCGCTTCTTTCGGAGCCAAATCATGCGCTTTGGTTGGACATTCAGTTGGATTTGTTTCTTCGCAATCGCGACGCCGGTCGCGGCCCAGAGCAAGGGCAAAGATGGAAAGGCCACGCCAACGTGGAACAGCCGTGCCGTCTTGTCGCTCCTGCAGACTGAAGTCAAGACGACCGGATTCGCTCAGCCGATGCCATTCTCGGAGTTCCTCGAGGCGATGCGCGGCGAAGCGCAGAACTACGCTCCATCGTCCGTGCCATTCGTCGTGGACGAAGAGGCTTTCCGCGACGAAGCGCTCGATGCGCCCAAAATCCACGAAGCACCGATCCAGCTCAACGCCTTGCCTCCTAAGGCGACGCTTCAGCTTCTGTTCCGGCAAGCCCTCAAGCAACTGCCGGTCAAGTCGGCGTTCATCGTGCGCGCCGGCCGCATTGACATCGTGCCCGCGTCGAAAACGACCAAGGAATACATGCTGAACCAGACGTTCCATGTCGATTTCAGCGACCGCCGGCTAGACGCTGCCCTGGAGGAACTGAGCGAATTGACCGGCGTCAGCATCGTGATGGATGCCCGGGCCAAGCAAAAATCACAAACGACCGTGACAGCGTGCTTCCGCGATGACGTCGCACTACAGGATGCCGTGCGCATGCTGGCCGACATGGCGGAGTTGAAGATCGTTTACCTGGTGACGGGCCTGTATGTGACGACGCCGGAGCACGCCAAGGAAATGCAGAAGGAGCTCAAGGACCTCTATGAACCGAAGGCCCCGCCGCCCTTCCGAGGACGCTTTGGCCCGGGAGGCGGAGGTGTTGCGCCCGACCCGCTCATGGACGATCCGCAGAATTCGCCGTTAGCTCCGCCCTTGCCGCCCGCACTGAAGAGGCGCCAAGAAGCGGCGGCGTGAGAAGAGCCGCGCACGCAGTAAGCGGGCCGAATGCCGCTTGCTGCGTGGGCCTTATCTCGCCACCATGATCTGCACCGCCACGCGAAAGCCCAGGTTGGAGTGGCCGAAGTGGGGCGGGTCGGCGTTTCGGCTGGCGCAGCGGACGTCGGCGGGGATGTTGGACCAGCCGCCGCCGCGCACCGCGAAGCCGCGCTTCGGGTCGCCGTCGGTGGGATCGGTGCGTGGGCCGTTCGGGTACTTCCCGTAGCGCGTCGAACAGAACTCCCAGACGTTGCCGAGCATATCGTGTAAGCGAAACGCGTTAGGCCGATAGCTGCCGACCGGGGCGAGGAAAGCGTGTTCGTCATCCATCGGCATGATGACGCGAGGCCAATTGGGATGAACGCGCTTGAGCGCGCGATCGCCGAGGTTGGCGACCTTGCCGGTCTTGTCTTCATCAGGCCCCCACCAGAAGCGCTCGCCCGAACCGGCGCGACACGCCCACTCCCATTGCGCCTCCGTCGGCAGATCAAACGTCAGCCCGGCAACATCCGTGCGCTTGTTCAACCACGCGCAGAACGCCCGGGCATCGGTGTGGCTCACGTGGACGACCGGATGCATGTCTTTCAGCTCGAACGCCGCGGCATATCCGGGCTTTAGCCAGCTCGTGCCCGGCGTGTGCTTCCACACCGCTTTGGCGTCATGGGCGTTCCCGCCGCCGGTCTTTTCGATATCCGTGACGTACTTGGTGGCCTCGACGAACTTGCGGAATTGGCCGACCGTCGTTTCATACTTGCTGAGATAGAACGGCTTGGTCAGCGTGACCTGATGGCGCGGCGATTCGTCGTAGCCGGACAGGTTGTGCCCCGGTTCGTCCGCCGGCGAGCCCATCAGAAAAGTGCCGGGCGGAACGAGGACAAACGTCGTGCCGAGATCGTTGGTCCATTCGAGCGGCAAACCGAGCCAGCGGGCGTAGGCTTCTTGGTAGGCGCACGCCTTGTCAGCCGTGAACGGGAACACCGGCGCGGCGGGTGCAGGCGTCGGCGATTTCGCGGTATGCAATTTCTTCAAGGCAAGCTGCAGCTCGCGCCAACCTTCGCTCGCTTGCGGCACGGCGAACGCCTCGCCAACGAGGATGGCGAAGAGTGGCACGGTCAGTACGCACATCGTGCGGGACATCGGCAGTCTCCTATGTTCAGGTCGCATGAGTTCGCAGCGTAGGCACAAGCTGCCAGCTTGTCCCGCAGCGGCCGGCAGGCTGGCGGCTTGCCGCTGCGTGCTGCTGAATTGACGATGCCATCCTATGTGCAATTTGCCTCTTCGTTTAGCGCCCGCGCGGCGCCATGCGGACGCTAAACGAAAACGGGCACTGGCTATCGGAGTGCGAATGAAATAGCATGCGAGCATGGCCGACAACGCCGAAGCTGATTCATTGCGACGCTGGGTGTATCACCTCGTGATCGCGATTGCGTTTGCGATTGCGTGCGGGCGGATTGCGTCGGTGCAGCGCGTCTATGAGCCGGCGTTCCATCGCGATCCGGAAAAGGCCGGCGACCGGCGTCCGATCTGGCCCACGACTCGCCCCGATTCAAACTCGATGTTCGGGTCCAACGATCGCGCCCGCTGGGCGACCATCCGTGCGCTCGTGCATGACGGAACCTATGTCGTCGGCAAGCGCAATCCGGACATCGTCTTGCAATCGGCCGTCGCAATGCTCGCTGCCACAAACGGGATCGATGCAGCGACGCTCGCGCAGGCTGGATACGACACGCGAACCGATGTTTCCAATCCCAAGGTGCACAGCGGCATCATCTTCAAGCCGAAGCTCAAGGAGCACGGCTGGGCGACCATCGATCGCGTCATGGACCCGGCCACGCTGGAGTTTCATTCGAGCAAGCCGCCGTTCCTCTCCACGTTGCTCGCCGGAATCTACTGGATTCTCTATCACGTGTTCGGCCTGAGCCTGATCGATCATCCGACGATCGTGGTGCGCATCATGTTGATCCTGGTCCATGCGTTTCCCTTTGGCCTGTATCTTTGGCTCTTGACGCAGACGGCGGAGCGCTTTGGCAAAACCGACTGGGGCAAGCTTTACATCGTCACCGCCGGCGCGTTCGCCACAATGGTCAGTCCGTTTTTGATTACGCTGCAGAATCACACGCTCGGCACGTTCGCGGTGATGCTGGCATGGTGGTCGGTGTTGTGTGTATGGGATTCGACAGTCGAGCGCGGGGCGGGGGAAGTAACCGATGGCGCAGCCCCCTCACCCCCGGCCCCTTTCCCGGAGGAGGAGGGGCGTGGATCTCTGCATGTGCATTTGGCGTCGGCGGGGTTCTTCTCGTCATTCGCCGTGGCTTGTGAGATGCCGGCCCTGGCGTTCGCGGCGGCCATGTTCGTGCTGCTTGTGTGGTGGCGTCCGTGGGCGACGCTGCTTTGCTTCGTGCCGGCGGCGCTTGTGCCGATGGCGTTGTTCTTTGGCACAAACTATCTGGCAATCGGGACCTGGCGGCCGGTGCAGTCGGACTTTCGTGGAAGCTGGTATCGCTATGAAGGGAGCCATTGGAACCCGCCGCCGGTAGGGCAGAAGAAGTACGGCATCGATTGGGCCAAGGATCACGAGTCGCGTGGCCAATATGTGCTGCACGTTCTCGTTGGCCATCAC
>Ga0194128_10006135_pt1 | contig 16359 bp, 17 predicted proteins | sample TA2KigCa65mmetaG_FD_148650 | JGI IMG/M metagenome (GOLD analysis project Ga0194128, IMG submission 148650) | Freshwater microbial communities from Lake Tanganyika, Tanzania - TA2015037 Kigoma Deep Cast 65m | ecosystem: Environmental > Aquatic > Freshwater > Lake | place: Tanzania: Lake...
TCCATTCTCACCGTGCTCGTAGGCGAGATATGGGGGAGTGTGACGCGGGCTGGATTGGTCATCGTTGAATCGCATGTTGGCTTCGTAGGCACTCCAGCCGAAGTCAACGACATCGACCGGCGCGGATACGTCGGCCGCCCCACCACCGGTGGCGTTGCCGAACGCCTCGCCCACACGCCGTGAAACATCGTCAAGCACGCTGACTTCTTCCCACTTGTTCTGCCCGACATCAGCCAACCACAAACGATCTTTGAACAAGTCGATACGCCACGGGTTGCGCAGTCCTTTGGCGAGCATCCGCACCGTGCCGTCACGCGGGTCGACACGCAGAACCTTACCCAACATCGACTTGTCGTCGAGCGACAGTCGCTGCGGATCATCAGCCGAGCCTCCATCGCCCATTGGCACGAGCAACACTCCACTCGGTTCGACGACGATGTCGCCGGCGTTGTGGTTACGGAATGGTTGCTCGATCACGAGGAGCGAGCGAAGCGTCGACCGATCGAACTGTCCGTCAGTGTTCACGCGCAGAGATGCGATGGTGTTGTGGCCGTCAAGATTGGTGTAGTTCACGTAGGCGGTAGCACCATCGTTGGAGAAGGCGAGACCGAGCAAACCCCGCTCACCATTGCCATCGGTGAGATCAGAGATGTTGAGCGCGGGCTCGCCATTGAACGCACCATTCACGAATTGCCAGACTGTTCCGACACGCGACACGAAGTAGATGGCGTCATCGCCCGGTCGAGCCGCCACGTCGACGGGTTGCTCGAGCGAGCCGACCTCAACGAGTGAGAGCGATGCGAATTCAGCGGCGCCCGAAGCGACGGGTTGCACGGTCCCGGGTCGTGCTCCGACGTCTACGGCCTCGGGTGCGAAGTCGTCGTTGGCCGACGGTGATGGCGCGTCGGCTTGTTGCGGACGGCATGCGACGAGAGTGCCGAGCACGACCACGAGCGCTAACGATGCGCGTCGCACGTCAGGTCCGCGCCGAGTCGAGCCCCTCAAGCAATGTGTTCCAACCGAGCACTGCGCACTTGATGCGCACGGGGTATTTCACCACACCCTGCAGCGCCTCGATGTCGCCGAGGCGAATGTCGGCGGGGACTTTGCCGTCGTCTTCCTCGATGGTCATCAGTTGTTTGAAGCGTTTGGCGACTGCACGAACGTCGGCGACCGACTTGCCCTTTACCGCAATCGTCATCATCGACGCCGAAGCCTGACTGATTGAGCAGCCATGCCCGCTAAAGCGCACGTCGCGTACGACACCGTCGGCAATATCGAGGAAGATACGAATCTCATCACCGCACAACGGGTTGGCACCCTCGGTGCAGGTGGCAGGCGGGGGGAGCTCACCTTTGTTACGTGGGGTGCGGTAGTGATCGAGGATGACTTCGCGGTAGAGATCTTCGAGATTGCTCATCGCACACGGTCGCTTTTCATGGTGAGAGTAAAGCCGTTCCTGACCTAAAAAATACTGCTTACATCGTCGAGTGCCTCGACAAGGGCATCGACATCGGATTCGTTGGAGTAGAGATACATGCTCGCCCGGGCCGTGGCGTTCGCGCCGATCAGACGCATGAGTGGTTTGGCACAGTGGTGCCCTGCGCGCACATACACGTTGTGTTGGTCGAGCACCTGGCTGACATCGTGGGGGTGCACGCCACGGAAGGCAAACGAGAATGTCGCGCCGCGCATCTCAGGGTTGACGGGGCCGTGGATCGTGATGTCGTTGCCGTAACGAGCGGTGAGCGCGTGATACGCGTAGTTGGTCAATTCCATTTCGTGACGGCGCACTTCGTTCATGCCGATACCTTGCAGAAAATCAACTGCCGTACCGAGACCAACCACTTCCACGATGGGCGGCGTGCCGGCCTCGAACTTGTGCGGCAACTCCGCACAAGTGAAGTCGTCGAGGCGTACATCGCTGATCATTCCGCCGCCACCAAGGAACGGAGGCATCGAATCGAGCAAATCTTCGCGAGCCCAGAAAACTCCGACGCCGGTTGGCCCGCACATCTTGTGGCTGGAGAATGCGAGCATGTCGGCATTCCATTGCTGCACATCGGTGGCCATGTGCGGCACCGACTGACAACCATCGACGATCGCGATGGCACCGGCGGCGTGAGCCGCAGCGCAGAGCTCACGGGTGGGGTTGATGGTGCCGAGCACGTTCGACATTGAGGTGAATGCAAACGCCTTGGCGCCGCGCAACAACTGGTCGAGCGAGGAGAGGTCGAGTTGGAAGTCGCTCGTCAGTGGCACCCAACGAATCTCGAACCCCTTCTCTTTCGCCAGCATCTGCCACGGCACGATGTTGGCGTGATGCTCCATGTGGGTGAGCACGACGGCGTCACCCGGCTGGAGATTCGCGCGACCCCACGACTGGGCGGCCAGGTTCAACGATTCTGTGGCGTTCTTGGTGAACACCACTTCGCGCGAGGAGCGCGCATTGATGAACTTGGCCACCTTCGTGCGCGCCGCTTCGTACACATCCGAGGCCTCCGTCGCGAGCGAGTATGAGCTGCGTCCAATCGGCGAGTATGACTCACGCATGAAGGAAGACATCGCGTTGATGACGCACTCCGGCTTGTGCGACGTGTTTGCGCTATCGAGGTAGTGGATCGGTTTGCCGGCCACCATGCGGCTGAGCAACGCGAACTCCCGGCGAACGGCGGCGACGTCGAGAGTCATACGCGCTCGCTACGGAACGAGTCGTAGCCCGACTTCTCGAGTCGCTCCGCCAATTCCATGCCGCCGGTCGCGACGATACGCCCGTCAACCAGCACGTGCACGAAGTCGGGCTTCACTTCGTCGAGCAAACGCTGGTAGTGAGTGATGAGCACGATGCTGAGCTGCGGGCGCGCGGCGCGCACCTCGCGAATGCCCTTGGCGACGATCCGCAACGCATCGATGTCGAGCCCCGAATCGGTCTCATCGAGGATCGCGAGGTCGGGTTCAAGCATCGCCATTTGCATGATCTCGTTGCGCTTCTTCTCGCCACCGGAGAAACCTTGGTTGAGATGACGATCGACGAACTTGGAGTCCATGCCGAGCCGCTTCATCCAATCCATCGCGGCGAGACGCAACTCGAGAATCGAGAGATCGATGCCTTTGCGCGCTGAGAGCGCCTGCCGGAGGAACTGCAACACCGAAACACCGGAGATCTCCTGCGGATACTGAAAACCAAGGAAGATGCCGCGTTTGGCTCGCTCGGTGGTCGAGACATCGGAGATGTCGTCACCCTTGTAGACGACTGTGCCGCTCGTTACCTCATAGGCGGGAGAGGCGAGCAGGGTGTTGGCCAACGTCGACTTGCCGGATCCGTTCGGCCCCATGATGGCGTGAACTTCGCCTTCGCGAACGGTGAGCGAGAAACCACGCAAAATGTCGTTGTCGCCCTCGACCGCTTTCGCGTGCAACTCGTGAACGCGCAGCAACTCGGGTGCGGTCGTGCTCACCCCCGCAACGCTATTCGCGACGGCCAATTTCCACTACGCCGATAGGGGAAATTCGCATGGTGCATTCGTCACCATCCGCGTGCCACCCACTCGTCGAGATACGGTCGCTCGGCGCCGATCGTGGTGTCGGTGCCGTGGCCGGGCAGCACGATGGTGTCGTCGGAGAAGGCAAAGAGCGAGTTGCCGATCGAAGAAATGATCGTGGTGAAGTCGCCGCCGTCGAACTTTGTCGCACCCGGCCCGCCCGGAAAGAGCGTGTCACCGGTGAACAGCAGTGGCGTGCCGGCAACATGAAAACAGATCGAGCCCTCGGTGTGTCCGGGCGTGTGCACGGCGTGCAAGCGCAGGCGACCTACTTCCACCACTTCTTTGTCGTCGAGGAACAGGTCGTATCCGACGTCCTTCAACCGTGGTGCATCGAGCGCGGTCACTGCCACCTCGTAACCAGCTTCGCGCAGCGCGGGCACGGCCTGAATGTGGTCCCAGTGGCCGTGGGTTTCCAGCACGCGCCGCACCCCGAGGGTGGTGCACAGGTCGAGCAACTTCTCGTGCTCGTTGGCGGCGTCAATCAACACCGCCTCGCCAGTGGCACGGCAGCGCACCACGAACACGTTGTTGTCGACCGGCCCGACCACCAGACGATGCACGTCCACATCGGAGTTCTGCCAATGGAGGGTGGTCATACCCCAATTCTCGCATCGGTCGCGGCCATGTATGAATGGCCTATCTGGCTGGGTTTCTCACGATGGCTGGGTCTCGCGGTGGGTGGATCGGCGACGGGTCGTACGGCGACGGGTGGCACGCTTTGGCGGACGGCTCCGATTGGCGGTTTTTGCCCTTCGTCCGACAGTATGAGGGGCATGAACTTTGCCTTTACCGAAGAACAAGAAGAACTCCGCAAGACGGTGCGCGCCTTCCTCGATTCGAAGTCGCCGGAAACCGCAGTGCGCGCGCAGATGGAAACCGAGCAGGGTTTCGACAAGGCGGTGTGGGATCAGATGGGTTCGCAGATGGGCCTCATGGGCCTGCACATCCCCGAAGAGTTCGGCGGGATGGGTTTTTCGTACGTGGAACTTGGCGTCGTGTTGGAAGAGATGGGTCGCGCCCTCGTGTGTGCGCCGTACTTCTCCACCGTGGTGCTCGCAGCAAACGCGTTGTTGCAGAGCGGTGACGACGCGGCAAAAAAGAAGTATCTGCCTGGCATCGCTGCTGGCGAGACCATCGCAACGCTCGCAACGACTGAACCGTCGGGCAAGTGGGATGAAGCGGGCATCACGATGACCGCCAAGGGCTCAGGTTCCAAGTTCACACTCGATGGCACGAAGATGTTCGTGATCGACGGTCACACGGCGTCGTTGATCATCGTTGCCGCACGCACGGGTAAAGGTGTGTCGCTGTTTGCGGTCGACGGCAACGCCAAAGGACTCACCCGCACCGCGCTGTCGACAATGGACCAGACCCGCAAGCAAGCCAAGCTCGAATTCAAGGGCGTCGAAGGCGAACTGATCGGCGCCGAGGGCAAGGGTTGGGAAGTGCTGAGCAAGGTGTTCGACCTTGCCGCCGTCGGACTTGCCGCCGAGCAAGTTGGTGGTGCACAGAAGGTGCTCGACATGGCGGTCGAATACGCCAAGGTGCGCGTGCAGTTCGGTCGCCCGATCGGCTCGTTCCAGGCGATCAAGCACAAGTGTGCCGACATGTTGCTCGAGGTCGAGTCGGCGAAGTCGGCGGCGTACTACGGCATGTGGTGCGCCAGCGAGATGAACGATGAACTTGCCTCGGTGGCATCGCTGTCCAAGGCGTATTGCTCGGAGGCGTACTTCCACGCCGCGGCAGAAAACATCCAGATTCACGGCGGTATCGGTTTCACCTGGGAACACCCGGCGCACCTGTACTTCAAGCGTGCAAAGTCGAGCGAGTTGATGTTCGGCGACCCCGCGTACCACCGCGAGCAACTCGCCCAGCGCATCGGCATCTAACCGCTCGACTGCGAACGCAGCGACATCGGCTCAGTCCGTGAGCGCCGTCACCATCGCATTCCTCGTCGCTTCGGCGGCGATCGTATTCGGCATCGCGGCCGTGGCCATCGGTCGCGAAGCGCGCCGCCTAGATGCTGTTGCGCCGCGGGCGGTCTATGAGTTGGAGGATGCCGTCACATTCGTCGCGGCACGATTGCCGGCGTCGTCGCAGGCGCGGCTGACTTTCGACGAGGTCCGGGAGTTACTCGTCGTGCACATGCGATGGCTGCACGCCAAGGGCTTGCAACCGCGTGATGTGATCGATCGGCGCCAAGACATCGACGCCGAACTCGTGGTGAACGAAGAAACGCTTACTGCGTGGTTGCTCGGAGAGGCAGAACGGCTGGAAATTGACTTGCTCGATGATGTCGACGCCGTGCACGTGGTGCAGGCGCATCTCGCTTACTTCGATGAGATCGGTGCGGTCGGTCCCAAGGCCTCTTCATAACTTCGGTCGGTGTGGAAATCCGACCGCCACATGTTGATGTAGCGCTGCAGCCGCGGGTTGAAGTACGGGTCGTCATCAAGAATGTCACCCCAGCGGTGGCCAAGCTTTCCCACCTCGGCTTCGATGCGTAATGCCACGCGAGTCTTGGATTCGAAGTGATAAAAACTCGCGTACGGCGTGAAGATCACTTTGCGACCGGCCTGCTGCACTTTCAGGGCGAAGTCAATGTCGTTCCAGTTGCCCGGGAACTGCGTGCTCAGACCACCGACCTCGTCGAACACTTGGCGCGAGGTGAGCAGACACGCAGCAATCACACTTGATGTCTCGCGCTGCACGCGCACATAGTTGTGCGAACCGCGAGTGTCAGCGGGCTTCAAGCGGTACATGTCGGTGGGGTCGGGGCTGAAGATGTGGCCCGCGCTCTGAATGGTGCCGTCTTCGAAGTAGAGGATTGGCCCGACGATGCCGACGTTGGAGTCGGCGAAGAAGGCGAGCATCGTCTCGATTGCGTCAGGAGTGATGATCTCGGTGTCGTCGTTCAACAGCAAGATGTACTCGCCACTCGAGTGCGCGACCCCGATGTTGTTCTTCACGGCGAAATTGAACGCCTGGTCGTAATCCACGATCATCAGCCGGTCGCCACCGAGTCGCGACAGTTCGCTGCGTACTTCGGGTGGGGTCGGGGTATCGGCCACGACGATGATCTCGAGCTGCCGGTAGGTCGACCGTTCGAGCAGTGTGCGCACGGTGTTGACGACGAATGGCACCATGTCGCCGCGCAGTTCGGCGCTGCTGCCACGCGTGGGGATGATCACGGAAACGAGCGGTCGTTGCGCGAGGCTGCGTCGGACGCGAACTCGCGGGGTGTCGGCGTCGAATTCCACCGTTGCTGTGATGCCGACCCGGGCCAGGTGTCGTTCGACGGCGGCAGGGTTTGCGTCGGGCAAGAAGTTGGCGCTCGGTGTCACGTTGAAGACTTCCGGCACGCGTACCACGCGACGAGCGTGTTCGCACAGGCGCAGATTGCGATCGTGGGCATCGGTGTTGACGAGTGATTCAAGACCGCCGGCGGCATCAACCACGCGCCGTCGCGCCACCACGAGCTCACCGATGTAGTTGTGCGAACGGAGCCGTTCCGGAGAGAACGACGGCCGCCGTTGATACGTGGGCAACCGATCTTCTCGTTTGATGTCATGTCGCGTGTCGCCGTAGATCACATCGACATCGCTGGCAGCGCGTGCTGCAAAGTGCAGGGCATCACGTGTGACTGCGTCGCCGGCAGCCACGAAGACAACCCACTCGGCGCTTTGGTCGTCACCGAGTGTGATACGTCGACCAATGACACGATTCGTGAGTGGTTCGTGTGTCGAGACGTACCACGTTCGTCGCGTGAACCCGAGCCCCCGCAGCGATGCAGCAGTCGAAGCCAATGCACCGGCTGCACGGTCGCGTCCGTCAGTGGCGAAGAGAACGTCAGCCAATTATCGCGCCATCCGCTTCTTGAGGGCCATACGCAAGCCGAATGGCAAGTTGCGGTAGATGAATCGAATCGGTCGCATCCAATCGAGATGAATCCAGTCGTTCGGCTTCTTGTGAAACTCGTAATCACGAACTAGTTCGTCACCCTGGGTCTGCAGCGTGGCAGCACGGCGCAGCGCCGCACGTTCGCCCGCCTGCGCATCAGCCTGCGCCCAGCGCTCGAGCGTCGCTGCAACTTCCGTCGCGTCGCGAAGCGGCTTCATCCGTCGATCATCCGTCGCATTCAGATCATCACGTTGAAGCCGCCGAGAATTCGCGCAGCAAGTTCGCGATCACCGTCGATTGCGACACGTTTGTCGCCAGGGTGCCAGAACTGGCGGCCGCAGCACAATGCGACGTACGTGTTGCTGTCGAGCGAGATGGTGCAGGCAGGGTTCGTCGCACTGTCCACATGCGCGGCTTTACCACCGTGGGTGGCAACGTGGAACGTCTTTGCAACCGGGCCGGTGATGTGCACCGTCACCGTGCTGCCATCGGGTGCCTTTCCGCGCTTTCCTACAACCATCGGCAACGACCGAACAAAACGTCCGATGCTATGTTCGGCTGCGGCGCAAGAATCGTTACCAGGCAGTTGCAGGGCGCGACGAATGTCTTGGTCGTGTACCCAGGCATCCATCACGCGGATGTGCAGGAAGTCGGCGAATGTGCCCGGGCCTGTGGGGGTCATCATCTCCCGCGCGAAGTAGTCGTCGCCCGCCGTCGTGAGGGTTTCCCGGCGCTTAGCTGAGATGTCCTTCCACTCGGCGAACACCGCGGCGCCGCTCTGCGCGCGGCGGGCATCGATCTCATGTTCGTTGAATTCGCCGATCGGGTTCTTTACATGCGTGAGGTTGCTCGCGCGGTGCGTGGTCGGCGGTTCGCCGTGCAGTCCCTTTTCTGACGACACGAGATGCGAGAGCGTGTCTTGCACCGTCCAGCCTGGGCACTCCGTCATCGTCTTCCATTGCGACTCGGTGAGCGTGGCGAGCAACGAGTCGAGCGAAGCCCATACGTCGGTGAGCATGTCGATGAGCGCGGTCGGGCGGGTCATAGTGCGGGATTCTGCACGGTCTTCCACTCGCGAGTCTTCAGATATGGGTTGAACGCCTCCGCAATGTGCGCCAAGTCGGCGGTGGTCTTGGGCACCTTGAGTTCGTAGAGACCAGGAAACGTGGCTGCGTCGGTGACGAGGTTCCACAGCCGCAACGCATCGTCGCCCGTCGGTGCGGGTACGACGACCGGGCCGAAGATGGCTCGTCCGGTAGCGGGGACGATGATCGGCACGCCGAACCCACCGAGCGCGTTGACGGCATGTTCGTGATCGCGTCGCACGTCGTCGTGGGTCGTCGAGTCGGCCAAGGCTTCGCGCCATGTGTCGCGCGGTGCGCCGATTGCCGCCAGCAATTCGCGCGCGGTGTCTTCTTCATACGGTCGATGTGCCTCGAGATGCAGGGCATTGGCAGAAGCGAGATACCACGCACCACACAACTCGTTGTCGATGCGTCGCAACCAGGCCGCGATGCGCAGGGGAGTCCAGCCGTACGCGATGTCGCGCTCCCACGGCATTTTCTTGCCGGTCTCATGATTGACGACTTCCAGACTGAAGAATTTCCAATTCACCTGCAACCCGGTGAGTCGTTGCACTTCGCGAATCCATAGTGAGGTTTGGTGCGCGTACGGGCACATCGTGTCGAAGTAGAAGTCGACGGTTTCAGTCGCCATACCTGAACCCTAGGTTAGATTTGTGGCGTGCAGCGCCCCGGACGTTTCGAGCACACCCGCTTTCTCGGCGACAAACGCACGCAATTGGTGTACGACATCGATGCGTGGGATGAGGCCGCCGTCATTGACGACATCGTCAACACCAACTCCGGCATCTGTTTTGGGCCCGACACGCTGGCGGAGGCACGCAACCGCGGATACCGGCTCGCCACGGCGTGAACGGATCATTCCGCAGCGGTTCGCACACGCTGCAGCGATATTTGAACAATGGTTTGGCGCGTTCTGATGCGCGGCCGGCAGTGCTGCTGTGCCACGGGTTTCCGATTGGGCCGCAAGACGCACGACACTCGGCGAGTTCGTTTCCGGAGTTGATTGATCGCATCGCCAACGAGTTGGGTTGGGCGGGGATGACCTTCACGTTTCGGGGATGCGGCAACAGCGAGGGCGACTTCTCGCTGCAGGGGTGGATCGAGGACGTGCGCAGCGCCATCGATCATCTCGTGGCAGAAGCGCAGCCGTCCCAGGTATGGATACTCGGCACCAACACCGGCGCATCGCTCGGGTTGTGTGTGGCGGCGGATGATCCGCGAGTCAGTGGATGTGCCCTGCTCGGCCCCCGTGCCGACTTCGACGACTGGGCCGAGCAGCCGCGCAAATTCCTCGAACACACACGGGAGATCGGCGCCGTTCGTACGCCGACGTTTCCGCTGCAGTTTGACGAGTGGTCTCGCGAGTTGCGACGGTTTCGCCCGGTCGAATCAGCACGCCGTCTGGCACCGCGACCGTTGTTGTTGATGCATGGTGACGAAGACGAACTCGTGCCGGAGAGTGATTCGCGCACGATTGCAGAGGCGCATGGCAGCGCAGAGATGCACATCATTCAAGGTGGCGGTCATCGCCTGCGACACGACCCGCGGGCAATTGCGATGTTGATCGGGTGGCTCGACCGTCAGCGGTCGTAACCATCCGGATGGCGTTCGTGCCAGCGATACGCACTTGAGATGATTTCGCGGAGGTCGCGAGTTGCGCGCCAGCCGAGCACTGCACGGATGAGCGTCGGGTCGGCGAACACCGCCGCGGGGTCGCCTGGTCGTCGCCCTGCAACGCGGTGCGGGAGTTGGCGACCCGTTACTGATTCGGTCACGGCGATGAGTTGTTTCACCGACGTGCCCTGACCGGTGCCCACATTGGCAACGAGTGACGTGCCACCACTCGCCAGATAGTCGAGTGCCTTCACGTGGGCGTCGGCCAGGTCGTCGACATGCACGTAGTCGCGAATGCAGGAGCCGTCGGCAGTCGGGTAATCATCGCCGAAAATCTCGAGCATGGGCTCGATGCCGAAGAGCACCTTCATCACGACAGGCACGAGGTTGGCGGTCGCCGACCAATCTTCACCCATGTCGCCGGACTCGTGAGCCCCTGCTGCGTTGAAATATCGCAAACTCACCGAGCGCAAACCGAGTGGATCGCACGACGCAAGGAAATGTTCGACGTCGGCCTTGTTCTGCGCGTACGGGCTCTGTGGTCGTAGTGGCGCGTCTTCGTTGACGGGGGAGCCGTCGGGCGTTCCGTAGACGGCAGCCGAAGAGGAAAAGACGATCTGCCGCACGTCGTGTTCGAGCAGTGTCTCCACCAGGCTGATCGAGCCCGACACGTTGTTCTTGTAGTAGCGCAGTGGCTCGCTCACCGATTCGCCGACGGCCTTGTACGCCGCAAAGTGGATGACGCTCGCAACGTCGTACTTTCGGCACACCTTGCCGACGACGCGAGGGTCCGCGATATCACCCTCCACGAGGTCGATGTCGTCGAGTGCGTCGCGATAACCGCGCTCCAACGTGTCGAGCGCAACGACATCGCGCCCCATCTCCTGCAGCAAGCGCGCGGTGTGCGAACCGATGTACCCGGCACCGCCGGTGATGAGGATGGTCATCGGCCTAGCGCTTCTTCAGGGGGCGGCTCTGTTTGTCGCGGTCGCGAGCCTTCTCAAGCTGCTTGAATCGCCGCACCTTCAAGAGCGCTGCGTGCGAGTCGATGTCGGCGACGGTACGCATGCGATGATCACCGAATGGTTTGGCCACTCGTTGCCAACCGTCTGGCGTAACCGCAAATCGTTTCGCCAAGAGTGCGATGAAGATCTTGGCCTTCTCGTCGCCGAACCCCGGCAATCTGCGCAGTCGCAGATACAACTCTTTGGCGTCGGTGACCCCGCGCCAGATGTTCGCACCATCGTTGGCGTAGTCGGCGGAGATGATCGCGCACAATTCGTGAATTCGCTTGGCCATCGACGCCGGGAACCGATGAATCGCCGGCTTCACGCAACACAACGTGACGAAGTCATCGGGGCTCAGCGATGCAATCTGCCGCGGGTCGAGTTGCCCGAGCCGCTGCGTCAGCGTGTACGGGCCGGTGAACGCCCACTCCATCGGCACTTGCTGATCGAGCAACATACCGATGAGCAGCGCATTGCCGTCGCGGCGCAAGAGACGGTCGGCTGCGGTGATGCCGGTGACGTAGAGGTCGCGATGGTTCGTGTTCGAGCGGCTCGGCTTTGTTCGACGCGCTGTCGCTTGACGCGCTGTCGTGTGGGCAGTCTTGCGCGATGGCCGTCGCTTGGTGGTCTTAGGCATACTGCGGGTTGAGGCTCTCCGCGTCGACACCGTAGTGCGCGATGGCATCGGCAACGGTCTCAGGCTTCACTTCTCCGGTGCGGGCGAGCGCGTGCAAGGTGGCAACCACCACGTGCGGCATGTCGATCTCAAAGTGGCGGCGTAGTGCGGTGCGCGTATCGCTGCGACCGAATCCGTCGGTGCCGAGCGGTACGAAGAGGCGACTCGGCACGAAGCGGGCCACCTGTTCAGGCACGATGCGCATGAAGTCGCTGACCGCCACGACCGGACCGCTGCCGTCGTCGAGCAGTCGCGTGACATCGGCTTGTCGCGGCGCAGCCGTGGGATGCAGGCGGTTCCAACGTTCCACATCGAGCGCATTCTCGCGCAATGTCTTGTACGACGTTGCCGACCACAGATCACAAGCGACATCCCAGCGCGACTCGAGTTCGGCGGCCGCCGCACGCACCGCCGAGTGTGCCGAGCCGGAGAAGACGAGCGTTGCCCGATGCTTGGCCGTGCCACCATCAGCCCACTTGTACAAGCCGCGCATGATCTGTGCATCGAGGTCGGCGACGGCCGGGCGGGCCGGCATCGGGTAGTTCTCGTTGTACAGCGTCACGTAATAAAAGACATCGTTCGGAACCTCGCCGTACATCTCGTGCAGACCGCTGCGCACGATCGCGGCAACTTCGTAGGCGAACGCCGGGTCGTAGGCGCGACACGGTGGCACGGTGCTGGCCAAAACGAGTGAGTGCCCGTCTTGATGTTGCAACCCTTCACCGAGCAGTGTCGTGCGCCCAGCGGTCGCGCCCAGGAGAAAGCCACGCGTGCGCGCGTCGGCCGCCTGCCAGATGAGATCGCCGACGCGCTGAAAGCCGAACATCGAATAGAACGTGTAGAACGGCACCATCTCCACACCGCGCGTCGAGTACGCAGTGCCGGCGGCGATGAAGCTGGCCAGACTGCCCGCCTCGGTGATGCCCTCTTCGAGAATTTGACCGGAGGTCGACTCGCTGTACGAGAGCAGGAGGTCGTGGTCGACGGGCTCATACTTCTGGCCTTGTGACGCGTAGATCTTCAGTTCGCGGAACAGCGAATCCATGCCGAAGGTGCGCGCTTCATCGGGGATGATCGGCACGACGCGCTCACCGAAGGATGCGTCGCGCGCCAGATTGCGCAGCAGGCGGGTGAAACCCATCGTGGTGCTCACCGACTGTTGACCACTACCACCGTCAAACTCGCGGAAGGCGTCGTCGCTCGGCAGGGTGAGTCGACGCTTGGCGGTGCCGATGCGCTTGGGCACGAAGCCGCCGAGCGCACGTCGACGCTCGACGAGGTACTGGTACTCGACGGAATCTTCCGCCGGACGGTAGTACGGCGCCGCGTCGCCCTCAAGCATCTCGTCGGAAATCTCGTCGTTGAGATGCAGACGGTCGCGCAAGACGCGCAACTGTTCGACGTTCATCTTCTTTATCTGGTGCGTGGCGTTGCGACCTTCGATCTCTGGTCCGAGGGTCCAACCCTTCACCGTCTTGCAGAGAATTGCCGTCGGACGACCCGAGCCGAGGTTGTCGGCAGCCGCCTTGAATGCGGCATACACCTTGCGATAGTCGTGGCCACCGCGGGGGAGAGCCTGCAGGTCGGCATCGGTGAGGTGCGACACCATCTCGCGCAAGCGGGGGTCGGGGCCGAAGAAGTTCTCACGAATGTAGTTGCCGTCTTCAACGGTGTACCGCTGAAACTCGCCGTCGACGGTGGTGTTCATCTTGTTGAGGAGCGCCCCGCTCACATCGCGCGCGAGCAACTCGTCCCACTTCGAGCCCCAGATCACCTTGACGACGTTCCAACCTGCGCCACGGAACACCGCCTCGAGTTCTTGGATGATCTTGCCGTTGCCGCGCACCGGCCCGTCGAGACGCTGCAGGTTGCAGTTGACGACGAACACGAGGTTGTCGAGATGTTCGCGCGCCGCGAGCGACAGCGCCCCGAGTGATTCAGGTTCGTCGCATTCTCCATCGCCGAGAAAAGCCCACACTCGACTATCGGTGGTGTCGTCCAACTTGCGATTCGTGAGGTAGCGGTTGAATCGTGCGTGGTACAACGCGGTGATGGGACCAAGACCCATCGACACGGTGGGGAACTCCCAGAACTCCGGCATCAGTCGCGGATGCGGATACGACGACAGTCCGCGACCACCGCGGCCGATCTCGCGACGAAAGTGATCGAGGTCGTCGGCCTCGAGTCGTCGCTCGAGAAACGCCCGTGCGTACACACCGGGCGCAGCGTGACCTTGGAAGTACACATGGTCGCCGGCTTTGCCGTTGTCTTTGCCGCGGAAAAAGTGATTGAAGCCAACTTCGTAGAGCGATGCCGACGACGCGAATGTCGACAGGTGTCCGCCGATGCCCTCGGCATTGGCGTTGGCGCGCACGACCATGATCGCCGCATTCCAGCGGATGTATGCGCGGATGCGACGCTCAAGATGTTCGTCACCCGGGAACCACGGTTCATGTTCGGCGGGAATCGTGTTCATGTACGGTGTCGACACGGTGGCGGGGAAACTCACCTGGGTTTCGCGCGCCCTCTCCAACAGGCGCGACATCAGGTAGCGGGCGCGAGTCTTGCCCTGCATTTCAACGACGGCGTCGAGCGAGTCGAGCCACTCCTGCGTCTCGGTCGGGTCGGTGTCGGGTAACTGATGTACCGAGCCGTCAAAGAGCATGCGCCCATTCTCGCACGACAATTGACGACTGCAACGGCGAAGGTTCCCCGACGGAGATGACGCGTACCCATCGGTAAGGATGCAGGGGTGGAGTTACGCGTGGTGTACACCGACGGTGCATGTTCTGGTAACCCAGGGCCCGGTGGTTGGGCGTGGGCAATCGCACCACGCGGCGAACCGCAGGGCAGCGGTGGCGAACCATCGACCACCAACCAGCGGATGGAATTGCTGGCGGTGCTCAACGCGTTGCGCGAACTCGGCGCACAACCCGGGCCGATTGAAGTGGTGTCCGACAGTCAGTACGTGGTGAAGTGTTTCAATGAGGTGTGGTGGGAGGGCTGGCTACGCCGCGGATGGAGGAACAGCCAACGCCAACCGATCGCCAACCGCGACCTCTGGGAACCACTCATCGCGCTCGTGCGTGAACGCGGTGACGTCACGTTCCGCTGGGTGCGTGGTCACACTGGCGAGCCGATGAACGAACTTGTCGACGCTCTCGCTGTGGCTGCCATCCAACGCGTGCGCTAGCGTTCGCCGCCATGGAACTCACCAACTCAAGCGCAATCGTCACCGGCGGAGCCAGCGGAATCGGCGCTGCGGCAGCCCGCATGCTCGCCAAGAAGGGCGCCAAGGTCGTCATTGCCGACCTGCAGGCCGACAAGGGTGAAGAACTCGCCAAGGAGATTGGCGGCGCATTCTGCAAGGTCGATGTCACGAACACCCAGGACATCGTGAACGCCGTCGAGATGGCCAAGTCGATGGGGCCGATTCGCGCACTCGTCAACTCGGCGGGCATCGGTTGGGCGCAACGCACCGTCGGCAAGGACGGCACGCTCGAGTCGGCGGCCAACTTGGATGCGTTCAAGAAAGTGATCGCCATCAACCTCATTGGCACGTTCGATTGCATTCGCGTGGTTGCAACGGCGATGAGCCGCAACGAACCACTTGCCCACGGCGAGCGCGGCGCGATCGTGAACATTGCTTCTGTCGCTGCATTCGACGGCCAGATCGGTCAGGCGTCGTACTCCGCATCAAAGGGTGGTGTCGTCGGCATGACCTTGCCCGTCGCACGCGACCTCGCAGCGGTTGGGGTGCGCGTCAACACCGTCGCACCAGGCTTGATTGACACACCGATCTATGGCAAGGGCGATGCGAGCGAAGCGTTCAAGGCAAATCTCCAGAAGGGTGTGCTCTTCCCGCAGCGGCTCGGCTCGTCTGACGAGTTGGCCTCGATGGTGGTGGAGTGCATCACGAACAGCTACATGAATGCCGAGACCATCCGCGTCGATGGTGGCATTCGCATGCCACCCAAGTAACGCCAATCCTCGCGCGCCAGTGACCTCATTCGTCGCGCACCAAAATCCCTTCACGCCGTTCGACACGGCGCCGAGAGAGCCCGCGCATGTCGGGAGGATTCCGCATGATGACATCATCCCGCAGCTGATCGGAGATTCATTTCGTCACCGAGTGGGCGTGAAGCCGCTCGATCTCGCCAACTGGTTCGTGTACGACGGCGAATGGGAACCCACCATTGCAATGAAGCGCGAGTTGTTGGCACAACGTCGTGAGTCGGTGCTGGCGTTTCGCGACGATGCCCACGATGTAGCGCAGGAAGCCGCTGAACTCGTGTTGGCATGGGTGGGCAAGAGCACCGAACGCCGCGGTGTTGATGCGCTCGTTGATGCGGCGCTTGCCGTGCCCGACGACCTCACGGTGTTGCGTTCAATTGACACGCCGGACGGCGAACAACTTCCCTTCGTCGCCGGCGTGGTGTGTTCGCCGAGTCGGTGGCGGCTCACCGAGAAGATCGGCTTGGACATGCTCGCCGTGCACAAGCCAGTGGCGTTGTATGCCGAGCACATCGGCG